>JGI12316J14372_10004268_pt1 | contig 12389 bp, 12 predicted proteins | sample MarCyaLeptolynsp_FD_14372 | JGI IMG/M metagenome (IMG submission 14372) | reverse complement strand
GAGTGCGGTTTCGGCGAGCCGCTCAAGGATCTGGCTGGCGCCTTCTTTGGTTTGCAATTGCTGCTTGGAGTAACTGAACTCTGAAGAGATCTGCTCGCGTTCTGCGGCGTTTGCGGTGAATGCCATCCCGAGTGCGGTCAGGCCCATTAGTACATGTTTCATTGTATGCCCTTCTATTGAGGGCTCTGAGCATGAGAGAGAATTGGAGCGCGTTCATTAGCTCCGCATCTCAACTTTATGGTGAACAAAATATACCAGCGCTTGAAGTTGAAACCCGCGCAAACGCTTTACTCGAATTCGCGGTCGAACGCCGCGCGTAAGGCTGGCACATCGATTTTTGTCACAGCGTCCAACACGAACGCTTCCAGACAGTCCGCGTCGAACGCGCGCGTTTGCAGGCGCTCGTCAGTATAGGACATTTTGCACACCTGTTTGCCGAGGCTCACAAGTTCGAGAAAGAGGTCTTGTGCCCCGTCCGGCGAATTCAATTGGTCATGGGTGTACGTGAATGGCGCTTCGACCCTATCTCGCGGAGCGGCGGAAGCGATAGAAAGACCAGAAACGGCAAGAATCAGAAGTATCATGTAGCGCATGGGTTCGCCCTTTGCTTTTCGCGAACACCGTTAGCGGCTTAAGGGCGGGCTATCATTATCTCAGCGTCGCGATATGCAGCGACGGGATAGCCTCCCCGCCAGATGGCGGGGGAGACACGTCTTCGGAGGTTTGGGTTATCAGTTCAGTGCCGCGGCGCCTTTGGCAAAATCATTGGGCACGCCGTTTATTGTCAGACTGTCGCCGTCGACATCGACCTTGATCGCCTCGCCATCATGGATGCGCCCCTCGAGTAGCAGGCGCGCAAGTGGATCCTGTAGCTCTTTCTGGATCACGCGTTTCAGAGGCCGGGCGCCATAAACCGGGTCATACCCCTGCTCGGCGAGCCATTGGCGCGCACTCTCAGCCAGTTCGATCCGCATCTTGCGATCTTTCAACAGGCCTTCGAGGCGACCGATCTGGATGTCGACAATGTGGTCGATCTCGCCGCGACCCAGGCGTTTGAAGAACACGGTCTCGTCGATGCGGTTGATGAATTCCGGTCTGAAATGCGCCCGAATAGCGGCGGACACCGCCTCGGTTTGCGCCATTGTCAGCTCGCCCTCGTCTCCGCTCGCGATCGCATCAGCGCCGAGATTTGAGGTCATGATGACGACCGTGTTCTTGAAGTCCACGGTACGGCCTTGCCCATCGGTCAGGCGTCCGTCATCGAGCACCTGGAGCAGCGTGTTGAACAAGTCCGGATGGGCCTTCTCGACCTCATCGAACAATACCACCTGATAGGGCCGTCGCCGCACTGCTTCGGTCAGGACACCGCCTTCATCATAACCGACATAGCCCGGAGGCGCGCCGATCAGGCGGGCGACGGAGTGCTTCTCTTGAAACTCCGACATGTCGAGGCGCAGCACGGCGCTGTCATCATCGAACATGAACTCAGCCAGAGCCTTGGTCAGCTCCGTCTTGCCGACTCCGGTCGGGCCGACAAACAGGAAGGAGCCAATCGGTCTGTTCGGATCTTGCAGACCGGCGCGCGCGCGGCGCACCGCATTTGCCACGGCTTGCAAGGCATCATCCTGGCCGACCACACGCGCCCGCAAAGCGTCTTCCATGCGCAGCAATTTCTCACGCTCGCCTTCCAGCATCTTGTCGACAGGAATGCCGGTCCATTTGCTCACGACTGCCGCGATATGATCCGGCTGTACGACTTCGGAGACGAGGCCGTCCTCGCTGGAACCATCTTCGCTGCCTTCAACGTCAGAGATGCGCTTTTCAAGATCCGGAATGACCGAGAATTTCAACTCGGACGCTTTTTGGAGATCACCGACCCGCTGGGCTTCCGCCATTTCAGCATAGGCCCGGTCGAGCTCTTCTTTGGCCGAAGCTGTACCTTTCAGCTTGTCTTTCTCCGCCGCCCAGGCGGTGGTGAGTTCATCCGATTGGGTCTGCAGCTCGCCAATCTCGCCTTCAATGGTTTTCAGGCGCTCCTTGGAGGCGTCGTCTTTTTCTTTTTTCAGCGCTTCGGCTTCGATCTTGAGCTGCAGGAGGCGTCGATCAATCTCATCCAGTTCTTCCGGCTTGGAGTCGACTTGCATACGCAGGCGCGAGGCGGCTTCGTCCATCAGGTCGATCGCCTTGTCCGGCAGGAAGCGGTCAGTGATGTAGCGATTGGACAGGGTCGCAGCCGAGACAATCGCGCTATCACTGACGCGGACCCCATGATGCGCCTCATACCGGCCCTTCAGGCCGCGCAGGATCGAAATCGTGTCTTCCACTGTGGGTTCGTCAATATAGACGGCCATGAAACGGCGCGCCAAAGCGGCGTCGCCTTCAACATATTTGCGATACTCATCCAGCGTCGTTGCGCCCAGACAGTGCAGCTCGCCGCGTGCCAGCGCTGGCTTGATCAGGTTGGACGCATCCATGGCGCCATCAGTCTTCCCAGCGCCAACCAGTGTGTGCATCTCGTCAATGAACAGCACAATGCCGCCTTCGGCCTGTTCGACCTCTTTCAGGACTGCCTTGAGTCGCTCTTCGAACTCGCCGCGAAATTTCGCGCCCGCAATCAAAGCGCCCATATCGAGCGCGAGCAGGCGCTTGTTCTTGAGACTCTCAGGCACGTCGCCATCAACGATCCGCAAGGCAAGGCCTTCGGCGATCGCGGTTTTACCGACGCCGGGTTCACCGATCAGGACAGGATTGTTCTTGGTCCGGCGTGACAGGACCTGGATCGCTCGGCGGATTTCCTCGTCCCGGCCAATCACAGGATCGAGCTTTCCGGAGCGCGCATCCGCGGTCAGATCGCGCGTGTACTTCTGGATCGAGCTTTCCGGAGCGCGCATCCGCGGTCAGATCGCGCGTGTACTTTTTCAGCGCTTCATAGCCTTCTTCAGCATTGGCACTGTCGGCCGTTCGGCCCTGGCGCAGCTGAGTGACGGCCGCTTCCAGCATATTCGCGGTGACGCCTGCGGCTTTCAGCGCGTCCGCCGCCTTAGAAGACTTCAGACCTGCGAGTGCGATCAACATCCGTTCGACGGTGATGAAGCTGTCGCCGGCTTTCTTGGCGCCGGCTTCGGCATCCGCGAAGAGTTTTGCGCTGGCTTGGTCAAGGCGCAGCCCGCTCTGGCCGCCGCTCACTTTTGGGATCGCGCGCAGGGCGTCATCCAGCAATTGCGCGACCTTTTCCGGCTGCCCGCCCGCGGCACGGATCAGGTTGACCGCGAGCTGGTCGCGATCATCGAGCATGGCCTTGAGAATATGTTCGGGTGTGAAGACCTGATTGGAATTGGCAAGCGCGGCGGTCTGAGCCGCTTGCAGGACACTTTGTGCGCGTTCGGTATAGGTATCAAAATTCATTCGCTATCCCCTTTCAAAGGCAGATAATCCGCCGATCTCGGATCGCACGGAGGAGGCTTCAATTGTTCCAGGCCCCGCTCAGCGGCGACCTGTCTGCAGCTCATGTGGGAATAGAAAAACAGGTTCGCAAGGGACGAACCTGCGAACCTGCAGAATAGAATGAACCAGGGATTATACGGCGGGGATCAGCCCGGCTTTTTTGGGATCGCCCACCAATTTGGTGAGCGTCTTGCGCAGCTTGCCAAGTGCGGCGTGTTCGATTTGCCGGACACGCTCTTTGGAAATGCCAAGGCGCTGGCCGAGCACTTCAAGCGTCACGGTCTCGTCGGACAGACGGCGTTCGGTGATGATCAGCGTTTCTCGCGCGTTCAGCACTTTCAGCGCTTCCTCGATCCATTCTTTGCGCTTGGCATTGTCGCGCTCTTCCATCACGATCTGGTCCGGTGTGGCGCTCTCGTCGGGCAGCAAGTCCTGCCATTGCGCATCGCCGTCCGTGGCCAGTGGCGCGTTGAGAGAGCGGTCAGACGCGGACAGCCGCGAGGCCATGGTTTCGACGTCACGCTCCGGGACGCCGAGATGTTCCGACACCCATTTCTTATTCTCCGCGGTCATCACCGCGTCGCCCGTATCGTCAATCTTGGCTCGCAGGCGGCGAAGGTTGAAAAACAGGGACTTCTGCGCCGCCGTCGTCCCGGTCCGAACGATGGACCAGTTACGCAGCACATAGTCCTGAATCGAGGAGCGGATCCACCAGGCGGCATACGTCGAAAATCGCACTTCGCGGGCAGGCTCGAACCGGGCCGCGGCCTGCATCAGGCCGACATTGCCTTCCTGAACCAGGTCCGCGAGCGGCAAGCCATAATGGCGAAACTTGGAGGCCATGGAGATCACCAGGCGCATATAGGCGGTGGTCAATTCATGCAGGGCGCGTTCATCGTCCTCGTCGCGCCAACGCCGTGCCAGATCCAGTTCGTGATCGGCTTCCAACATCGGTGCCTTCATCGCTTTTCTGACGAAGCGTCGATCGGCATTTCCACTCTGACCTGCAGCGTCCATGTCCATCTCCCATGCCCGTTAAGGGTGTGTTCTTATTTGTTTACGGGCGATATTCGGGAGTGGATCAGATTTTTTCTTGATTTTTTTCTGTGCGACCTAAGAGCGGTGAAATCGCGGGGTCTCTGACCACTCCCAATCGCGCGATCAGCCTACGGGCAAGTGGACGGCTGCAAGCAGGTAAAATCCAGCCGTAACAATCGATCCAATCGTACGGATCGTGTTCCAGCGCGTCCAAACGCGGCCATAGAGTCTCCAGTAATCCGCCGCCTCCGCGCTCCTATGGTCCATCGCATCGAGTTTCTTGTTCATCGGCACATTGCCTGCCGCGGTCACAATGAAGACGAACGGAACATAGATGATCGCCGCGGCCATGATCAGGCGCGATGGCAAACCGTCCAGCATGACCCAGGCATAGGCTGCAAATGCCAGGCTGACAGGCACCAGAGCCAGGAAGGTGACGATGAAGACAGAGCGAAAAACGGTCCGGTTGAGGTGCTGCATAGATTCAATGCCGCCGCGCGGCTCTGCTCGTAACAGCCCTTGCATCACGAAATCAGAGAAGGATTGAAACACACCAGCAAGCAAGGCGCTGGCAAGGCCCAGGAACAGGCAAACATATGTGAGCAATTCGAAAGACATGGGATCATTACCTTTTTCAGGAGGGGCTGACCGACCAGAACAAGAGGCCGGTCAGCTCATGGTGTTCGGAAAACGGGGTGTTGCTTACGCGGTCGCCGTCGCTGTGGCGGCCCAAGCGCCGGTTCTGGCGACATCGCGGGCGAAATCACGAAAGTCCTTGGGCGGGCGACCCAGCGCGCGCTGCACGCCGTCTGTGAGATGGGCATTGCGGCCGTCGAGAACGGTTGAGAACAAATAGTCCAGCATCCACACGACCTCCTTTGGCGCGCCGGACTCGGCGATGCCGCCAACGAACGCGTCGTGCGGCACGTCGACATAGGATATCTCCCTGCCAATCGCGGTTGAGAGGTCTGCGGCAATCTCGTGCAGGGTCATCAGGCGTGGACCGGTGACTTCGTAGACCTGGCCATCGTGATGGTCCTGTGTCAGGGCCGCGACGGCGACATCAGCAATATCATCTGCATCGACAAATGGTTCGAGCTGATTACCAGCCGGCAGCGTAATCGTCCCGGCCAGAACCATGTCCAGAAAGGCCGCTTCCGAGAAATTCTGATTGAACCAGCTGGCCCGAACGACGGTCCATTGCAGGCCGCTATCCTGTACGATCTTTTCACAGGCTTGCGCTTCGGGTTCACCGCGGCCGGAAAGTATGACCAGACGCTTGACGCCTGCCGCTTTCGCTTTTCTGACAAAGGCCTGGATCGCGTCAGTTGCGCCGGGCATGGCGAGGTCCGGGGCGTAATTGATGTAAGCCGCGGTCACGCCTTTGAGGCAGGCGTCCCACCCCGCCTCATTGTCCCAATCAAATGACGGGACGGCAGACCGGGATCCCACCCGCACATTCTGACCGGCCTTCGTGAGCCGTTCGACAATCCGGCGCCCGGTTTTTCCGGTGCCGCCGAGGACGAGTGTGAGAGGTGATTTCTTGCGTAGGAAGTTCATAGGTTCGCTCCTTTTCATGGGTTGGCGAACCAGGAATTATGAGATCAGGCGCCGCTTTTCTTGCCCGCGAGCGACAGAGTTTTGACAGATCACGACAAATGCGCCGTCTGGCCTTACGAGGCCGACAGGCGATACGAACGCGGGGTCTGCCCCGACCACCTTTTGAAGGCCCGCGTAAACGCGCTTTGCTCCGAGAAACCAGTCAGGAATGCAATCTCAGCAAGGCTGTATTGGGTCTCCTGCAGTAATTGCTGGGCCAACTCACGGCGAGCGAGATCGACCACGCCCTGAAACGACTGCTCCTGGTCTGCAAGCCGTCGCTGGAGCGTTCGTGCGCTCATACCGAGAGATGCCGCGATATCTGACAGCGTGGGCACCCCCTCGCTCAGCGTTTGTGACACCGCGATCCGCACCCTCTGTTCAAGCCCGGCATCATCGGAGAGCGCGGCGAGCTCATCCTCAAGGTGGCGGTCAAAGAATTGTGCAATCGACTGGTCACCCAGCTTGTTCGGCGCGGCGAGCGCTGCGTGGCTGACCAGCAAGGCATCGCGACCGGAGCCAAAATGTACAGGGCATCCAAAATGCGCGGTGAACACACCAACATCGCCTCTGGCGGCGTGCTTGAAGTGAACCTCGAGTGGGAGAAAGGGGCGAGCGCTGACCTCCTGGCTAATCGCAGCAACCGCCGCGAGACTCGCTTCATTCGAGAGTTGCATGCCCGCGCTGCCATCGCCGTCCTTTTCAAGGCTGAAAAACGCGCCCTTCGGATGCGCTTCAAGCGCATAGATCTCGGCATTGCCTAATACGCGGCCATATCGTTCTGATCGTGTAAATGAGCCGTGTAGATCCGGCGCCGACTTCCAGGCCAGGCCGAAGGCGCCATACTCGTCGCTGTGCATAGACGCTCCGATCCTGAGCGCGAGCGCCAAACCGCTCGGGTCGCGTTGGGCCAGTGCTGCGAAGAAGCGGTAATAGTCATCGGAATCGACCATGGTCGCCGCGTCGATGGGATCATCGGGATCCAGGCCGAGGCTTTCTACGAGGTCTCGCGTCTCCACACCCTGACTGGCTTGGGCCACGACCTTGTGGACATATAGCGACGTAATCTGTGCCACATCCTGTCGTCTAAGAGCCGGGGCTGCGAAATCAAGTCCGCCCACGACCTGCGGTCGCAAAGAAAAACCCCCGCCTTTGACAGCGGGGGTTGCTCTAAGTGTCTTCGCCGTCTTCCGGCTCGCCCTTTCAGGCGGCTTTTTTCTTGGCCAGCGATTCAGCCAGTCGATCCATCGCTGAGCTGTGGTCAATGCTCTCGACAGCGGCCAGTTCGCGGGCCATGCGGTCCAGCGCGCTTTCGTACAGCTGACGCTCTGAATAAGACTGCTCAGGCTGGTCTTCCATACGATGCAGGTCGCGCACGACTTCTGCGATGGAGATCAGATCGCCTGAATTGATCTTCGCCTCATATTCTTGTGCCCGGCGCGACCACATGGTGCGCTTGATCCGGGCTTTGCCGCCCAGGGTTTTCAGGGCGTCTTCGACCAGTTTCGAGCCTGCAAGCGCCCGCATCCCGGACGCAATCGCCCGATTTGTGGGCACGCGCAGGATCATCTTGTCCTGATCGAAAGAGACAACATAGACTTCCAGGGTCATGCCAGCGACTTGCTGTTGCTCAATCGCTGTGACCGTGCCGACGCCGTGGGCAGGATAGACGATTTTCTGACCTTCTGCGAAATCCAGTGTATCTGCTGTTGCCATGTGGAGACCTCTTCTTCTACGCAAACGAGCCACGACGCCGGCGAGAACCTCTCTTCTCAGGTGCCGACATATGCATGGCTCGGATATGGTGTTGTGACAGTTTTATATAGCACAATCGGGCACTATTCTCAATAGGGCCGTTCAATTCTCATTAAGAATCGCGATTCGCCTTATATAGCGGGCAATTCTATGGTGAATCGTGCGCCGCCGGACTCCCTATTTGCAGCGACGACCGTGCCCATATGCGTCTCGACGATTTGCGCCACGATGGACAGACCAAGACCGGAATTGTTGCCGAAGGCAGCCCCGGCTGGACGGTCGGTGTAGAACCGCTCAAAGATTTTTTCCAATTTGTCTTCGGGGATGCCCGGTCCATTGTCTTCAACCAGGATGGTCGCCGTGGTTTGCGGGCCCTGTCGGCTCTGTTTCAGAGTAACCTGAACCTCGTCGCCTTCGGGTGAGAAGGAGCGCGCATTGTCGATCAGATTGCGCAGCACCTGCCCCAGCGGGCCTTCGCGGCCACGCACCGTCAGGCCTGCATCCATCGTGGCGTCGTCGAAAACGACTTTGACATTGCGCTGATGCTCCAGGTCCTCATAGGTGCGTACGATTTCGCGAACAAAACGCGCAATATCGAGCTGTTCGGTCGGAATCCGGGTGATCTCTGCTTCCAGACGCGAGGCATTGGAAATGTCCGTAATCAACCGATCCAGGCGCTGAACGTCCTGTGCGATCACCCGCCGCAGCTTTTCGCGCTTTTCAGCGTCGTCCTGAACCATTTCGGCGGTTTCGACGGCGGAGCGAATAGAGGTCAGCGGGTTTTTGAGTTCGTGCGCGACATCCGCAGCGAAAGATTCATTGGCTGTAATTCGCTCAAACAGCGCCGCCGTCATGGCTTCAACCGACTGCGCCAGGTGACCAATCTCGTCATGCCGCCTGGTAATGCGAGGCAAGTCCAGTCGGCTGCTGCTGCCGCTGCGAATGCGGTCGGCTTCACTCGCCAGTTTTCGCAACGGGTTGGCGATCCCGATGGTGAGCAGGGCCGACGTGACCAGCGCGACGAGGATGGCAACAGCGATGAAAGGAACCAAAGCCGCGCGCTCGGCGCGAATAATGGCGTCGATATCATTCGATTCGACCGTCAGAACGCCGACCACTGCCGAGACGTGCTGGATCGGCAGTGATACTGAAATAATCCTCTGTCCGCGATCATTGAACCTCTGGCTCGCGGCTTCATTTCCGATCAGCGCCTCGGCAAATTCTTCCTCGAAGGACAATGTCCGCACCGCATCTTCGCCTTCCGATGGCCGGAAGGATGACAAGACGGATACGGCCCATTCGGACAGGCTCTTGCTCCAGATGGTCAGCTGATCCGGATCCTGCAAAGGCGGCAGGTTCTCGACAATCACCCGGTCTGACAGGAAATAACTGTCGCCCACCAGGGCGCCTTCGGTGTCATAGATCTTGCCGCGCAGCGTTTGCGGCAGGGACAGAGAGGCGAGGACATCCTTGGCCAGGGTCTCGTCCAGGATCGGTTGTGGTTCGCCATAGGCCGCATCGTCGCCAATCAGATTGGACAGAAGCTGCGCCTGCCCGACCAGGTCCTGTTTCTTCGAGACAACGAAACTGGCGCGCATTTCATTCAGAACCATGGCGCCGATGATCAGAATGATCAGCCCCGCCAGGTTGGAGGCAAAAATCAGCCGTGCGATGCGTGAGCCGAGCAATCGCCCGCCCCACCATCGTGCTGTTCGTCGTGATTTTGCCGTAGCCATACGTGCAGTCTCGTCTAACGAAGCTGAACTTTAGCTGTCTGCAGCAACTTTCATAGAGACAATGGAATCTGGCTCGCGCGGCGGTTCCCCTTTGGCCAGGGCGTCAATGACATCCATGCCTTCAGTGACCTGACCCCAGACCGTGTACTGATTGTCCAGGAAGCGGGCATCGTCGAAGCAGATGAAGAATTGACTATTGGCGCTGTGCGGCTGGTTGGTGCGGGCCATGGAACATATGCCCCGAACATGCGGCTCAGCGTTGAACTCGGCTTGCAGGTTCGGCTTGTCAGACCCGCCCATGCCAGTGCCGTTCGGACAGCCGACCTGCGCCATGAAGCCATCAATCACGCGGTGAAAGATGATGCCGTCATAAAAACCCTCGCGGGCCAGTTCGCGAATACGGTCGCAATGTCCCGGGGCGAGGTCTGGGCGCAGTTCAATCGTCACGCTGCCCTTGCTGGTTTCCATCAGGATTGTGTTTTCGGCATCGGCCATTTGTGGAAGCTCCTATCATGAGTTTCCCTTCGCATAAGCGCTATGCGGGCAGGTTGAAAGACCTGAATTACGGGTCGCATGCACGACAATCCGCTGCGGCGGTTGCAGAAAGCAGGACATCAATGTCGGGGTTTCGAAGTTCCGTGGCCAGCGCGTCGCGCAAGAGTTGCTGCACAGCGTCGAGTGTTTTTGCTGCAGCCTGGATCGGGCCTGAATAGGGAATGCGGATCTCTCCGTCTGGCCCGATCGTCACCGTACGGGAAAGCTCTGGCGCTGTGTGCACGATGATTTCCAGCTGGTCCCCCGGCGCGAGGAGGTAAGGCGCATCGCGGACGGGCTCCGGTGTTTCCTCCGGCGCCGCAACCGCCTCCGTCACGACCGGCGCAGCGGTCTGGCATGCGCATGCAAGAAACGGAATCAAGGCAAGGCAGAGCAGGCGATTCATGGCGGTCATCTGAAATGAAATAAGCAGACCAAAGCGTCTGTGTTAAGGATTAAGGAAGTACCAAGCGGGTAATAAGAGGCTGTACAAATCGAGCTCGGAGCCCTCGCGGATGACCGACATCGCTGACCGGAGACCCACAGGGGTCGCGCGGGCGGACGCCGGCTATATGCCGGTCCGGCCTCGGCTCAGCACGGCCGATTTTTTACTCCGCCTCTGGCGATCGAAATGGGCGATGGCGATTGGCGCACTCCCTATTCTGGCGATCGGCTTGTTCATCGCGTATCAGATGCCACCGCAATATGAATCGCGGTCCGCGCTCTATGTGACGGCTGGCGAAGATGTACGCCCTGCCGGCATTTCCGGTCTCGGCATTGAGGAACAGGTGCGCGGCGAGGTGGAAATCCTGCGCACCCGTCTGGTGGCGGAGCGGACGCTGTCGCGCTTCCCCCTCTCGCGCCTTTTTCCCGATCTCAGCGCGGCGCAGGACCGGGCGATTGGCAAGGCGCCGTCCAGTCAGCGCGGCCTGATCGAGACCATCTATTTTCAGCGAGGGGTCGATGCGTTTCACCGATCCTTCTCGGTCGACGCTGCGCCTAAATCGAACATTATCAAGCTCGGAGTCCGTCATGGTGACCCGGGCACAGCGTCAGAACTGCTGAATGCTGCGATGGCGGTCTATTTGCAGCGCCGCGCGGAACTGTTTGGCAACCGCCCGGTCAGTCAGGCAGCTACGGATCGCAAGGATGTGGAACGCGCGCTGCTCGAAGCTGAAGATGCCATTCGCACGTTTCTGAACGCGAACACCATTCGTGATTTTGCCAGCGAGCGTTCAACCGCGCAGGGATTGCACGCCATCATTTCCAGCGAACTCGCGACGGCACAGGCGCGCCAGAAAGCCGTGAGTGCAGAACTGTCTCGAACCCGTCGGCAATTGGCGGATACGTCGGCGCAGCAGGATCTCTATGTTGAAGATACCAGCGCGATACGCCTCCGCGAACTTGAGAATGAGCGCAATCAGGCCCTCGCCATTTATACGCCGGAGAGTCGCCGTGTGCAGGCGATCGACCGCCAGATCGCCGACCTGCGCGCCGCACGCGAGGCTGGGGAAGGGCCGGCCGACACCGTACGCCGGGGTCCTAATCCGACCTATCAAGCGCTTGAAATCTCGCAAAATGCGCTCGAGTCCGAGCGCGACGCGCTTGCCCAGAAGACCGTTGAACTGTCGCGCCAATTGCAGGCCGTCGAAGATAAGCTCAACCGTTTTTCCGGTCTCGAGGCCGAATGGAGCGAGCTTCAGCGCAACCGAGATCTGATCGAGGCGAGTCTTCGCGCCCTCCCGCCCCCTTTGGATAGTGGCGGCGAAACCGGCGCCCTGGCAGTCTCGTCGGCCGATAGTATCAAGATCACCGAACCTGCGACTGTACCATTGCGCGGCAACAGTCAGAGATTTCAGATTGCGATGCTCTCGATTTTCCTGGCGGCGCTCGCCGCGCTCCTGATTGGCGCTGTTCGAGCGCTGTCCATGCGAGGACTCCCGACCGCGGCTTCGCTTCGGCGCAGCACTGGAATGCCTGTCCTTGCAACAGTTGGGCGCGTTCAAAGGTAAAGCAACGGCAAATCCCCGTTAACCAAGATCGTGCTAGCCCTCGACGGTTAGCTCTGAAAGCATGTCCGTCCATGCGCGATCTTCGTGAAGACCTGGAATCGATTTGGCGCTCCACGGCGCGCGTCCCAACCCGGGGCGACGCGGGGCGTGTCATCATGTTCGTTTCGGCGTTGAATGGCGAAGGGACAACCAGTGTCGCATCGAGCTTTGCTTGTCTCGCGGCACGGCGCGCTGAAAGACAGGCATGGCTTGTCGATCTCGATCTCGCGGG
>JGI12316J14372_10004264_pt1 | contig 12396 bp, 12 predicted proteins | sample MarCyaLeptolynsp_FD_14372 | JGI IMG/M metagenome (IMG submission 14372) | reverse complement strand
GCCCAACCAGAACAGTACTGAACCAAAAATGATGACACGCGCAATAGCATGCAATGAGATTGATATGTTGCCGATTTGCAGTTTGATTGAATCCAGATAGGCGGTGACATCATCCAGCCAGCCAAACACATGCATGATGGCAATGGGTATTGCAATCCACTTAACAAATTTCTTAACTGTGTCGGATTGAATAAACTGGGAAATAATTGCGTAAATAAAACCGACCACTGCCAGGCTTTGCGCAATACGCACTAACCACGACTGCTTCACTGCGGCATCAACAATTTCTACCCCGACACCTAAAAACAGCAACAACAATAACGGAAACAGCACACCTTTAAGTTTAAATAAAAACTCTCTCCACTTACCCATGGAGCCCTGTTGCGGCGGAACAGAAGGGGCTTTTAAGTATTTACCAATAACCTTGCTGGCAAACAGTGCGAATATAATGGCAGCGATAATAATGCCAAGTTGAGCATAAAATTTAGGACTGTGTGACCACTCGATGACTTGCTGAACAATTTCCATGCCCTGCATTTTGAGGTCCTGCAAATCAATGCTTGGTGTAGCGGCCTCTATAGCAATATCACTATCCGCAGTGTCTGCGGTTATTTCTATGTCATTGGAAATTTCTGCACTATCGCTTTGTGTCGCACTGCTTTCAGCAGGCGTTTGTGATGCGCTCATAAAAAACTATCCCCAGTAATTTATTATTTATTGTTCTAATTTGACAAGCTGACTTTGGCTACTTTGCGCTTGCCTACTTGCAGTATTAACGCCTGTGTGAGATCAAGCTCCAGTTTTGCATCGGCAATTTTTTCGCCATTCACTTTAACCGCACCCTGCTTAATCATACGAATTGCTTCCGAAGTACTGCTTACCAAACCAGCATCTTTTAATGCCGCGCCAACCATCCAGGGCGAACCAGTTGCAGTTAAAACATGTTCAGGAATTTCATCCGGCAACTGGCCTTTCTGAAACCGCTGAATGAAATCCTGCTTGGCAGCTTCGGCGGCCTGTTGATTATGAAAGCGTGCAATGATTTCCAATGCAAGCTCAAATTTAATATCTCTGGGATTTGCACCTTCATTTTCGATAGCATGTTTGTAAGCAGCAATTTCACTCATGGGTTTAAAGCTGAGTAATTCAAAGTAACGCCACATTAAGTCATCAGACACGGACATGATTTTGCCGAACATATCATTGGGTGCATCGCTCACACCAATATAATTATCCAGCGACTTAGACATTTTTTGCACGCCATCCAGCCCTTCCAGAATTGGCATAGTCATAATGACTTGCGGCGGCTGGCCAACATTCTTTTGCAGTTCCCTGCCCATTAACAAGTTGAATTTCTGGTCGGTGCCTCCCAGTTCAATATCAGCTTTTAGTGCTACCGAGTCATAGCCCTGCACCAGCGGGTATAAAAACTCATGGATTGCGATGGGTTGATTGCCAGTGTAGCGTTTATGAAAGTCATCTCTTTCCAGCATGCGTGCCACAGTATGCTGGGCGGCCAATTGGATCATATCCGCCGCAGTCATTTTCCCCATCCATTCGGAGTTAAAGCATACGGTGGTTTTTTGCGGGTCGAGAATTTTAAATACTTGTTCTTTATAAGTCTCGGCATTACTCAAGACTTGTTCTTTAGTCAGCGGTTTACGGGTGACATTCTTACCAGTAGGGTCCCCAATCATGCCAGTGAAGTCACCAATCAAAAACAGCACTTCATGGCCCAGGTCCTGGAACTGGCGTAACTTGTTTATAAGTACGGTATGGCCCAGGTGGAGGTCGGGTGCGGTAGGGTCAAATCCAGCCTTAACGCGCAACGGACGCTTCAGTGCCAGCTTCTCCTGTAGCTCTTTTTCGAGCAAAATTTCGTCGCATCCGCGCTTTATCTCTTCCAACACACTAGCATCCTCCATTATCTGCCTCTTTTATAAGCAAAAACTGTAGTTTTTGTTCGTTCAGTAGGTTATCTTCCTCGTCTGCACATTTAAACAATTGACGACCTATAGGGGGGTCGGCTATTTTCGAGTAAAAAATGCCGAATAATTAACTAGGCAAGCAATCAACTAGGAAGAGTTCTGTGCAATATCGATCAAAGTTAGGCTTGGATTATAAGCAATCTTTGCCACGCAAACCGCGAAAACAACACCATTATGGCCTTTTAGCTGCGACTTCTCTGATCGTGCTTACTATTATGGGTGCCGTTGTTGCCAATGTCAGCACCCTGGAAGACAAAAGCACCGTTGCCACTGCACCACAGGTTCCTTCCACTGACACCATTCTGCTGCCACTGGAAGTCAAACAAAGTCAGGTTACTCAAAATAAAATTAAATACACCGCCTCGATTAACACCAAATCCACTTCAACTCTCCCACTAGAACCCGCCAAAGAATTAGCATCACAGGAAACCAATGAAACTGGCCAGCCAACCAGCCAGAGCACTGTAGAAACAATCACCAAGCTGCCCAGCCAACCAGCCAGAGCACTGTAGAAACAATCACTATCAAAAAAGGCGATACGCTTTCTGGTCTGTTTAGTAAAAGAAAACTGAATGCTGAGCTACATAAGATTATGCAGCTGGGTGACAAAGTAAAAGAATTAAAGTCAGTTTACCCGGGGCAAAAACTTCACTTTCACTTAAGCGATGAAAATCTGGTTGGTATTGAACTGGAAACCAATGTTAACCGACGCCTGAAAGTCGTTAAAACCAATAGCGATTACCTGGTTGATGAAGTCGTGCGCGACTTTGAAGTACGCACCCAGGTGGCATCCTCCACTATTGATAATTCCCTATTCCTGGCCGGCCAACGTGCAGGTCTGTCGGCCGCTGTGATTATGGAGCTTGCCAATATCTTTGGTTGGGACATCGACTTTGCCTTGGATATTCGCACGGGCGATCAATTTAGTGTCGTGTACGAAGAAAAATATCTGGATGGTGAAAAGATTAAAGATGGCGCCATTATTGCTGCCGAGTTTGTAAATGCCGGTGAGAGTTACCGCGCAGTACGTTACACGGACAGCAAGGGCGATACCGATTATTATTCGCAAAATGGCCGCAGTATGCGTAAACCTTTTTTGCGCACACCGGTAGATTTTGCACGTATTAGTTCACGCTTCAATCTCAAGCGCAAGCATCCAATACTGAATAAAATTCGTGCTCACAAAGGCGTCGACTATGCGGCATCAACTGGTACTCCAATTAAATCTTCGGGCGACGGCAAAGTTGTTCACCGCGGTAACAAAGGTGGCTACGGACGTACTATTATTGTTAAACATGGCAGCCGCTACAGTACGCTGTATGCTCATATGCATAAATATGCGCGTAATACGCAAGTTGGCAAACGCGTGAAGCAAGGTCAGATTATTGGTTATGTAGGCAAAAGCGGTTTAGCCACAGGCCCGCATTTACACTATGAATTCAGAGTCAACGGCGTACACCGCAATCCTTTAACAGTTAAATTACCGGATGCCAGCCCACTGCCAAAAAGTGAAATGCAAAGATTCAAGACCGCTACCGCAGAACAATTTGCGCGCCTAGATTTGTATTCATCAACTATCCTTGCGCAGAATCAACCCTAGCAAGTAATCGTTTGAACGGGACTTACATTGGCCTCATCTCCGGTACAAGTACCGATGCCATTGACGCAGTTGCGGTTGATATTGACGCTAATAATAACTTCACTCAAAAAGCCTCTCTGGCTTACCCGCTAGACGACCGTCTTAAACAGGCAATCTTTTCGATTCAAGAAGAATCAATCAACCTAGAGCAGCTTGGCAAGCTGGATAGTAAACTTGGCGAAACATTTGCTACTGCCGCACTTGAATTAATCAACACACATAAGCTAGAACATAACAACATTATTGCGATTGGCAGTCATGGGCAAACAATCAAGCATGACCCTGACTGTGATTATCCATACACGCTGCAAATTGCTAATCCAACTATTATTGCCGAAAAAACTAACATTACTACTGTGGCTGATTTTCGCCGCAGGGATATTGCTGCCGGCGGACAAGGTGCACCATTAGTTTTAGCTTTTCACCAGGCATGGCTGGGCAAACAAGAACATTCCGTTGTACTCAACCTGGGTGGTATCGCCAACATTACGGTGCTGGCAAATCAATCTGTGCAACCGCGCTTAGGCTTTGATACCGGGCCGGCTAATACACTCATAGATGCGTGGACACGCAAGCATTTAAAACAGGCGTTTGATAAAAACGGACAGTGGGCAAAAAGCGGTAACGTCAACCAGAAACTTTTAAGCAGCCTGCTAAAACACCCTTATTTTCGCAAGGTGCCTCCCAAGTCTGCTGACATCAGCCAGTTTAATCTGGCCTGGCTGGAAAATTTTGTACGCATGTTTCCTGACACACCTCATCAGGATGTGGCCGCGACATTGATTGAACTGAGTATTACCAGCATTAAACAGGCACTAGACGCATGGGCTCAAGACACTCAACAAGTAATTGCCTGTGGTGGTGGCTGTCAGAATGAATATTTAATGCAGCAACTGGCCAAACGCTTGTACCCAATCCGCCTGACAACCACGGCTGAATTCGGTATTAATCCTGACTGGGTGGAAGCCACCGCATTTGCCTGGTTAGCCAGGCAAACATTGCTAAAGAAACCTGGCAATGCACATCATTCGACGGGTGCAGAACACCCATGTGTACTGGGAGCCATTTATTACAAATAAAAAAGCCCGCAGACGCGGGCTTTTTGAATCTTTATATAAAAAGTTTTTTAGGTCGAGAATGATGACCCGCAACCACAGGTTGTTTTTGCATTTGGGTTACGAATAACAAACTGAGCACCTTCGAGGCCCTCAGTGTAATCAATCTCAGCACCAACTAGATATTGATAGCTCATAGGGTCGATAAGCAGAGTCACACCGCCATTAATGACCGAGGTATCACCATCTTGTAATTCTTCATCAAAAGTGAACCCATATTGAAATCCAGAACAGCCCCCACCGGATACGAATACACGTAGCTTGAGGTTATCATTCTTTTCTTCTTCAATAAGTTGCTTCACTTTGCCAGCCGCAGCATCGGTAAAAATCAATGGCGCGGGCATCCCTGAATCAGCGACTGCTTGCTCTGATGCCATGAGTAAATCTCCGTTTATATATGCAATATTTAATCAGAAGCCTACAGAACCCGACTATTTTGGTCAACTACTCCAATCGGAGAGTGCCTATTCACTACGGGAGATATTAGCTATTGCCGGCAGTTAAATTGACTTCATCATTGGATGAGGAAGTATTTTTCCCATCACTGCCGGATTGCTTGTCTTGAGCTTGCTTTTCTTTGATTTTCGAAGTGGATACAGACTGGTGGATCAGGCTGCCATTAACTTCGGCACCTACTTCCATTTCCAGCAGTTTGTAATACACATTACCTTTTACTTTGGCGTGGCGCGCCAGTTCCAGCGTCGCGGTTGAATAAACGTCACCTTCTATCATACCGTTGAGAATCACCACCGGCCCTTTAACATCACCTTCTACACACCCTTTTTCACTAACGATTAACACCGTTTTCTCATTGCTTTCAGCGACCAAGTTACCCTGTACCTTGCCTTCAATATGCAGGCCACCACGGTAATGTATATCACCCTTAACCACTGTATTTTTACCAATCAGTGTATCTATCTGCGCTGCCTTGATTTTCTTTTTACCGAACATGTTAACTTTAACTCCCGCTAATGAGCTCATTCCAAGAATAAGAGATTTGTATGGGTTCTTTTGATTTAGCTTCAGGTTTTACTTCTACCAAAAGTTTCTTTGGTTGAAAATTACTAGGTAACTCAAATGCACCATTCAGGCGCTGAAAATATTTGAAAGAATAATTCATTGCATCACCTGTCGCTGACGCAATATCTAATAATTCAATACGATGCATAACACCATCGCGCTTACCATCAATACTTAAATTCACTTTGCCTTTAGCAACACGCTTACTACGGCTTGATTGCGTTAATAAGAAATCATAATAGTATTCGCTTTGACCGGCAGCCCGTATGCTAAAATCGCGTACTTCAAGTCCCACATTAACTTTTTCTGGCGCCAGCAGACTGCGGTAAAAAACAACTTCCTCAGTCAACTTGAGTATTTCCATTTCTTTTTCACGCAGAGTTTGCTTAATCTGTTCTGCGGCTTGCAACTCAACTTGAGTTGAACGCGTTAAGCGTGCCACTTCTCTACGCAAAGATTTAATATCTTTATTAGCCTTGGTGAGATCTACACGTAATTCAGCAACACTTTTTTCATTGTCTTCAAAAGGCAAATCAATACCTGCTGCACCAACTTCGTAAAATGCCCAGGCAACCGACACCGCCGCCAGGATGGACACAAGGATTTGTATCCTTTTTAAACCTGGATGGTAAGCACTCATAGAGATTTTCTCTAAATGAGGTACATTGACTTTTACTTTTTTCATAACTTCTATACAGGCTTAGGGTAATAATCCTGTTGCTTCGATACCCATACCTTCAGGCAAGTCATACATTAGGTTCATATTATGTATAGCCTGACCGGCAGCACCTTTAACTAAATTATCGATCACAGATAACACCACGATTTGTTGTTCAGACACACGATTCACTGAAATTACACAGTGATTGGTTCCACGTACCGCACGGGTTTCGGGGTGCATACCAGAATCCAATATAGTGACAAATGGCTCACCATTGTAACGCTGACGGTATAGCGCGGTTAAATCTTCTGTCTGATTAATTGCAAACGCATACAGTGTGGCATGAATCCCGCGATTCATAGGTAACAAATGCGGAACAAAGGTAACTTGCGCCGGTTCAGCGGAACACACGCTGTTAAGTATGGCGCTGATTTCAGGTTGATGACGATGCCCTGAAACAGCATATGCTTTAAAGTTTTCACTCACTTCAGCGTGCAGGGTTGCCACATTGGCGGCACGTCCCGCACCACTGACACCTGACTTGGTATCAGCAATAAGACGCGTAGGATCAACCAGCTGTTTTTCAAGCAAAGGTAATAACCCAAGAATAACTGAAGTCGGATAACAACCAGGGTTAGCCACTAAACGTGCCTGTTTAATTGCTTCACGATTTAATTCCGGTAAGCCATAGACGGCTTCGGCAACTAAACTAGGACACGCGTGTGTTTGCGCATACCATTGTTCCCAAGTGGCAATGTCTTTAATACGGAAATCAGCAGCTAAATCAATCACACGCACACCGGCATTAAGTAACTCGGGTGTCATTTTCATTGCGGTACCATTAGGTGTTGCAAAAAACACTAGGTCACACTTGGTTAAAACATCCAAGGTAGGCTCTTGAAATATTAAGTGCGATAAAGCAAAAAAATTTGGCACTAATGCTGATAGCGGACGCCCGGCTTCACTACGCGAAGTAATGGCGCTTATTTCAACCTCAGGGTGCGCACAAAGTAATCGAACAAGCTCAATGCCTGTGTAACCGGTTGCACCAACTATTCCAACTTTAATCATTCACTCAATTCCAAATATCTATTTTTTTAATTCGCACTGCTGTAAGTAACTTTAGATTCGCAAATCAAACTAGCGTGGCATAATACACCGATGAAGCCCAAGGTGCCGCTAAGTCACAGAATAATCGACAGTTTGGACGAATTTCGCCTACAAACTGCCAAACCTGATGCGTTAATTCAACTGTCCCTATTAGCATTACTGGTCGGCTTACTTACCGGCGCTACTATTGTTGCGTTTATCTTACTGATAGACAGCGCTTTACACTTCTGGTTGCCTGCTCACTCAACAGAAAATTTTGAAGGATTATCACTCACCTCGAGATTCCTGGCGCCAGTGCTGGGCGCAGTGCTTATGGGCCTTTTGTTTAAAGCCATTGCCAAACCGGATCACTCCGTAGGTGTAGTCAATGTGATTGAACGCCTTCGCTACCATGAAGGTTATTTGCGCTTACGCGGTTTTATCCTGCAATTCATTGGCGCCACAATTGCGCTAGTCAGCGGACACTCCATGGGTCGAGAAGGCCCGTCGATTCATCTGGGTGCTTTTGTAGGCAGTTATTTAGCACAGTCAATTGGCTTACCCAATAATGCTATCCGCACATTGGTTGCCTGTGGTGCGGCGGCGGGAATATCCGCGGTATTTAATACTCCTTTAGCAGGCGTTATTTTCGCCATGGAAGTGATCATTCTTGAATACACATTTTCTAGTTTTATTCCCATTATTATTTCTGCCGTTGCGGCCACGGGTGTGTCACGCAGTTTATTAGGCGACGATCTTATATTTGTTACTGGTGTTATCCCTTCAATGTCGATAACGGAAATTCCGTTTGTTATTTTACTAGGAATACTAGTTGGTCTGGCCTCGACTATCTTTACCAGCATGATTCGCATCACAACCAAGCATACGCAATCATTGAATTTAACTATTCGTTTTGTACTCGCCGGCGCAGCGACTGGATTGATTGCAGTATTCGTACCCCAGGTCATGGGCTTAGGTTATGACACGCTTAATTCTGCTTTATTAGGCGAGCTGTCAATGTCACTGTTATTTATTATTTTTATAGCTAAACTTGTGGCAACTGCTATTGCTGTCGGTTGCAGCATTCCTGCCGGTCTAATCGGCCCAAACCTTGTGATAGGTGCGGTAGGCGGCGCATTCATGGCAGTATTTTTACACCAGGCGCTAGGCATCCCTATTGAGAACACGACTCTGTACGCATTAATTGGTATGAGTGCCATGATGGGAGCCTGCTTGCAAGCCCCCTTAGCCGCACTCACAGCAGTGTTTGAAATCACCGCTAACCATGCCGTCATCTGGCCCAGTATGTTAGCTATAGTGGTGGCACAATTAATAAGCCGTCAGCTTTTCAAACAACCCCCAGTATTTGACTTATTATTACAAGTGCGTGGCCTGGATTTCCGCGAAAATCCTATCACTCAGTCTTTGCAGCGCACTGGGATTGCAAAAGCAATGAACCGGGACTTTCGCCTCCTGCCGCAAATAACTACGCTGGATAATATTCGCATCGCCATTGAAGGTAATCCTCAGTGGATTTGCGTGCTACAAGATAAGCAACCTATTGCGTTGTTACGTGGCGTCGACTTAATTCAATACCTTGAAAATCAACCTGCTGAGTCATCACAAGAATCGATTGACCTGTTGTTAATTCCTGCGAAACGACTCCAGGTGGAAACTATTGATTTGCGCGCAACACTGGCCAAGACTAGAGAAAAATTTAGTCACAGTAACGCGGAAGCATTATGTGTCACGCACTGGAATATTCGTGCTGCACGTTATATCTATGGCGTAGTGACACGTGACCAGTTTGAAGAGCTTTATATAAGGTAAATCAAAAACCATTTACCTGGTTAATCTATGTAGCATAGTTTATAAAAACAAAGGAAACACAATTATGAACGCGGAATGGTTTCTATATATAAAAGCTTTTCATATTATTTTCATGGTGACATGGTTTGCAGGCCTTTTTTATTTGCCGCGCTTATTTGTCTACCATGCCATGTGTGAAGATCAAATCAGCCATGAACGTTTTAAAATCATGGAGAGAAAATTATTTTTTGGCATTATGACACCTGGAGCAGTCATTACTATTGCTCTGGGCGCGTGGATGTTAGCCCCAAACTGGAACGCGTACATGGCTGCGGGTTATTGGATGCATTTCAAACTAGGCTTAGTTTGGCTGTTAATTTTTTATCATATTTGGTGCGGCTTACTAGTGAATACTTTCAAGCATGATCGCAATACAAAATCTCATGTATGGTTTCGGTGGTTTAATGAAGCACCTGTACTTGTTTTAATTGCTATTGTTATTTTAATTATTGTTAAACCTATTTAAGGATGTCACTACGTGACTATTAATTTGCGTGTAATAGCCACACGCAAATCTGGTTCAACGAAGCACCTGTGCTTGCTTTAATTGCAATTATTATTTTAGTGATTGTCAGGCCGTTTTAAATCCGGCAAATTTATGCAGCAGTAACAAGTGAAGCAGCCAAATAAACAAACCAAGTAATAACAACATTGCACTAATAGGTGCAAATAAATTAGGTGCTTGCATTAGGGTACTCATGAGGGATTCTTCATAATAAAAGAACCACTGGTGCTCATTAGGAAAAATAACCGTATGCAACCAATAGAAAAATTTCTTTGCTCCTGCCAATAAAATTGCTACAACAGACAAACCAACCACTACCAGCATACTCATGCTAAGTCTTTTAATAGTTGGCATACGCATTCTAAAAAATATTAGTCCTGCCATCACAAGCAAGCAAAACATTAACATCACTAATGCAAACCAATCCAATATATCCAGCAGGTTGGCTACATCCTGCAAATGAATAACTTCACTTTCAGTCAATAAAACACCAAGCTCATCACCACTCGGATTATAAAATCTAATTTGTTCCAAGCCATGACCATGATTTTGTATGCTCGTAACAATTTCAGAAAATAAGCGATGGTGTTCCTGTGTATTAGTAGCGATGAACTCTTTTTTGTATAAATGCTTGGGCATGGTTTGCATAACTGTCTGATCTATTTCCAGCAGCGAGTACCACGCTGGATACAAAAAATTAACCTGGGCAGAAAGCTGCCAAGCCAGCCAAAGACTTAATAACAAAGAACCCGCTGAATAGCCTGTCCAAAGAACATACGACCGCAGCATTCTTATAATATTTCTAGCAGATTCAATCATTTAGCCACTATTTTGGTGTATAACAAGGTAACACTTAACGCTCAATATAACAGCTCATGATCTATCTCTTTAGAGATGATGTTGACAATCATTCTCATTTGCATTACCTTTAGCTCATGTTCGTATGTATCTGCAAACAAGTCACTGACAGTGAAATCAAGGAAGCAATTACCAACGGTGCTTCATCCTTTGCTGACGTGCAATCAAAACTGGGTGTTGCTACTCAATGTGGCGAGTGCAAAAACCACGCAAGACAATGTATGCGCCAATCCCGCAACCAATGCGAAAAAAGCATTGTCGTCAAAGAACAAACCCACACAGAAATTCTCGTCTCCATCGCGTAAACACGCATCATCAACACAGCAAATGATAATCAATCGTTTCTACGATTACGTTTCCAATTGCAAATCAATAGTTTAGTAAATTTTAGTTTATAATCCTAAGTTACTACTTCTTACATCACAAGGACGGTAATAATAATGAAAGGTGACGCTAAGGTTATCGAATTTCTTAATACAGTTTTAAAAAATGAGCTAACGGCTATCAACCAATATTTTTTACATGCACGTATGTATAAAAATTGGGGCTTTGAAAAATTAAACAAACATGAGTATCACGAATCAATTGACGAAATGAAGCATGCCGACATGCTCATTGAACGCATTTTATTTCTTGAAGGATTACCCAATTTACAGCAACTTGGAAAACTGCTTATTGGTGAATCGCCAGAAGAAATGCTCAAATGTGATTTGCAATTAGAAATGGAAGCTATTCCTGACTTAAGAGAGGCCATTGCTTATTGCGAAAGTGTGAATGACTATGTATCACGTGAACTACTTGAAAGCATTCTTGAAAGTGAAGAAGAACACGTAGATTGGCTAGAAGAGCAATTCGACAGAATCAAACATGCTGGCATTCAAAATTACTTACAAGAAATGATGCATGGTGAAAGCTCTGACTAGCTAGCTATAAAGAATTAATAAACTTTAGCAAGCTCTGTCGTTTTTCATAAGACAAGTTTGCATACGCATCTCTAGCAGAAAGCGCTTCACCTTGATGCCATAAAATGGCTTCTTCAATATTACGGGCACGCCCATCGTGTAATAGTTTGGTGTGCCCATTAACTGTTTCAAGCAAACCTATACCCCACAAAGGTGGCGTTCGCCACTCAGTACCCGTGGCTAAAAACTCACGGCTATGGTCGGCTAAACCCGCACCCATATCATGTAATAATAAATCTGTATAAGGGTGAATTTCTTGCATGCTGAGTTCAGGAAAGTTTTTATCAATTCCTGTTGTTATTGATTCTCGATGACACTCATTACAACCAATGTCACGAAAATACTGCTCTCCCATTATCACTTGTTGATTATTAATATCTCTTCGCGCAGGTACAGCTAGCGTCTTGGAATAAAAAGTAACAAAATCGAGAAATTCGTCATCAAGTTCAGGATTACCTCCAGATGGTGCAGATAGACATTCCTTTTGTACTTTTGTGCATAATGGTTCAGGGAAAATATTTGAAGTGATACCAATATCACCAGAAAAAGCCGATGCAACTTGTTGTTTTACGTTGGGCATAGCAGCCTTCCAGCCAAACCGACCTACTACCGTTTTCTGTTGGCGTTGATCCCAGACCATATTTAATTTGCCTGAAACACCATTGTCTTTCTGGCGCTGACTCTCTGCGA
>JGI12316J14372_10004256_pt1 | contig 12410 bp, 12 predicted proteins | sample MarCyaLeptolynsp_FD_14372 | JGI IMG/M metagenome (IMG submission 14372) | reverse complement strand
TAATCAAAATATGCTAATCCACTATTGAATAATCATCACCTTCTGTTAAACGATAGTGTATAGTTGCCGATGATGAAATTAGCACTTATTTTCATATATCTAGCTGCCTAACACTAACTCTTTTTTAATTATTTTTTTAATGAAAGCCATAATTTTATGTGCTGGCCAAGGACGCCGCTTACTACCCTACACAGGGTCCTCACCCAAATGCTTGCTGACTATAGCCAACAAGCATTTCATTGAATGGCAAATCGATGCATTAGGCGAAATTGGCATTAATCGTATTGTTGCAGTAGTAGGATATGCTGCTCAACGTATTGAGTCATTATTGAAAAACAAGTACCAGGATAAAATCAGCTTTGTTTACAACCCCTTTTATGAGATTGCCGATAATCTCGCCAGTTGCTGGATGGCGAAAGAACATTTTTACGATGATTTCCTGATACTAAACGGTGACACTTTATTTGAGCCCAAAGTCATATCAACCCTGCTGACAAAAAATGACTTCCCTATCACCTTGGCAACAGACAAGAAAGACAGCTATGACGACGACGATATGAAAGTCATTACACAGGGCGCTCAATTAATGTCAGTGGGCAAAAAGTTACCTCTAGATAAAGTAAATGGTGAATCGATTGGCGTGATGCGCTTCGATCCTAGAGGTGCAGATTTATTTAGACAAACTGTTGAAACGCTGATGTATCAACCTGAGTCATTACAAAAATGGTATTTATCTATTATCGATGAACTTGCTGCAAACAATCATGTAGGCACATGCTCAATACACGGATTAGATTGGACAGAGGTTGATTTTGTACAAGACTTAGAACGTGCGAAAAACCTAGCCGAGAAATGGTCTAAATAATATTTATTCCGCTAAAAATTTTTGCATCACTTGATAATCGTGCGCTGAATCAATATCTATGGCTAACTCCGGGTTAGACATACAATGAATCTTCAGTCGCGCACCAACTTTCTCGGATAACTTCAATGCAACTTGGTCCAGACTTAGACGACCAAGCTTGTATTGTAATAAACTCAGCCAGTCAATTTTACGAATAAGTTGAATTGGCTTTTTGCGGCTCTTTTCTACTTCTTGCCAGTAATCTATGGCCTTAAGTCCATTAGGCCCTAATACGGCAAAAACATTGGCAAAACATACAACTTTATTCCCGAACTGATATTGGGTTTTCTTTAGCTCAGGTATTTTTTCATGGACTTTCTGATAATCAATTGCACTGGCAACAAAATCAGCATTGATATCAATCATTGTCTTGCAGTATTGCTCTAACACTTCAGCACTAAGAAGCGCTAAATCACAAGTGACAAGTAATGTTGGATAAAAACTTGATCGCATAATCCCACGCATGGCACTTGCACTGGGTCCTGGCGCAGGTTCCAACAAGCATACATTATGTTGTTCTATAAAAGACTGCACAGCAGCATTATCTGCCAAATATTTCTGGCTAGGACCTACTGTGTAGATTTCATTAACACTATCACACTCATGTAATACAGAGATCATGCGCTCAATTAATGTAGTGTCTTGCAACTTGGCAAATGCTTTACCCTCTACACCTGCAACCGAGGCTACAGGGTCAGATAAACCTCGGTCACCGGCTAAAATGACAGCATTCCATTGTTTATTCAATTAGCCTGACTCTCTTTATTGTTCGACAATCTTTTTTCATATACACGATAGGTCTTATAACGTTCAGCACCCAAGCTTTCTAAAATCTTATTTAAGCGCTTATTGTCTTCTAATACCCATGACATTTCATGCTCTACGATGCCCGTAGCATGCGCCACCTGCTTAATTTCTTTTATTAACAAAAAAGCCAAAGCAGAACCGATCAACTGATTTTGATATTGCTGTTTAATGCCCAGTAATGCGACCCGACCAGTAGTTGGTGGAGAAAATTTTAATCGCCATAATAGTTTGAACACTCCTAAAGGAAATAGCTTCCCATTTAAGTCTTTTATTATTTGATTGAAATTAGGCAAACCAGCAACCATTGCTACTGGCTCACCATCTAACTCAGCAATTTTAAAGTGGTTTGCAGGAATCAATTGCAACATTTCTTTACCTAAATGGACAAATTCATTTTCTGTAAATGGGATAAATCCCCAATTATTAGCCCAGGCATCATTAAAAATATGCATCATAATTCTAATGTCACGATCAAATTGCTTTTTGTCTACGTCTCTTAAAACGATGCGGCTTTGATATCTTCCTGCTAGCCGTAGCATGGCCGGCGGATCAACAAACCCAGACCGATTAAACCAGGCATATAAATCTTTAGCCTTGGCATAGCCATGTTCTTGTAATAATGCTTGGTAATAAGGCTTGGCGTGCCCCATCATGATGTAGGGTGGCGTATCAAAACCATTAATAAGCAAACCACTTTCTTGGTTAATTGATAAGTTAAATGGTCCCCTGATAACGTCACAATCTTGCTTTTTGAGCCACTGCTCTGCTTCGGTAAGCAACTGTATAGCTAATTCACTATCGTCAATACATTCAAATAGGCCAAAGTAGCCTATCGATTCATAATCGCTCACAGATTTAAGCTGATCGAATTGCGCACTTATGCGCCCCACAGCTTGATCATCTTTATACGCAATCCATAGCTTAACTTCGGCATGCTCAAAATATGGATGCTTGGGAGAAAGCAGATCTTGCCGTTCTTTAACTAGAGGTGGCACCCAATGTGGATCGTCATGGTAAATTGACCAAGGGACTTTTATGAATTGTTGGACTAAGGCACGATCATTAACATTAAAACTATGCAGACGATAGGCCATATGTCACACCAACATATATTAGATTAACGAAGTAAACCTGAAGTCTTAATCTGATGACTTACTTAGTTCTGCTACCCAAGGATATTTAGCAGCTTCTTGTTCATCGTAACCGAGATTAAATACTGTAGGACTTTTTTGCCATTTATCATCTTTATCGTAATAAGTGCCTAATAACTTATCCCAAAAATAATTGGTAATCCCATAATTGCCATGCTCATTCCTGAAGTGATGCAACAAATGGTAGCGCTTAATAGTTCTAAAAAACTTTAAATTTGGTGTGTAATGCAGGTGTTGAACACAGTGACAAAACTCATAAAACATAGTCACAATCACACCCGAGCATACAGCAACTATCGCGCCGGCTAGACTATCAATCAGCCAACCAATAGGAAGCGTAAATATTGCAACTGTTGGCAAAGTCGTATGTAGTGCACCAAATAAAACTCTCAAGTCATTAGGATCACTATGATGATCAAAGTGAATTCTCTTCCAGACTTTTGCAAAATTAGGAGATTTATATAGATACTGACTATGCAGTACAAATCGATGCAATAAATACCAAATCAGCGGATATATAAGTACTACTATCAATGCCACTGCAATGTGTACAATAGCCCATTCTGCTTGAACAGTAAGCGTTGCAAAGCCAATCACTGCAATAAAAAAGTATGCCTGAATCGCAGGATACTGGACATAAGCCACTACTAATTCACTAAAGCTCATATCCTCTAAATGATATTTTTTACTTGCCCAAAACATACTTCCGCTCTATTTTCTACCTGACTGGATTAATATTGAACTAGAAATTCAATATATTAATAACAGCTATTATAATCAGCATTATTAGACTACTCCAACGAATCTATTTTTCTGATCTATGTTGTACTGGCCTATAATTAGCTTAATTTCACTCTAGCTTTTTAATCACATGACCCCACCGTGAGAGATTTCAACAGATAAATGAACGCCACCCTAGTTAAATTCGGTTACCCAAACTCGGTAATCAAGTCTTACACTTACTGGAGCGTGCTGCTGCGACCACAGCAAGTCACACTGGGCAGCCTGATTCTTGCAAATCATAGTGATTCACATGCATTTGGGGATCTACCCTCAGATGAAATTGTTGAATTATCCAGCATAATAAAAGATATTGAATCAGTATTAACTCGTTGTTTTAAATATGATAAAATCAATTACTTGATGTTGATGATGATTGATCCTCATGTACATTTTCATGTCATACCTAGATATCAAGACGCGCGTGAGTTTGAATCATTGAGTATAAATGATGCCTACTGGCCTGGTCCTCCCGACCTTGGCCATAAAATAGACATGGCACAAGATCAACTAAAACTCCTTCAACAATATCTAATCGAACACTGGGGCATCAATTAGACAAGAAATTCGGCCATTAACACCATTAGGTACTACTTTTTGTACGTATATGGTGAAATGATGTGGAACATTGCTATTTAATGATAGTCACACATGCCGAAATAAAAAGCATAAAACTTGAATATCTGTACAAAATACTTTAAAAGTTATGGTTTTAGAGTGAGTTCATACGAATTAATCTTGAATAATGAACTAAATTCGCTGTAAATCTTACCGTAGATAATAAAAATAATAATATTGTTGGCACATAACAAAGACATAAGTAATTGATAATAATATAATTTTAGGATCAAACTAAAAATATGACTGTTAGTCCAACGCCAACAAAAAATAATATTCCCCTAAGACCCGCCAACTTCAATAACCTGGCTGAAACCCTAGACTATGCGGCTCAAGGTGTTACTGGCTCGAATTTTTATGGTAGCCGCGCTCAATTACTAGAATCTGTTCCCTATTCACAGTTAGCTCGTGAAGCCAAAGAGTTGGCGAGAAAGCTGATTGCCATGGATTTCAAACACGGTGACCGTGTTGTCATTGTCGCTGAGACTCACCCAAATTTTCTACGTGGATTTTTTGCTTGTCAGTACGCTGGCCTAATTCCCGCACCTGTACCTGTTCCGATACAACTTGGAAGCCGTGCGGGATATGTACGAAAAACAAGGGATCTGCTCATTAGCGCCCATGCCACAGCCGTATTTGCGCCGGAATCAGTGCTGCCCCTAGTGAATGAAGCCTGCAAAGATATTGATATGAAGTTTGTAGGTGATATTGCAAGCTTATCTGCACGTCAGGTAGACAGTAGCATAGAGCTTTACAATGCTACACCTGAGGATACTGCCTATATCCAGTTCACTTCAGGAAGCACTAAATTTCCACGCGGCGTAGTAATTGAACAAAAAGCTGTATTAAGCAATCTGGCCCGAATCATCTCCCATGGTATTAAAATAAATGAGAATGATCGTGCTATATCTTGGTTACCTTTCTACCATGATATGGGATTAGTGGGATTAGTACTCTCACCTATCGCCTCGCAAACAACTGTGGACTATCTTGATACGCGAGATTTTGCCATGCGACCCAGGCGCTGGCTCGAAATCATGTCAATGAATAAAGCCACAATTACATTCAGCCCGCCATTCGGCTATGAGCTAGTCGAGCGTCGCTTACGCGAAAATAAAAAGCTCGATTATGATCTTAGTCACTGGAGAATTGCTGGTATCGGTGCTGAAACCATCAGACCAGAGCCGCTAGCCAAATTTTCAAAATTATTAAGCAAATGCGGCTTCAAAGAATCTGCCTTTTTACCTTGCTATGGCATGGCAGAGTGCTCATTGGCGATCAGCTTTGCCGATTTAAATAAACCTATTACTATTGAGAATATTGATGGTGAGCAATTAGCCGAGAATAATATCGCCGCACCTTCAGTAGCTACCAATCAGACACACAGGATTGCCAAATTTGTTGATTGTGGACCTTCATTACCTGACCATATTATTGAAATCCGTGACCAGGATGGAAATAAGCTTTCAGATCGTCAGGTAGGCGTCATCTACGTTAAAGGGCCCAGTGTAATGTCTCACTATTTTGATAATAGTGAAGAAACTGAGAATTCTTTACGCGATGGATGGCTCAATACTGGTGATATCGGATTCCTAGTTAATGGGCACGTTTTCATTACGGGTCGTGAAAAAGACTTGATTATTGTTAATGGCAGAAATATTTGGCCTCAAGATATTGAACATTTAGCTGAGGAGCAACCCGAAATCCGTACCGGTGATGCGCTCGCTTTCTCTGCACCAGGATTCAATTGTGAGACGACTGTAGTGTTAGTCATGCAATGCCGTGAACGTGACGAGCAAATACGTACAGACATCATTAAACGCGTAGAAACAGCGGTACTTGAAGAAATCGGCGTACGCTGCTTTATCAAACTAGTGCCCCCCCATACCTTACCCAGAACATCGTCTGGAAAATTGTCCCGCTCCGCAGCCCGCCGTGACTATATGGAGCAAAATAGCCTCACTGAAGCGTATATAGCAGAGCCACAAAGCACCCAAGCGGTAACAGCTAGCTAGCAAATCTGGCATGCTTTAACATGCCTATGACTAAAACACCAAACTCTGAACTTGTAGCTATAACTGGCGCAAGTGGTTTTATAGGTTCCCAGCTAGTTAAAACACTCCTAGCTAAGCATTATAGAGTAAGGGTACTAGTGCGTAATCCAAATAATTTGCACGTAACATATCCATCACTAGAAGTAATTAGTGGAAATTTACACCATCAAACAAGCCTGAATGAACTCATTCATGAGGCACACTATGTTATTCATTGTGCCGGTAGAGTTCGAGGAGCTAGTCAGAAACAATTTTTTTATGACAATTTTGAAGGCACACAAAATACTCTCAATGCTTGCAAACAAGCGAAATCCTTAAAAAAGTTTATTTTTATTTCATCACTGGCTGCCCGCGAACCAAATATTTCCTACTACGCAAAAAGCAAGTACTCGGCTGAAGAGTTAATTAAAAGCACTAATTTTACTCAATGGTCAATTATTCGCCCTCCGGCAGTATATGGACCAGGAGATAAGGAATTAGTACCAGTATTTAATTGGCTGAAAAAAGGGATTTTGTGGATTCCCGGCAACTCTGAGCAGAAATTCTCTTTAATCCATGTTCAAGATTTAGTTGATTTAATTACTCGGCAAATATCATCACTCCCCACTGCCGAGATATTAGAACCAGACGACGGGTGCCAATATGACTGGAGCTTAATTGCACAACTCAGCTCAGAGTTTTTTAATCGAAAAATACGAAAAATCCTGATCCCAAAAGCTGCGTTAACCTCAGCAGCAAACTTAAACGTGTTACTATCAACTCTCCTTAATTACTCTCCCATGCTTACACCAGGCAAAGTAAGAGAGTTGACGCATAATAACTGGATTGCTCATGGCATTGGCTCACCATATGGATGGTGTGCCCAAATTGATTTAAAAAAAGGCCTCAGCACTTTATACTCTTCTTAATAATATTGAAATTTAGTACAGAATATTTATGGCCAGTCATAGCGATGACGTTAAATCTGAACTGATATGCTTACTCAAGCAATTTACTAAAACAGAGATGGAAATAACCGACTCACTTCATATAATGAATGATCTAGATCTAGACTCTGTGATGGTTATGGAACTGATGATGGAATTAGAAGATCATTTTGACATCTCAATACCGCTAAACTCATTGCCTGATGTAAATACTGTAGCTGATCTTGCTAAAGAAATTTCGACGTTAAAAGATCAAACATCATGAGTTTACTCAAGCGCATACGACAATTTGCACAACGACATGCTGAATCCGAGCAGGATTTCATGGCGCCACTTGGTGCTGTTATAGAACACCTATACTCAGCAACAGAAGGTAGCATTAATGGCCGCCGAACGATTCTAGTTGGTACTAATAACTACTTAGGCTTAACTTTTGATAATAATTGCATCAATGCTTGCAATCATGCTACCCGCACATACGGCACCGGAACAACTGGCTCACGCTTGGCAAATGGCTCTTATGCCGGACATCAAGAGCTAGAAAATGATTTAGCCAAATTCTATGATGTAGAACACTGCATTGTTTTCTCTACTGGTTATACCGCTAACTTAGGTATGATTACTGCACTTGTTGCCAAAGGCGATACTATAATTCTCGATGAACACTGCCATGCCTCAATTTATGATGGATGTAAGCTGAGTGGCGCGGATGTCATTCATTTTAGGCATAATAATGCCGAAGATCTGGATAAACGTTTACGGCGCTTAGGCGACAAAGCCTCTACAACTGTCATCATTGTTGAGGGTATCTACAGTATGCTAGGTGACCGAGCCAACTTAGCTAAGATTGCGGCAGTCAAACAAAAATATGATGCACTACTACTAATAGATGAAGCTCATTCTCTTGGTGTTCTAGGCAATACAGGACGTGGACTTGCACAAGAATCTCAAGTTGAAAGCCAAATTGATTTTATTACTGGCACATTTAGCAAAAGCCTCGCAGGCATCGGTGGCTATTGTGTTAGCCAACATCAAGAGCTGGATGTTCTTCGTTATATGAGTCGCCCTTATATTTTTACTGCTTCTCCATCACCTGGCACCATTGCTTCTACACGAGCTGCATTGGAAATTATACAAACCACCCCAAGTTTACGCGAGCAGTTATGGAAAAATGCTAATTACCTATATGACAGCTTGAAAAGTATGGGGTACGAACTTAGCCCTGAGGTTAGTCCCGTGATTGCTGTCAATGTTGGTACACCAGACAATGCATTAAATATGTGGAAAAAATTATTTGACCGTGGCATTTATGTAAATTTAGTAATGCCTCCTGCGACACCCAATAGTAAATGTTTACTACGTTGTAGTGTCAGTGCTGCTCACACAAATGCTCAGCTTGATGTCGTTCTTGATGCATTTGCTAATCTACAGAATCCTCGGCTAAACGAAAAGTTTGCTTAGGATCTTGCCATTTCTAATAGCAAATAAATTCCCAGCATGGCTAGCAATATACAAACATGGTTAGATAAGCCTAACAGTGATGCTGCCTGCGCAATCATTGCAGAAGTTGCTCAAAATCATGATGGCAGTCTAGGAATGGCACATGCCCACATTGATGCTGCCGCAAATGCTGGTGCTAATGCGATCAAATTCCAAACACATGTTGCAGATGAAGAAAGCACTTCTGCAGAGCCTTGGCGCACAAAATTCAGCACCCAAGATGCTTCGCGCATGGATTATTGGCGGCGCATGGAGTTTAGTGAATGTCAATGGATGGAACTCAAACAACATGCTGACAAAGTTGGCTTACATTTTCTAAGTTCTCCTTTTTCTAATAAAGCTGTTGAGCTATTAGGAAAACTAGATATGCCTGCATGGAAAATAGCCTCGGGTGAAATTACAAATACTTTTTTGCTCGATAAAATCCTTGAGACAAATAAACCTGTTATTTTATCAACTGGATTAAGCACAACTGATGAAATATCATCTACAGTTAACTATATAAAGCAATCAAACAGTCCCCTTGCTTTACTTCAGTGTACTTCCCAATACCCATGCAGCCCAGAGAGAATAGGCGTTAATGTCATCAATGAATTTCGTAAATCCTTTGACTGTGCTGTTGGTTTATCTGATCATTCAGGAACTATCTATTCCGGCTTGGCAGCTGCCGCGCAAAAAATACAAGTGTTAGAAGTGCATATGACCTTGAGTCGTGAAATGTTTGGCCCAGATGTTATTGCATCAATCACTACGCCAGAACTTAAAGCACTCGTTGAGGGCATACGTTATATTGAAACAGTTATTAGCCATCCGGTTGATAAATCCAAACCTGACGCTGAAGCAATGCCTTTACGTGACATTTTCATGAAGAGTCTGTATGCGGCCACCGATATTAAAACCGGTGAACAATTGAGCCAACAACATCTCACAGCTAAAAAGCCTGGCACAGGAATTCCTATCAATCAACTTCAACAAGTATTAGGAATGAAAGTAAAAAGGAGTATCAGGAAAAACTCAATGATTCAATTTGATGACTTGGAGTAATATCAGTGCGTAAAGTATGTGTTGTCATCACAGCCAGACCAAGCTATGCCAGGATTCGCTCCTTACTCCACGCTGTCAATGAGCATAATGACTTAGAGTTACAACTAGTCGTAGCAGCATCGGCATTGCTTGACCGTTATGGTAGCGCAGACAGAGTCATAGAAGACGAAGGCTTCAGTATAGACAGGCGCGTGTACATGATTGTAGAGGGCGAAAATTGTGTTACCTCAGCCAAATCAACAGGCTTAGGTGTAACTGAGTTGGCGACAGTGTTTGATAATTTAAAACCAGACTTTGTCGTCACAATTGCTGATCGCTTTGAAACTATGGCAACTGCCATTGCCGCAAGCTATATGCATATTCCTTTAGTACATGTTCAAGGCGGAGAAGTCACAGGTTCAATTGATGAAAAAGTCAGGCACGCGATCACTAAACTCGCAGACATACATTGCGTATCTGGGGATCAAGCGGCTCAACGTGTAATTAAAATGGGCGAAAACCCACAACAAGTCTATGTCACTGGCTGCCCATCAATTGACCTTGCAATGCAGGCCTGTGAAAATCAACAACAAGATATAAATGTCCTTACCGAGCAGCTGGGTGGCGTTGGTGCAAATGTGGATTTAAACCAGCCTTACATAATTGTCATGCAGCATCCTGTTACTACAGAATATATGCAGGCACGTAATCATGTAGAAGAAACGCTCGCCGCCATCCATACATGTCAAATCCCAACTTTGTGGTTTTGGCCAAATGTTGATGCTGGCTCTGATGGCACTTCTAAAGGCATACGTGCTTTTAGAGAGAACAACCCAAGTAACCATATTCATTTTGTCAAAAACCTTCCCCCAGAAAGCTTTATCCAGTTACTTAATCATAGTCAATGTATAATAGGGAATTCCAGTGTAGGCATTCGAGAAAGTGCTTTCATTGGCACTCCTTCTGTCAACATAGGTAGTCGTCAAAATGGGCGTGACCGAGGAATTAATGTAATTGATGTCAATTATGATCGCGATGACATCAATGTGGCACTTCAAAATCAAATTAAACATGGTAAATACAAACCAGATACACTCTATGGAAATGGAAAGGCGGGAGATCGCATCGCTGAAGTAATTGCAAAAGCAAGCACTAATACTGAAAAGACGCTACTCTATTAACTTATATCCATGTACTGCGTTTCTACTAATTACCTAACGCGTATAACACCATGAGTATTACTTCAAATGCATTGTTTGGAGGACCTGACAAAGAAAATAACTTCCTTCGAAACAAACTACTAGAATACATTCAGCAAACTCCAGACAACGGAGAAATTTGTTGGATGTGTTATTACTTTAATGAACCCATACTGCTTGACGCCCTCATCAGGGCTTCCCAAAGAGGAGTCAACATTGAACTAATCCTTGACGGCAATCCCCGCTCTCCAGAAATCAACCAAGCCAGTCTTGCTGCCCTCAAAGATTATCCAGCAATTAAAATTACTACTATCATTACAAAACCTTTATGGAAGTATCTAGGTATTAACTGGCATGCACATATGCATAGTAAGTTATACTATTTTTCTCTTTCTAGACCTTGTGTATTTATAGGATCCTATAACCCAACTGCTGGTCCTCAACATATAAAGCAATCATTAATAGAAAACATAGGTGATCACTCAATAAGCCATAATGCACTTGTTAAAATAGACGAAAGGGATGTTATAGCATGTTTATTGAAGTATTTTAAAAACATGAAAACTCATAACCATATGTCTTGGAGTCGTTTCAGCTCTATAAATAACAACACACACAAATATAGACAATGGGATATTAATTTCTTACCACGGTATAAATCACACCCCGTACACAGATTATTTCAGAGCAAAGACCAAAATGCACATATCAAATGTGCAATATCCCACTTAAAAGGCCCTGGTATACATAGACCTCTCACTAGAGCAATTAAAAGCGGAAAAAGTGTAGAAGTAATCCTAGGTTCGACAAAACGTCGAGTTAGCCAAAATAAACTCGCCTACCTAGAAAAACACAAAATAAGATATCACCAAATTAATACAGATAATCATGCGCTCATGCACAATAAATTTATTATCTATAAATCAGATATGGAGCATTGTGTGTTATTTGGCAGTTTTAACTGGTCCAGAAGATCCTGGTGGTTAAATCATGAAATTTTAGCTTGTAGCCGCAATAAAGAAATTGTTGCAGGTTTCGAGCAACGCTGGAATGAACTTATCGCTACTATTTAATAATTACTCATGCACACCCCATTATTGATCCCAATAGAAAACCAGGTACGAGAATTAGACCCCAAACTCTTACTTGCGACATGTGCAGCCAAATCTGGGATTAGTAGCTATATTGGTTATCGTACAGAGATGGACATTATTATTTCATCTTTGCCACGTGGAATGTACTTAGCCAAAAGCTTTACTCAAAGAAGCGATAAAATGTTTCGCATCCTATCAAAGTTAGGCCATACAATTTGTGCATGGGATGAGGAAGCATTAGTACACTACCCTCCTGACATATACTTTAAAAGAAGATTATCTAAAGTCGCTTTATCCTATATCTCACATTTATTTACCTGGGGACAAGACAATGAAGACCTATTAAAACAATAT
>JGI12316J14372_10004242_pt1 | contig 12447 bp, 7 predicted proteins | sample MarCyaLeptolynsp_FD_14372 | JGI IMG/M metagenome (IMG submission 14372) | reverse complement strand
GGTTCTCGCTGTCACCCGGCCGAACGGAGACGACCCGTTCCAAACAAGCCGCTATCCCGGGCAGATCGTTGACTTTACGGCCATTCTCCAGGCTGAGCTCGCGTTTTTCCGCATCAACGACGCCTTGCAGATAATGTTTGCCGACGGCTCATCCATCGTCATTTCAGACTTTTTTGGCGGCGATGAAACGGTATCAAACCTGATCCTTGGTGACGGCATCCAACTGTCGGTTGACAGGTTCATCGCGCTTGCTTCCGTGCGGGTGGTGGAAGATCTGCAAACTGCCGCCGGCCCCACCACATCACTCGATGCCCTGTTGGGACCCGACGGACCGGGCGCCAATTTTCTTCCCACGGTGATTGACGATCTGGGCCCCGGCCTCGATGTCCATGGCCTGTTGGGTCCGACTGCATTCGGTCGCGGCGGCGCCCGGCCGGATAGAGCCCCCGACGCGGAAATCGATTCAGATCCGTCGGTCGCTTTTCCCGCCAATACCGGATCCCTTGCGGAAGCCGCCCTGCCCGATGGGTCTTTGGCTGATGGGCCACTCATTGTGTCGGGCGACCTCGGAATCGATTTCGCCGAAGACGGAGCCCTTGGCCGCACGCTTGAATTCAATGTCACGGCGTCCGGAACCCCGGTCGATCTGGATGGCATTCCACTGGATTTGACATCGGACGGCATCGCGCTGGCCTATTCCATCGTGGACAATGAAGATGGCGGGCAGAGCCTGACGGCGACCCGGGACGGCGATACGGTGTTCACGGTCACGCTCTTTCCAAGCGGTTCGGCCAGCGGCCGTTTCACATTCACACTGTTCGACAATCTGGATCACATCCGGCCGCAGAACGATGCGTCGATCCTGATTTCATTTGGTTTCACCGCCGGTGATTTCGACGGCGACACGGTCGGTTCCGTATTTGGCGTTACGATCACCGACGACGCGCCGGTTCTCGGCGATCCGGACGCCGCGCTCGTCGACGAAGATGACTTGTCGATGAATGCACCGGGTCGCGACAAGGCCGACGGTGTTGGTGATCGGGCTGCAGGGGATGATGAAACCGTTACCGATGACGGTCTCGAAACCGATGCCGGCGACATCGATCCGGCGACGGTACGGGGCAATCTCAACATTGTGTTTGGTGCGGACAACACCAACAGCGTTGTCGATGGCGGCACGTCGATCGGCAACGGTGATCGGGCGGTCACGTTTTCCGAAGACGCCGTCGCCAGGTTGCAAGCGCTCGCCCTTACGTCACAGGGCGTCGCGGCAACCTTTGCGGTTTCGGACAATGGCACAGTGCTGACCGCGACAGCGGACGGGCGAACCGTTTTCACTGTAACACTGTCGGATCAGGGGACGGGATCCTATCTGTTCAATCTGAACGATGTGCTGGATCACGCCGCATCGGACAGGGAAGACGATATCGTCCTGACCTTCGGTTTTACCGCAACGGATTCCGATGGGGACAGCGCAACGTCGAGTTTTAACATCACTGTCGACGACGATCTCCCGGTCATCGGAGAGCCTGAATCCGCCCTTGTCGACGAGGACGACCTTGCAACCGGCAATCCGCAGAATGACGAGGCCGACGGCGTTGGCGACAGTGCCGCCGGCGACGACGACACGATAACCAGCGCCGATCTTGAAGCCGCGGCCGGCGATGCCGACCCGTCCACAGTGCACGGCGGTCTCGCGATCGATTTCGGCGCCGATGACGGCAACAGCATTGTCGACGGCGGTATTTCCGCCGGCAATGGCGATCGGTCAGTGATATTTTCGGCTGGCGCCATTGCGGCATTGGAAGCGCTTGGCCTGACATCTCACGGCCAGGCCTTGACCTACGCGCTGTCCGGCAACAATGCGGTCCTGACTGCGACGGCCGGTGGGCGCACCATTTTCACGGTCGTTCTGTCGGATCAGGAAACCGGCTCCTATGCGTTCGATCTGAACGACGTGCTGGATCACACCACTCCGGACACGGAAGACAATATCGTCCTGACCTTCGGTTTCACAGTGACGGATTCCGATGGAGACAGTGCGACATCGAGTTTCGACATCACCGTCGATGACGATCTTCCAAGGACGGGTGACGCCGAGGCCGCGCGTGTCGACGAGGACGATCTGGCGACCGGTGGACCGCAGAACGATGAAGCCGACGGCAATACGGACAATGCCGAAGGTGATGATGATCCTCGAACCAATGCCGACCTCGAAACGGCAGCCGGCGATAGCGACCCGACGACAGTCCGCGGAAATCTCGGCATCGATTTTGGCGCTGACGATGGCAACAGCATTGTCGATGGCGGTTTTTCAGCCGGCAATGGCGATCGGTCGGTAACGTTTTCCCCCGAACTTATTGCCTCGCTTGAACTGCGCGGACTGACATCGCACGGAGATCCGGTCACCTACGTCCTCTCCGGCGAAGGCACAGTCCTGACCGCCAGTGCCGGGGCACGAACCATATTCACCGCGACGCTGTCGGACCAGGAGACCGGCTCTTACGTCTTTGACCTGAACGATGCCCTCGATCATCCCCTTGAAGGAACCGAAGACAACATCTTTCTGACCTTTGACTATATCGTCTCTGATTCCGACGGTGATACGGCAACCGGAAGATTTGCGATCGATATTGACGACGACCTTCCCGTGATAGGCGCTTCGCAATCGGCTTTTGTCGACGAGGAAGGGTCGTTGACAGGCAATCCGGGCGACAGCTATCCGGATCCTTTTTCCGGGCAAGGTTTGGCTGGCGATCTTGCCGGAGAAAACAGGTTCGTCGGCGGATCGCTGAACATTGCCTGGGGCGCTGACGATGGCGACAGACGTGACATTGACGGCCAGGACATGCCGGGTGAAGCAGGTAATCGTTCAGTGACGTTTGCCGACTTCGCAACGGCGGCAAACAATGTGACGGACAGCAATGGCGACCCGCTGGTCCTGACGTCGAATGGCGTCCCGCTTGTCTATACCATTTCCAACGACGGCACGGTTCTGAGTGCAAATGCCGGAGCAGGCGGGCCGTTCATTTTTTCAGTCCAGCTTTTTGATGACGGTTCCGGATCATACGATTTCGGCCTGATCGGCCATCTCGATCATTCGGGAACTGATGTCGAGGACGACCTGGAGTTTTTCATACGGTTCACCGCGACCGACAGCGACGGCGACACCGCCAGTTCGGCATTTTCCGTAACGGTGAACGACGATGCGCCCGTGATCGGGTTGCCGGCGTCAACCCTGGTCGACGAAGATGACCTGCCCGATGGCGTCGGCGACATGGCCGCGGGAGACGACGATACCGTCAGCTTCGAGAACGACGGCATTGCCACCACCGTCGGCGGCTCGCTTGATATCGCCTGGGGCGCGGATAACGGCAACGACGAAACCGTTGTCGCAGGGCCTGGAAACCGTGCGGTGGCGTTCAGTGACCTTGCAAACGCCGTCAACAATGTCGCCGTGACGGATTCCGACGGTATGCCGCTCGATCTTGGTGGCGGCGATCTGACCTCGGATGGCGATCCGGTCAGTTTTGCGCTGATCGATGGCCAGACCATCGTGGCCTTCACGGGTTCTGTTCCACCGACATCTGTCGGTGAAGCGAGCGTCGTCTTCCATGTTGCGCTCTCAGACGATCTGGACGGTTCCTATCTGTTCACTCTGGTGCGAAAACTCGACCATCCGCTGCAGGACGATCCGGACGGCGGTGGCGACGATGCCTTCGAGGACAATCTGAATTTCACCTTCGGCTTCACCGCGACCGACAGTGACGGCGACAGCGCCGACGGCGCGTTCACTGTCAGCGTCGACGACGATAGTCCGGCGGTGACCGGCGCTCCGGTTCTCGGGACCGTGGACGAAACCGTCCTGGCGGACATTCCGCCCGAAAATCAAACGCTGCTTTTCACAGACCCCTCCGATCTCGGCGGCCCGGATTTCACGGTCACGCACGATACCAATGTACGTTTCGCGCGAGGCGGGGGAGTGGTACAGGCAGAGTCGGAAAATATTGTCATCAATTCTAACGATGACGGACGGCCCTTCATTCTGAATTCCCTGTTCATTTCTGGAGTTTTCAGTCCCGGAACCGCGACCTTCCTCGGATACGATGCTGCCGGAAATCTCGTGGCGAGCCAGTCGATCTTTACCAACTCGACCTTCGGCAGCGCACCGACCGGCATTTTTAACCCAGTCGGGACGCCGTTTGAGAATGTCCCGATCGACCGGCTCGAGATTGCTTTTTCCGGCAGCTTTCATGCTGTTGTCGATAATGTCAGCGTCACGTTTCCGGGTGTATCGGGCACGCCGGCAATCGATTCACAGGATCTTTCCGGCCTCATTGCCGATGGCGCGGACGAACCGGCCGGCTTTGCCCTGAAAACGTTCGACGCTCTCGACTTTGGCGCGATAACGGCGTTTGGCGGTCAACAGGTCAGGATCATCTCCGATGGCACCACTCTGACGGCCTTTGTCGACACCGGAAACGCCCCCGGTGATCTTGACGCCGGCGATACTGAAGTCTTTACGCTCACGCTGAGCCCGCAGGGCGAGGCTGTTTTCACGCTGCTTGAGGAACTGGACCACAATCTCGGACCGCAGCTCGATCTGGATTTCGGGCCGCTGATCGACGTCACGGACACCGATGGGGACACCATTCCCCTGAACAGCGGCGATTATGTCGTGACAGTGAATTCGCCCGCAGGCGGTCAGCCCCCGGTAGCGGTCGACGACCCTGGAATCGGCGGTGAATCCGTATCGATCACCGGCAGCGGGGCTTTTCAATCTCCGATACCCAACGCAAACTTTACCGGGACAATCAGCGACACCGAAATTGAATTGCCGAATTCCGGCTTCGATATCTCATCCGGTCGCATTACTTTCACTGCACCGAGCAGCGGATTTAACAACTTCTTCGTCTGGACTATCGATGCCGTCTCCGCCTTTACCGGTTTCTCGGCGCCGACAGGCAACCTTGCCCCGGTTGTCAGTGTATCCATCGGGGCTACCGGCAACCTGAACGTCATCCTGAATCAGTCGAACCTGGTCGCCGGCGTTTCGACCTTCAGCTTCGATTTCACCACCGACCGTGTCATCGCCGTCGATGTCAACACCACGTCGGCAAACCTGCACGCTCTGCTTCTAACCAACGATTCCGATCCGAACGGGGATCCGATTGATATCGTCGGCATCGATACGACCGGCACCACCGGGAGCGTCTTCTTCGACGATGCCAGCAATACGCTGCAATATACAGCAAGCGGTTTCAGTCTCGCAGCCGGCGAACAGGTGATCGACACCTTCACCTACACGCTCACGGACCGGAACGGCGGTCTCGATACCGCCACCGTTTCGATCACCGTTACAGGCGACGGGCAGAACACACCGGCCATTGTCGCGGGTGACGACAGCGGTATTGTCGTCGAGGACACGACACTCAACGTTTCCGGCGTTCTCACGGTGACCGATCCGGATCCAGGAGAGGCCGTTTTCATCGCCGCCAGTGGATTGGCCGGCGCGTTCGGAACGCTCGATATCGACGCAAACGGCAACTGGACCTATATGCTGGACAATGACCTTGCCGCGGTCCAGGCGCTGAACGACGGGGAAAGCCTTACCGACACAATCACCGTTCAGACGGCTGACGGCACGACCCACGAGATCGATATCGCGATCCAGGGCATCGATGAAGATGGCGGAGACGCGATTCCGCTGATTCTGCGGATCGAGCAGAACGGCGCCGACCAGATCCACTCTTTCCTGCCGGTCGACCGTTTGTTCTTCGAGGGCTGGGAATTGACGCTCAACAATGCGCCGGTCGAAATCAACGTCGTCAACAGCGACAATGTCACGAGCATTACCTCCGACGGCTTCGAATTCGACACCGGAGAAGGCACTCGGTTCATCGAACTGCAACTGTCTGACGCGGCGCCACCCAGCGGCACGATCAGCCTGACGTTCGACTATTCAGCCTTCGATGTGCTTGCCTTCGGATTCTTCCCGCTCGGGCGCGTCAATCATGGCGAGGGGCCGGTATTTTCCCTGCAATCCGGCGCAACCAGCACCGAAATCCAGTCCTATGCCTCAGACAGCGATTATATCGGCTTTCACAATTACGAAGCGCGAACGATTTCCTTCAACTACTCGGTTGTCGCAGGCGTCATAAGCATCACCAACCTCATAGATCCCATCGTCCTCGATCTCGGCACGGAAGGGTATTCGTTTGCAACAGCGGAAAACGGCGTCGATTTCGATCTCGATTCAGACGGGCAATCCGACACCATTGCCTGGACCAATGGCGAGGACGGTCTGTTGGCGATCGACCTCGACGGTTCCGGCGCGATCGAAGACGGCGGTGAACTGTTCACGCCCACCTTCGGCGGAGGCAATTTCGCCTCTTCCCTGGAGGCCCTTGCGTCCCTCGACGGAAATGGCGACGGCCTGATCGACGACGCCGACGCGGCATTTGCCGACCTGTTGGTCTGGGTCGATGAAAACAATGACGGGGTCAGCCAGGCGCAGGAAATCACCAGCCTTGCCGAAAACGGGATCGCATCCATCGCCCTAGACGCCGCCAACCGCACTATCCAGATCGATGGGCAAAACATCCTTGCCGAAGGCAGCTTCACCCTGGGGAGCGGGGATACCCGCTCCTATGTGGCCGTTGATTTCGCCGTGGCGCCGGAAAGCCCGGAGCAGGATGAGTCATCAGGCGGTGCGACCCCGGATGACGGCATTGACGAAGACCTGCTCGCCGAAGGCCTCGCATCGGACGCCCTCGGCAATGGCACGACCGGCGAAACCTATCTGTTCGATGAGCTGGCAAGCGCGTTCAAGCTGATCGAGGATTTTGACGTGTCAAACGACGACGACCCCGAAAACGACGTCATCGACATCAGCCGGTTGCTGGAAGCATCCTTCGGCGACATAGGCGGTTCCGTCGATGAATCGGCCGCATCGGACTATGTACGGATCACCCAGACCGATACCGGCGCGGCCAGGGTCGTGGTTGATACGGACGGAGACGGCGACGAATGGATCGATATCGCGGTCATAAACGGAATTATGATCGGAGAAACGATCCACGTGGTCCTCGATGGGGACGGAACGCAGGCGGATCTGGCCGTTGGGTGACCGGTTGTGGGAGCATGGCCTGCATCAGTTTGCTTGATGCGGTCCCCTTCAGCGGGGGTAAGTTAATCCCGCTGAATGGCGGCATCATGGTCCCTGAAGAGCTGCTTTCGCCGCAGCTGGATCACAATCCGGATACAGCCCGAACAATACGCCAACTGTCATGGGCGTCCGAACTCCGGCACCAACCCTCGCAGGGCAAGGACAAGTGTCATGCCTTTCACACCCATTTCCGGAACCTGATCCGCGCAGGCCGGCAACAGGTGCATGAATCCCAATGCAACGGTATCCGGTTCCGATCCTGATCTCATCACATTTGGTTCCGCATTGCACTCCGTACGCATGAGCAGAATCTCGGAACACCGAAAAAGAACGATTTCCGCAAAACGGCTGTTGACCCGGCCCCCGGGGACACCCCGATAAACAAGCCAGTCAATCCGACAACGAGGTGATTCGTGGACCCCAGCAAAGAAGTTCTCAACCCGTCGGAGGCCGCCAATCGGCTCGGCGTCTCCACCAAGGCCTTGCGCGTCTACGAACTGCGCGGTCTGATTGCGCCAGTGCGGACCGAGGCCGGATGGCGAACGTACGGCCCTCTTGAAATGGCGCGGGCTTCCGAGATCGTCGCCCTGCGAAGGCTCGGACTCAGTCTTGCACAGGTGGCAAAGGTTCTGGACGGCGCGCCGCAATATCTGGAGGACGCACTTGCAAAACACCAGGCCGCCCTGGAAGACCAGGCACGGCAACTGACCAAAAAGATCGACAATGTGCGCAGCCTCCGCACGGACCTCGCCCGTGGACGGAAACCGGCGCCAGGCGATCTCGCCGCGATGGCGTCCTCGACCGCGCCGGCCCTTTCATTCGATCTGCCGTGGCCATGGGGAGGAGAGCGCTTCATTCTCCATGACCTCGCGCCCTTGACCTACATCACCGGCCCGCTGGGCAGTGGGAAGACACAATTGGCGAGGCGGATAGCCGAGTCCTTGACCGGCGGTCGCTTTCTTGGGCTGGAGCGGCTGGAAGGCTCTGGTCCGGCTGACCGGTTGAAAGCCGACCCGGCCCTGGCGGCCCGTGTCGGTCGCGCTGCCGGTGCGCTCATCGAAGACGGAGCAACGCAATCGCAGGCCCTGACCGCTTTCCTCGGAGAATTGGAGACCGGAGACCAATCCGCACTGGTCGTCGATCTGATCGAGCAGGGCCTGGATCAGGCCTCCCAGGAAGCCTTGGTTGATTTCCTGCGCCTCCGGCCCGCGGATGCCCGGCCGTTGTTTTTGCTCACCCGCTCCAACGCCATTCTCGACATGACCGCGGTCGGACCGCGAGAGACGATCCTCCTTTGCCCGGCCAATCACAGCCCGCCGATCCGGGTTCAGTCCGTCCCCGGATCGCCCGGCTATGAGGCCGTCAGCACTTGCCTGGCTTCTCCCGAAGTCCGCGCACGCACCGAGGGCGTGGTCGCGTTCCTCCCCAAGCGGGCTTGAGGAAAGGCACCTCATCCAGATGGTTCGAATGCGCTGCGCGCAAATGCCGCTGGACCGGAAACAGCTGAAATTGGCAGCTCCACCGGCGTGGCGGATCCGGGTGCCGCCGTGCGGGAATTCGCCTATTGAACAGCTTCCCAAAATGGCCATGATGCGGCGACATACCTTGTACTGGATATCCATACCCGAATGAAATTGGCGGTGAGATCTCATCGCCACCCACAATTCGCTTTCTATCTTGGCATCGCGATGCAGGTCCTGAGAAATCATCGTCGCTGGTCTCTGGTGCCGGCCCTGATCTGGCTGGCGGCCCAGATGACGATGGCGCAGGTGTCCGCGGCGCCGGTCAAAGTCTCTCCCGCCAGTCCCGGCGGCCCCCTGTTCGAAGTGGTGATCTGCACGCCAACCGGACTGAAGACGATTGTTATCGATCCGCAGGGGTCGGATGGAGGCGAAACCGCGCCGTCGAGCGCCGGAATGGGCTGCAAATGGTGCCAGGCGTTCGGAGCCGGCGCTGTTCTGGCCCCCCCTGCCGAAGTCTCATTGGCCAATCCGCTCGGCCTTTTGATCATTTTTTCGCGCGACCACGGCCAAATGGCCGTGGTGCGACCTGTCACCGCGAGTTTCCACAGCCGCGCACCGCCCCTTTTTGAAACTGCGATCTGATCGATGAACCGTGGGGTTGGCAACAATCCCGCGCAAAATCCGCATTTTCACAAAGGATATCTCCCGATGATAAAGACCATCACGAGGGGCCTCGCCGCATTGGCGTTTGGCCTGTCTCTCAGTGCGCCCGCCTTGGCGCAGACCGTCACCGTAACCGACACGCTCGACCGAACTGTCGAGATCCCGGCCAATCCGCAACGCATTCTACTCGGCTTTTATTTCGAGGATTTTTTCGCTGTCGGTGGCCCTGACGCCTACGACCGCGTCGTCGCCATTTCCCGCGACACCTGGGAGGGCTGGCGTTCGCTGCAATGGAAGGCCTATGTGGCTGCCGTGCCGCGGATCGCCGAACTGGTTGATGTCGGCGAAATCGAAAGCGGTACATTCTCCCTGGAGACCGCAATCGCCGCCCGTCCGGACATCGCTGTTGTCGCTGCCTGGCAATACAATGCACTTGGCGATATTGCGGCCCGCATCGAGGCCGCCGGCATTCCGATCGTCGTGCTCGACTACAACGCGCAGACGGTCGAAAAACACGTGACGTCGACGCGCCTGTTGGGTGTCATTCTCGGCCAGGAGGCACGCGCAAAACAACTCGGCGACACCTATGCTGCCGCCATCTCCGATATCGAAGCCAGAATCGAAAAAATCACCGAACGGCCCAGGGTTTATGTGGAACTGGCCCGCAAGGGCGCCGACGAGATCGACAATTCCTACGGCGACACGATGTGGGGCAGACTGATCGAAACCGCCGGAGGCCGGAACATTGCCAAGGGCCAGATTGCCAAATGGGGGCCGCTCAACCCGGAATATGTCCTGGCCAGCAATCCGCAGACCGTCATCCTGGCGGGATCCGGCTGGGCCGGACGCGAGAAGGCCGTCCTGATGGGCCCCGGAGTCGATCCATCCACGCCACATGCCCGCATGAAACCCTATCTGGATCGGCCCGGCTGGTCGAAACTCGATGCGGTGAAAACCGGCAGCGTTCACGCGCTCTATCACGGCGGCGCGCGGACGCTCTATGACTTCGCCTTCCTGCAATATCTTGCGAAGGCCTTGCATCCCGAAGCGTTCTCAGATGTCGATCCCCAGGCCAATCTCGATCGGTTTTTCGCCGACTTCATGCCAATACAGTTCAACGGCACCTATATGACGCAGCTGCCATGAGCAGCACAAGCGGGGCGGCTTTGGCCGCCCCGACCTATGCGCGCATGATGGCCCGGCGAATTGTTTGCCTGATTCTGGGCGCCTGTGTCCTGACTGTCTGCGTCGTCATCGACATCCTGACCGGTCCCGCCTTTCTCGGATTTGCCGACGTGGTGGAAGCCCTGGTCTTTCCGGGCCGGGTCGATCCGACGACCGAAGTCATTGTCTGGTCGATTCGGATGCCGATGACCCTGATGGCGCTGCTGGTCGGGACCGCCCTGGCGGTCGCGGGTGTTGCCATGCAAACGATCCTGGATAACCCGCTGGCCAGTCCCTATACACTCGGGTTTTCGGCGGCGGCCGGGTTTGGCGCATCCGTCGCGATCCTGACCGGCGCAACACTGCCGCTCGTCCCCTGGTTGACCATTCCTGCCGCGGCCTTTGTCTCGGCAGCAGCCGCGTCGGCCCTCGTCTATGGATTTGCCCGCACGCGCGGCATGAGCAAGGAAGTGATGGTGCTTGCCGGCATCGCCACCCTGTTCCTGTTCCAGTCCCTGCAATCCCTGGTGCAATATCTCGCGGCGCCCGAGGTCTTGCAGGCGATCATCTTCTGGCTGTTCGGATCCCTGCTCAAAGCCAGTTGGGCAAACCTGTCGATCACCGGATCCATTGTCGTCCTGTGCATTGCCGCGCTGATCCCCGATCTCTGGCGACTGACTGCGCTCCGCATGGGCGATGATCGTGCCGCCGCAATCGGTGTCGACGTACGCCGGCTCCGGATCAAGATCTTTGCGCTCGTCGCGCTGCTTACGGCCGGGGCCGTAGCCTTCGTCGGCACGATCGGGTTTGTCGGTTTGGTGGCACCGCACATTGCCCGCATGCTGGTCGGCGAGGATCAACGCATCCTGATGCCAATGGCGGCGATGACCGGCGCATTCGTGATGACCGGGGCCTCGATCCTGTCAAAGCTGATCTCGCCGGGCACCATCGTGCCGATCAGCATCGTCACCGCCGTCATCGGCGTGCCGTTCCTGTTTTTGCTGATCCTGCGCGGACGGAGGGGAAACTGGTGAGCTTCACTTTCGAGAACATCCACGTTCGCTATGGCCGCTCGACTGTCGTTCAAAACGTTTCGGCATCTATCCAGGCGGGTCAGGTATCGGCACTGATCGGTCCGAACGGCGCCGGCAAATCAAGCCTCCTGAAAGCTGTCGCCGGACTGACGCCGAGCGAAGGGGCCGTCGCGTTTCAGGGAAAACCGCTTGCCACGAAACAGCGGCATGAAACCATTGCCTACATGCCCCAGGACATCGGCGCCAGTTCTTCGCTCACTCTGATCGAGGTCGTGCTGCTCGGACGTTTGCGGTCTCTGGGATTGTCGGTCCCGCGCGATCTTGTTGCACAAGCCGAGGCGGCACTTGACGGGTTCGGACTCGCTTCCCTGCAAAGCCGTACCCTCGACGCAGTCAGTGGCGGGCAACGCCAGCTCGCTTACCTGGCGCAGGCGATCTTTCGGGAGCCGAAAATCCTGCTCCTGGACGAACCCACCGCCGCACTGGATCTGAGGCATCAGCTGGTCGTGTTGGAAACGGTCCGCGCGCACGCCTCGGCACACGGGATTGCAGTCATTGTCGCCATGCATGACCTGTCGCTGGCCGCGCAGTTCTGCGATCACTTCCTGTGTCTGGCAGATGGTGTGATCGATGCGGACGGATCGGCCGCCGAGGTTCTGCAGGCCGAGCGTCTGGCCCGGCTCTATGGCGTTGAGACCGACGTCGAAACCACGCGGTCGGGGCATTTGCGGATTGTTCCGCTCCGGGCATTGTAGGGGCTGGAGGCAGTTAGATTGCGGGCCTCCGGCCCGCATGGTAGGCCTACGGGCTCCGGCTTCGCGTGTGTTTCCGAGTGCAGGTCCTTCATGTTCGCTTCAGCCACATCCCCGCCGAGATTTCTGACGCTGGTGATGCTCACCGGGCTGTCCGTACTGTCCCTGAACATGTTCCTTCCCTCTCTGGCCAATATCGCAGG
>JGI12316J14372_10004237_pt1 | contig 12469 bp, 6 predicted proteins | sample MarCyaLeptolynsp_FD_14372 | JGI IMG/M metagenome (IMG submission 14372) | reverse complement strand
TTATTAGATCCAACCGGTACCCATTTATAAGCCATATCGGTAAGGTTTACAAAGAAGTCGTTGCTCAATGAACCAACATTATCAGTGAAAACCCCGAGGGCACTACCATTGTGATTGGTGCCCATCACCCGCATACCTCCAATTAGAACGGTCATCTCTGGACCGGTAAGACCTAAGAGTTGTGCTCGATCTAGCATCATTTCCTCTGGAAGCGCCGCATAGTGTTTTTTCTGCCAATTTCTAAAGCCGTCAGCAACGGGCTCCAGAACCTCAAAGGAGGAGGCATCGGTGCTTTCCTCCGAAGCATCACCTCTTCCGGGCGTGAAGGGAACCTCGATATGACCAAAGCCAGCGGCGCTCAGACCTGATTCCAGACCTACATTCCCGGCTAAAACTATGGCGTCTGCCATACTTACATTGTGACTTTCGCAGATTGGCTTTAGAGCATCAAGTACCTTATGCAAACGCTCCGGCTCGTTACCAGCCCATTGATTTTGTGGTGCTAGGCGAATCCGAGCGCCATTTGCTCCACCTCGTTTATCCGAATCCCGGTAAGTTCTCGCGCTATCCCAGGCCGTAGACATCAATTCACTAGCGCTAAGTCCGATAGCCGATATAGCAGCTTTAACCGCATCTACATCATAATTAGAATTTCCTGCCGGAATTACATCTTGCCAAATTAAATCTTCTTGAGGTACATCAGGTCCGAAATAGCGAGCCTGAGGACCCATGTCGCGGTGAGTGAGTTTAAACCAAGCCCTGGCAAAGGTATCCTTGAAATAATCCTCATCTTCCATGAAGCGCTTACAGATATCGGCGTAAATCGGATCGATTCTCATCGCCATATCAGCGTCCGTCATAATGGGATTATGCCTTTTTGATGGATCGCTCGCATCTGGGGTCTTATTTTCCTCCGGGATATTTGTAGGCTCCCATTGCCAGGCTCCGGCGGGTGACTTTCTCAGTTCCCATTCGTAACCAAACAATGTTTCAAAATAGCCCATATCGAATTTAGTGGGTTCCTTGGTCCAAGCTCCTTCTATTCCAGAAGTGAAGGCCTGGTTTGCCTTACCATGATGCTTTTCATTGGTCCAGCCAAAACCTTGTTCGTGGATATCGGCACCTTCTGGTGCTGGTCCAACGCTATCGCCCTCCATTAGGTTACCATGAGCTTTACCAACGGTATGTCCTCCACAGGTTAGGGCTGCAGTTTCCTCGTCATTCATTGCCATTCGGGCAAAGGTCTCCCGCACTTGCGCTGCAGTTTTAAGAGGGTCGGGTTTACCATTTACACCTTCGGGGTTTACGTAGATCAATCCCATGTGAACCGCGGCTAGGGGGTTTTCAAGGGTTGATGGATCATCCAGGTTCTCATAGCGATTTTCGCTGGGTGCTAACCACTCGGTTTCTGATCCCCAATAAACGTCTATCTCTGGACCCCAAATGTCTTCCCTACCGAAGCCAAAACCAAAGGTTTTAAGTCCCATGGACTCGTAAGCAATGTTTCCTGCCAAAATGATAAGATCGGCCCAACTAATCTTATTACCGTACTTTTTCTTGATCGGCCATAATAGTCTTCTGGCCTTGTCGAGACTTGCGTTATCCGGCCAAGAGTTTAAAGGGGCGAAGCGAATGTTTCCAGCTCCTGCGCCTCCTCTTCCATCCGCCAAGCGGTAAGACCCGGCCGAGTGCCAAGCCAAGCGAATCATCAAGCCTCCATAGTGTCCCCAATCAGCCGGCCACCAATCCTGGCTGCTAGTCATTAACTCATGCATATCCTTTTTAAGGGCCTCGACATCTAATTTTTTTAACTCTTCATGATAATTGAAGTCGGCATCAAATGGACTAGTCTTAGAATCATGTTGATGCAGAATATCCAGATTTAAGGATTTGGGCCACCAGGCCTTATTGGTGGTCCCGGAACTGGTATTCCCACCGTGATGAACCGGGCACTTACCCATGCTGTCGTTATTTTCCATTTATTGATTAATTAATGATTGGTGATAAAGATTTATTTCTTGTAGGTAATGATGGTTTATAAAAAATTCTGTCCACCGACTTGATCTTGAGTACCAGATCTCCTGCACCGCATGCAAAGCAAATTCAAAAGGGATTTAGCGATATGAGTGCCTCTAATCTGAAATCCCTTACATCTGAAATTGTCTGCCTTAATTCTTCATTAAAGTAACTATTTACCACTCAAATAGTTTCTCTTTATTCTTCAATTTTCAAGGCAAATATTCTACTTCCAGAATTATTAATCAAATTGATATTTTAGCAAATGATATTTATATTATCAATATGACCTTACAACAGTTGCAATATGTTTTGGCCCTAGATACCCATCGGCATTTTGTGAAGGCGGCTCAAAGTTGTTTTGTGACTCAGCCTACTCTCACTTTACAGGTTAAGAAATTAGAGGATGAGATCGGTTTAATTCTTTTTGATCGTTCAAGGCAGCCCTTGGAAGTGACGCCAATGGGTGAGGCTTTCCTCCAAAAAGCTCGGCGGATCATTAACGAGGTACTGGAATTAAAGGAATTGGTTAATCAAGATCGTAATCAGATCGCGGGTAACTTTAAAGTTGGCATAATACCTACGCTTTCGCCCTACCTTCTGCCTCGCTTTATCAATGATTTTATTCGGTCGAACCAGGAAACTAAGCTTATTGTTGAGGAAATACAGAGTGAAAGGCTGATTGACCAATTGATTCGTCGGGAATTTGATATTGGCATTTTAGCCACACCACTCAATGAGCCTGATTTGGTAGAAATCCCTCTGTTTTATGAACCTTTTGTGGTGTATGCAGATGAAGGAAATGATCTATTAAATCTGGCAGAAGTGAGCAAAGAGAGCCTTAAGCCCAATGGCCTCTGGATTTTAAAGAAAGGCCATTGCTTTCGAAATCAAACCCTAAATATTTGCGAGTTTGAATCATCTGAGCGCCACAAAAATTTGGAGATTGAAGGCGGTAGTATTGATACCTTGAAGCGAATGATTCAACAGGTGTCCGGCTATACGCTGATACCCGACTTATCAGTGAATGGAGAATTGGATCGGCCTCACATCGTAAGATTTACGGAACCACAGCCGGTGCGAGAAATTAGTATTGTTGTTCACAAACACTTTAGCAAAGACCGATTAGTCGATGAACTTATGCAGAGTATTCTCCAAAACATCCCTAAAAATTTCCATCGGAATAATCATTTCCGCACGGTGAATTGGCGATAAACCCCAAGCTTTTTCGGAATTTCAAGGCTGGTAATGTTTCAAATGTTTGTTTTACAGTCACTTGTATGTCAGATTGTAGAGCTCTCATTTTTTCTTACCTAACTGCAGGCCAATGGGGGGAATCAGAATTAACTTCTATTTATGGTCTAGGCTTATGGTGCTCTTAACTAAAAGTTTATATTTGCCCTTCGGGGAATAAGTGTACTTTTTACGCTTAAGTATTAAATACTGGATAACATAGGATTAATATGATAGCAACACCAAAAGACGTTATTGCGAAGGACGAACAGAAAGCTTTAGCAGTAAATTCTATGGATTACTTCTTAGAAGGTAAGCGCGTTTTATTAGCAGGAACTAACGAGGTTGACGAAATGCTCTTAGCCTACATGATCCGCCAGAGTGGTGGGATCCTTAACGTGGCGTCCGATATGGAGGAAGTAAAGAAAACTTTGAGTAAGTCTCGCTACGACTTAATCATCATGAATTCCCGCTTAGGGAATGAGAATGCCATGGGTTTGTTACAGCAATTAAGAAGAGAATCTTTAGTGAATTCTCCGGTTTTAGCCATCAGCAGTAACGATTTAAATGGTCGGGCCCTCCATAATGGTTTTGCCTACGTTTTACGCCGCCCTTTGGAAAAGCGTAAAATTTTGGCGGCTTTGAGCACCATTTTTAGAAACTAATTAAAAATACGTACCCATTGGTTTCGGGTACTGTAGAAAGAGTGATTATAATCCTGGCACCATTGGCGCCAGGATTTTTCTTTTTCTAGGGATATACCACAGTATATTATTGTGCCTTTCATTTTTGGGGAGAGGCTAATTCCACCTTTCACCAAATAATACACTGAGTTTTGGTCGAGCTCTAACCTAAACATATGGGTCTCTATTTTTTCGAAGCGGATATGATCATCAATAAAACGCTCACCTAAACAGCTACTCTTAGTCCTGCTCTTGGAATTGGGCCAATTATAGGAGTAGCTGTAAGGGCCCTTGTGAACTTGCACATTAAGCTGGTTAATGCTGGCAACCTCAAGTATAAATCTATGAACGATCTTATCACGCACCAGGAATGATAGAACCGTTATCCAAATCAGGATAGGAATACAATACCGATAAAAATTGCTCCATGAGGCTAGAAAAACCCATGACGATAAGCCAGCCGCCATGATTATAGCATAGGGTTTGGAAAGCTTAATGTCTAACTGTGAATACGGCCAATCGCCAATAACAGAACTTATTTCAATTGGTATTTTTAAAAGGAACTCATAAAATGGCAATAGCGCTGATATGTCAATAAAAAAGTCCAGTCCCATTAGTAGGAGCCCCGTATACATAATTATTCCTACTAAGGGCATGGTAATCAGGTTGCCCAAAATGAAATACAGGGGGAATTTCCCGAAAGTGAGCAGGCTAATTGGCAGAGTGAAGACTTGCGCTGCAGTGCTAACATAGATGAGGTCCATCAATTTTTTAAGCCAAATGTTTTTAGGCGAAAACCAAGTTTGCATTTTAGGTACGAGAAAAATTATTCCTACCAAAGCAGCATAACTCAACTGGAATCCAATCGAAAAAATAAAACTTGGTTTGAGGAAAATTAGCACTCCGGCCGAAATCACCATGACCCGCAGGCTGGAACTTCGACGCCTTAATAATCTGGTACCAATAAGCAGGCTAAACATGGCAGCCGCTCTAATCACGGATGGTCCTGCGCCACTTATTATGGCGTAGGACCATAGACCTGAAAGTATCACCAGGCTGGACCATATTCGCCGCCCCGGAAAAAGGACTATGAATTGGACCAGCTTATTCATTAATAGGTAGATTATGCCTAGGTGCAATCCGCTCACCGCTAATAAATGTGCGATCCCAGCCGAGGCGAATTTGTTCCTCATTTCTGGGCTAATGTCTCCTTTGGAACCTAGTAGTAAGGCCTTTAACAAGCCCTTGGTTTGCCTATCAAGATTCCATGCCTCTATTCGTTCTTCCAAGTTGATTCGCCACCGGCGGAAATACAAATATGCGTCGGTAGAATTATCAATTACGAGGAATGAGTCTAGGTCCAATATTGCCGTATATCCCTTTCCCAGCAAATAGTTTCGATAATTAAAATCATCGGGAAATCTAGTTTTGGGTAATGGCCGAAGCTCACCTAGTATCAAACCTTTATCGCCTATGTTAAAGAGCCTAGATTCTTCAATTGGGAGGATACATAAGAGATGGTGTCGCTGCCATTTAAAGCTGATCCTGCTCTCTTCGCCTGCCTTTTCTATTTCAAGGATTTGCGCTATTTGCCCACGAAGTGATATGTTCTGATCTATACTCTCAGATTGACCGGACTTATAACGATATACACCCATGAAAATAAGGCCGCCAAGACATAAGTAGGAAAGAACTTTAAGCCAAGTCATCCGCTTTGGGAAAAGACCTCAGCGCTTGATTAGTGTGATTACACAGTTTGAGAAAACAATGCGCCGAGGCCATCAGGTTAGGTACTAAACACAGGTCTAAACTATTCCTACCTGATGGATGGGCTTAGGCATATTATGCAGACGATTAAAAATGAATCGGCTTGAAATGCCTTTTACTTATTACTCTTCGAAGCTATCAAAACGACGTATGAAACGATTCATCTTACCCTTGCTACTAATCGTATAGGTAAATGGAGGCATCCCTCTCACCTCATTTCTACGGTCTTTTAAGTCCATTTCCTTAAGCATGGTCATTACCGCTTCATTAGTGGTATAAACTCCCATCTGATTTCGCTTATAATCGATGTAAATTTCTTCACCTCCTATATCCAGATAGATATAGATTTCATCACCACGACGTTTACGCTGGATTTCAATAAAACCTTCTACCTGAGCATTTACAAAGGTTTCTCCCAAACCAGCCAGACCTATCGGACCTTCACTAAGGAAGGAAATGGACTCGGGAGTCCAATTTAAGAGTAAGTCGCCAAACAGAATGGTTTGTTGTAAATCATCGGGAACCTTTTCGGGAGCGCCAAAGGCTGCCACTTCATCCTGGAATTTTTTCAAATCCTTTTCATCCAATCGGAACTGACTGGCGATTTCAAAGGATGGTCGAGAAATATCCACCCCTTGACCATCGGCATTATCAGCGATAAGCTGCGCGATTTGTTCCAGTAATTCCTTGGCAAAGAAAAATTCCAGACCCATGGTAAGGTCCAATTGCATTTCATCGGTGTTTAGGTCATAATAAATTTGACCGTAGGAAGCGATTTCCAATTGGCTCTTTCCGTCACCTATACTCATCGTTCCTTCTCCCTCCATGGTGCAATCCAGGTTGTTAAAGCGAAGGATGTTTATGGGCAGGAAGGGGTCTTCGATTTTTTCTCTTTCCGTAACCACATAACTGGTCAATTCCTCATCGTAAAAAAGCACCCCATTCGCAAAGAACATCTGTTTATCCGTAGGCCGAACCTCCTGACTTAGGAAAGCCGCAAATCCGCTGATCGTGTCAGAGGCTAGATAAATTCCGTTGGCCAACAGTTTGGTCCGATCTTCGGATTCCACCTCAGGTAATTCAATCAGAATATTCGCTGGGTCGATTAAACTTTCAAAAGCAAACCAATTCGTACTAATCGCATCGCAGTCGGCCTCAATATGCGTGTAGCCTTGAAACTTCAACTCTTTGCGATCGGCGCGCATCCTCACATTGCCGTAATAAGCGAAATGCGGACTCATGTAAAAGACGTCCTCCTGAGATATCTTGGCCCTACCTACTGTAGTACCGGTATCTACCCTAATCTGATCAAAGGCAATAGGCCAGGGGGTTCCATCTTTATCCAAATATTCATAATCGCCAGAGCCTTGGAAATAATTGGCAGAGGTGATATCTAAACTAGCCCCGTAGAACTTATGGAACTGATCAACAATATTGGCTGTTATGGAGGCATTTTCCAGGGTACGCATAACTGCATTGCTATCAATCGCCACATAGCCCGTGTCTGGATAGATGTAGGCATCGGCCACCAATATTTCGGGGACTTTAAAGGATTCAATAAGGGTATTTTCCAGATAGAATTTCGAATGGTCCGCTAAAAAGCGCAGAGAATCTTGATGGGGGTGTACCGAAACCATTTCAGAGAGTCCAACTCCTGTTTTCTTCTTTAGGTCAACCGCCTTTTCTGGGATTTGCCAGAGGGCAAAATCCATGTAGGCAATGTATTTATTGGCGGTTAAGCTGAAGTATTGATCCTTGTTCAGAAGGTTAAATCTTCCTCTTTCCTCATCAAAGTCAATTTCCGCTTGGGCACTATCCACGCCGAAACCCCAATCTGCACTTGGGTTCGCCCTTACTCTAAAAGCAGTATTTGGTGAAATTAAACGACGGCTTTCGTAGGTGTAATCCTGTGAACGAGTTTCTGCATCTAAAAATTCATTCAGGCCCTTTCCTGTTAAGCCGGTAGGTGAATGGGCCAAAGTCCCGCTGGTGCGCATTCCCAAAGCATCATACATATTGAATGGAGCTTCCATTGTCGTAGTGTAGAGAACGTCGTTATAAGGTTCCCAATGCAAATCACTAGCATCTACGGTAACATGTGGGTTAGAGCCTGCCCGGCCCGTTTTTTCCTCTATTTCATAGGAAGTTGTGATTCCATCGGTACTATCCGGGAAAAAGAAAAACTCTTCCGAAAAGGCAAGGGAGTTTAAATATTCCAGCTTTCCATCTCCTCTTAAGCCTTGATTACTCAAACTCAACTGAGCAGTATACTGTCCTTTGCCTCCATAAGCGGGAAATCCTCCTGGTGGAGTCTGTCGAGTAAAGCCGAGGGAATAATCTCTTTGCACCTTAATCGGCTCGTCAAATTCAGGAAAGATATTGGCTGAGGTAAAGGTTCCGTCAAAAGAAAGCCCGGTGGTGGAGGTATTATCAAGACTATCAATTTCGAAGGGCTCGAGTGTCACATAAAAGTTTTCTCGATTATATACGCCGTCAAAAATGCTGGGTTTATCGTAGTAGATATATGAGTTTTTGGCCGAGTTGAAGATTGGATATTCAGAATAGGAGGCTTTACCGGATTTATTGTTGGGCTTATCAATCTGTAAATCTCCTGTGAGATCCTGAAGTACCGTTTTCACGTCTACTAAATATCGCTGACCCAAGGCATTAGGTTCGAAACTCAATACTTTAAAGCGCATGGAGTCGATATTGATCATGGCAATGCGGAATTGCTCGTAGTTGAATTTGAATTCATTACCCCAAAAATTGAAACGCCCGGCAGAGATTTTACCGTCAAAATCAAAGTTCAAATTCTTGTGAAGCACCACTTTTTCGTCTACGGGAAATAATCCTACCTTCTGGGAATCAGAAAGGGTAATGGCTTTAATACCATCCACTTCCATAGCATAATTCTCCAAACTTAAAGTTGCATTGGTACCACTCTCCAAACGCGATACGAATTGAATCACATCAAAGTCACGTAGACCTTTGGCATTGGCGATATATTCAAATACTTTATCCTTTAGATAGGCCTCTCTAGTTTGCACGGAGTAATCAATAAATCCCAATACCGCGAAGCGCATCAAGAAGCGATGGGCATCACTTTGATCCATTTTTAGGTGATACGCGATGTCTTTATCGGTGAAGTTTCTTTGGCCTCCCAGCCTTTGCGATAATCTTTGCAGTGAGACGAGAGGGTGGGTGCTACTCATTCCGCGCAGGTCATCGAAACGCCGACCACGGTAGTAATTCTTACTCTCAAATACCACTGGAGATGTCGAACCCATATTGAGACTCGATATTCGCATCTGAGGGCTACCGACTTCCCAGGTGATGATATCAAAAAGCATATCTAGGTCATGGTAGGTGTCAGAGAAAATAGCTGTTCCCATACCTTCATCATTCCGGATAAAGCTGAACCGCTTCAGATCGGGGAGGTACCGCATGGTAACCTTGGGATGGTAAATACTATCCTCAGGGCCAAGGTAAATTACCGCCTCAACATCTTCAGAGTAAACCTTGTCCTTTCGCAGCCAGAATCGTTGGGAGGTAGCCTTGATTAGCATAGTATCTTGATAATCCAAGATAATGGTGGCTCGGCTACTGTCGTTTCCACCCCCATAAAAGCGATTACCGATAATGGAGAAGCCCCCTTTAAATTTAGCATAAGGCAGAATGTAGGGTACGTAGAGATCATTTCGATAGGATCTAAACCTAGGGAAAGTAGCTTTCTCAACATCACCATTTACATTAGTAAGCTTCTCTTGCCAAGAGCCAAGAACAGGCTGATCCAGATAAAAATTGGTGTATAAGGTCACCGAATCAATGTTGATTTCGGCTTGTTTCACATCGAGTTGGTAATTCTGAATCTCAACGTAGGCGCTGTCTTCTGGTAAACCTGCCCGGGTGAAATAGCCAGTACCTCCTTTTCCTACAAATGAATATTGACGCGGTCGGAAAACCCCATCTGTAGCTTCAATTAGGGTGCTATCGTTTTTGTAAAAACCAACCAAGTCCGAGGTAGGGAAGGTGAAAACAGGTCCTTTATCGTCGAAGCTATATTCGGGAGTGCTACCCATAATTTCCCAACGAAGTCTACCATCATCAAATAGAACATTGCGATAGACCACATTGTAGAAAGTGGATAGATAGGTGGAAATTTGTTTGGCGGGTCGCTTAGAAAGTGATTGGAAGTCCTTTAGAAACCGCTCCATTTCTCCTTCTGGCAGATGATTTTTAAAGTGTACAAGTATTCTTAGGAAGTGCTCCCAGTCATCAAAACGCTTGACCCGTTTCCTGAGCAAATTATTACTGATTTCAAAAATCAGTTTAGCTTCCTGATCCGTAAAATCAGAAATGAAAAGGCTATCAAAATCCCGGGCTAATCCGAGCATTGCTGATTCCTCAATTTCATTCTCCTCTTCCAAATAGGTCTTAAGCTCCTGAAGATATGCGCTCTTATTTGGCGTAAAGCGTTTTAAACTTTGGGCATGCAGCCCTAGGAAAGAAGAGCAGAGGAAAATAATAAGGAGTCTTACACGCATAAGCGGGGAGCTTTTGGGAATTAGGGTTTACGGTAGTGGACGCATTGCCAGCGCTCCTCTTCAATACGGCTTTCGAATACCAGTCCTCGTTTTTCTGCCTCAGCATTGATGAGATCAAAGTCATGAGCGAAAAAGCCGCTGAATAGTATCGAGCCCGCAGAATTTAGGGTTTGCACGTAAACGTGCATATCTTCTAACAGAACATTTCGATTAATATTGGCTAGGATGATATCATATTTTCTACCCGGAAGTAAAGTAGCATCACCCCACTCCGCATTTACGCGGTCTGCAGCATTGCGGTCAGCATTTTCAGCGGTGTTTTCCACGGCCCATTCAAAATTGTCAATGGCATCAATGTTTGCCGCTCCCATTTGCTGGGCCAGAATGGCTAGAATTCCAGTTCCAGTGCCCATGTCTAGCACCTTTTTTCCGGCGAAGTCGAGGCTGAACATTGACTTAGACATAAGTCTCGTGGTATGGTGATGACCAGTACCAAAGGACATTTTAGGCTCAATCACAATTTCATGCTTGAAATCTCCGGTGACCGAATGAAAAGGAGCTCGAATTAAAAGCAAGTCATCTAATTCTACCGCTTCATAATTTCTTTCCCATTCTTCATTCCAATTAATAGTCTCTAGCCTTTCGCTAGTATAATTAATCTCGTACTGAGAATCTGAAAAAAGGAACAAGGATTCTAGCTCTTCCTGTTTGAAATCCTCCGTAAGGATATAAGCCTTTAGTCCTCTTGCATGCTCTTCAAAGCTGTCGTAACCTAGATTATCCAGCAGAGCCAATAGAATTTCACGTCCTGGTTCTACCGGTTGGATATTAAAATCTAATACGAGATAATCCTTCATCGTAGAACCTCCTCTCCAATTCGAATTAGCTCAAGGAAGGAATCAATTTGAATCGAAGCACCACCAATAAGACCTCCATCGATGTCTGGCTGACCAAACAAATCTTTAGCATTAGCAGGTTTAACCGAACCTCCATATAGAATTGAGGCCTCATCAGCCACAGCTGCACTAAATTTCTGCGCCAAATGCTTTCTAATATAGGCATGCATTTCCTGTGCTTGTTGGGGACTAGCGGTTTCCCCAGTACCTATTGCCCAAATGGGTTCATAGGCGAATACGATATTGGCCAAATCCTCGGCGCTAATATTTACCAATGCGGCATCTAATTGGCGCTTAATATGATCGAAGTGCTCTCCTGATTGGCGTTGCTCCAAACTTTCGCCAATACAGAAAATTGGCATTAAACCATGTTTTAGCGCTTGGCCTAACTTCAGCTCTAGTAATTTATCATCCTCACCAAATATCTCGCGTCGCTCCGAATGGCCAATAATCACAAGCTCTACTCCGGCATCTACTAGCATGCTTGCGCTAATTTCTCCGGTGAAAGCACCATTATCCTGAGCAGCCATGTTTTGAGCCACCACGCTAAGTTTATTGTTGGAGGCCAAAGAGACATTAGAAACGAGCTGCAAGGCAGGAGGGGCCACCACCACGTCTATATGCTGTAATGGTTTCGCATTTAAGTATTCGTTTGTTGCCTTTACCAATTCGGCACCTTCCTTAAGGTTAAGGTTCATTTTCCAGTTTCCCGCTACAATTTTCCTTGACATAATATTCCTATTTAGTTGCGTACCCTCGGATCGATCCAAGCGTACAGTAAATCCACAATTATACTGATGATTACAAAGGTAATAGCTATCAGTAGTACAGCACCCATAACTACGGGTAAATCAAGCTGATTTAGAGCATCGACTATTTGTTTTCCCAAGCCATTCCATCCAAATATGTATTCTACAAAAACGGCTCCCGCTAACATGGATGCAAACCAGCCTGATGCCGCGGTAATCACCGGGTTCAAAGCATTCCGCAAGGTGTGCTTACGCAAGATGCTAGGCAGGCTCAATCCTTTGGCACGAGCGGTCCTGACGTAATCTTGTCCCATCTCTTCTAAAATGGAAGAGCGACTAAGTTGAATAATTACCGCTAAGGGTCGAATCCCTAAAGTAAGTGCCGGCAGAATAAGGTTAGACCAAGCAATATACCTTCCTTCACCATATAGGTCTACCTCATAAAGGCTGCCGGTCATGTTTAAACCGGTAAATTCTGAGAGTAAAAAGCCAAATATCCAAGCCATTAGGATGGCCGAAAAGAAAGACGGTAATGACATTCCTAAGGTACCTACCAAGCTAATCAGGCGATCTAAAGCACT
>JGI12316J14372_10004233_pt1 | contig 12475 bp, 10 predicted proteins | sample MarCyaLeptolynsp_FD_14372 | JGI IMG/M metagenome (IMG submission 14372) | reverse complement strand
TATTCGCGTTTTCTGTCAAATTTCATCGACACAAAACAGTCCGTTTGCCCGATTACTTACCGCCCTTATGTGGGAATATGGCGGCGAAATGCAATGGTTGCCTTGTCAACATTCTGTCATTGAACGTTGTTCAAAGATGCTGTGCGTAAACAATTGGAGATTGCCGGCATAGCTCATGTGATCGGCGTCACGAAAACCGCGGTTCAGGTTTCGTCAGGCGGCCCGAAACCCCCAGCGGTCGGGGTTTTCAGGATAACCGCGTCGCCCGGATAAACCCGGGTCTGGTCGGCACCCTGCAACTCCTCCAGCGGTCCGTCGATCCGCCGGATATGGGTCGAACCGCATTCGCCAGGCAGGCCCCCCTTCAGGCCATGCGGCGGTACGACGCGGTGCGACGACAAGATCGAACATTCCATCTCTTCGAGGAAGCGGATCGTGCGCAATGTGCCGTCACCGGCCGACCATTTGCCCCTGCCTCCAGACCCGGCACGGATGTGAAAATCTTCCAGCACAACGGGAACGCGGAATTCCAGCACTTCCGGGTCGGTCAGCCTGGAATTGGTCATGTGAACATGCACGCCGTCGGTTCCGGGAACATGATCGCCGGCCGGCGAACCGGAACAGATGGTCTCGTAATATTGGTAGGAATCATTGCCGAACACCAGATTGTTCATCGTGCCTTGACTGGCGGCCATGGCGCCAAGCGCACCCAGCAGCGTGTTGGTGACGTGCTGGCTGGTTTCCGTGTTGCCGCCGACCACGGCCGCCGGATATTTCGGCTTCAACATGCAATCATCCGGGATGACGATGTGAATCGGGCGCAGGCACCCCGCATTCATCGGGATATCGCTGTCGACCATGAGCCTGAAGCAATACAGGACCGCCGCGCGGGTCACAGGCGCGGGGGCGTTGAAATTGGTGTCCTGTTGGCGCGAGGTGCCGGTGAAGTCGAGCGTTGCCTCGCGGTTTTCGTGATCGACGCTGATCTTCACGCGGATGATCGCGCCCTGATCGGTGCGGGTCTCGAACTCGGAATCATGCAGGGCGTCGATAACCCTGCGCACGCTTTCAGCCGCATTGTCCTGGACGTGTCCCATATAGGCCTGGACCACATCGAGGCCGAAATGAGCGATCATCTTGTGCAATTCCTGCACACCCTTTTCGTTGGCGGCAATCTGCGCTTTCAGGTCGGCCACATTATAGGGCACGTTGCGACACGGATAGGGATGGTCGGTGAGGACCCGGACAAGGTCTTCCTCCATGAAGGTTCCCTCCGACACCAGCTTGACATTGTCGAAGAGCACGCCCTCCTCGTCGACCGTTTTGGCGCGCGGTGTCGTGGAGCCCGGCGCCTTGCCGCCGACATCGGCATGATGTCCGCGCGAGGCGACCCAGAACAGAATGTCCTTGTCGCGGGCATCGAAGACCGGGGTGACCACCGTTATGTCCGGCAAATGGGTGCCGCCATTGTAGGGAGCATTGAGGGCGTAAACATCGCCGGGCTTGATCCGGCCCGCATTGGCCAGGGCGATCGTTTCAACGGATTTGTCCATTGAGCCAAGATGGACCGGCATGTGGGGCGCATTGGCCACGAGGCTGCCGTCGGCGGCGAACACGGCGCATGAAAAATCGAGCCGTTCCTTGATATTGACCGAATAGGACGTGTTCTGCAGGGTGACGCCCATCTGCTCGGCGATCGACATGAACAGATTGTTGAACACTTCCAGCATTACCGGGTCGGCGTCGGTTCCGACCGCAGAGGTTCGTTCCAGAACCTGATGGCGCTTCAGGTCGACATGGTTCTTGGCGGTGATGGACGCGGTCCATCCCGGTTCGATGACAATGGTCTGGTGATCCTCGATGATCAGGGCGGGCCCGACCACCTTTTGGCCCGGCGCCAGACCGGCGCGCGCATGGACAGCCGCCTGGTGCCAGGCACCGCCGGAGTAGAACGAGGTGGTTTCTGCGGCGACGGCCTCTTTGTCCGTCAGGTCCAGATCGGGTTCATCGATATCGGCGCCGCCGCCGACGGCTTCGACTTCCAGTGCCTCGACGACAATCGGCTTGTCCCGGGTGATAAAGCCGAATTGCTTTTTGTGTGCGGCTTCGAACACGGAGACCATGTCGGGGATATCGGCATAGGCCACTGCCAGGGGCGTATCGGTTCCCTCATAACGCAGGTAAAGCCTGGTTGTGACCCCGGATTCGCCGTCGGAGATCCCCTGCTGATTCAATTCGTTCAAGGTCTGGCGGGTCAGATCCGCATCCAGGCGGTCCAATTCCGGCAGCAGGACGGCCTCCAGCCGCTTGACAACGCCCTGCTGGCGGTTGGCGCGAATGTCCGCGAGCCCCATCCCGTAGGCCGAAAGAATGCCTGAATGGGGATGAATGAGAACCCGCGTCATACCCAGCGTATCGGCGATCAGGCAGGCGTGCTGACCGCCGGCGCCGCCAAAGCAGGACAGGGCGTATTCGGTTACGTCATAACCGCGCTGCACGGAGATTTTCTTGATCGCATTGGCCATGTTTTCGACCGCGATGCGAATGAAGCCGTCGGCGATGTCCTCGCGGCTGCGGCCGTCGCCGATTTCGCGGGCCAGGTCTTCGAAGGCCCGGACCACGGCGGCGCGATCCAGCTGCTCATTCTGGTCCGGGCCGAAAATTCTGGGAAACTTGCCGGGAAGCAGTTTGCCGACCATCACGTTGGCATCGGTGACGGCCAACGGGCCGCCGCGGCGATAACAGGCTGGACCGGGATTGGCGCCGGCAGAATCCGGGCCGACGCGGAAGCGGGCTCCATCATAGTGCAGGATCGAGCCGCCACCGGCGGCCACCGTGTGAATCAGCATCATGGGAGCGCGAATGCGCACGCCGGCCGTCTCCGTTTCGAACGTGCGTTCATAGTCACCGTCATAGTGCGAAACGTCGGTTGACGTGCCGCCCATGTCGAAGCCGATGATCTGTCGGCAGCCGGCCATTGCCGACGTCTCCACGGCCCCGACAACACCGCCGGCCGGGCCGGAAAGGATCGCGTCCTTGCCCTGGAACAGGTCGGCCGCCGTCAAGCCGCCGGACGACATCATGAACATGAGCTTGCAGTCACTGCCCGCCACGTCGAGTTCACCGGCGACATGATCGACATAGCGCCGCAATATCGGCGACAGGTAAGCGTCGACGACGGTGGTGTCGCCGCGCCCGACCAGTTTCATCAGCGGTGAGACCTCATGGCTGACGGAAATCTGGGTGAAGCCGATTGCCGACGCGATCTCGGCGACCTGGCGCTCATGGTCGGGAAAGGCATAGGAATGCATGAAGGCGATGGCGACGGACCGGGCGCCGGTGGCGTAAGCGGATCTCAGTGCCTGCTCGGCCTGGACCCTGTTCAGGGGCGTTTCGACGGATCCGTCGGCAAGCATGCGCTCCTCGATTTCAAAGACGGATTCGTAAACCTCTTCGGGCTTGACGATGTGCTTGGCGAAAATGTCGGGACGGGCCTGATATCCGATCCTGAGCGCGTCGCGAAAACCCTTTGTCGTGATCAGGACGGTTCGGTCGCCCTTGCGTTCGAGCAGCGCATTGGTCGCAACCGTGGTTCCCATTTTGACAGCGGCGATGTGGGATGTGGGTATCTTCGCGCCCGGCCCAAGTCCCATCAGGTCGCGAATCCCCTGTATCGCGGCGTCCGGGTAGGCTTCGGGATTTTCCGACAGCAATTTGTGCGAAACGATGGTCCCCTCGGGTCTGCGGGCAACCACATCGGTGAACGTGCCGCCGCGATCGATCCAGAAATCCCATTTGCCCGTCGTTTGCGAGACCGTCATCGAGTCATGTCCATGCTTGGTGGTGGTGTCCTGTCATGACCCGAATGATCGGTGAAATCAATTGAGTTCAATCGAAGCCGCTGTGGATCGATGTCCGTGCCGGCCGGGGCAATGGGCCGACATTGTGTCCCGTTTCTGCGAATTGGTTCTCGACAGGAATCAGTTCAACGCCTATTGAGGCCCGCATGAGCCTTTGGAAACGGTTTGGACAGTTTGCGGATTCGATTGGCTCCGGCGGCGCGCATTTGCTTGACCGGATCGCGAACACGTTTGCCTCGGCGACCGGCCGGTCCGTAGCCTTTACCGCGGCGATGATTGCCTTGTCGGCGAAAATGGCAAAGGCAGACGGTATCGTCACCAGCGACGAAGTGCTGGCCTTTCGGGAAATTGTCGAGATCCCCGAGGGCGAAGAACGGCACGTCACCAGCCTTTTCAATCTTGCCCAGGCCGACGTTGCCGGTTTCGACGTATATGCGCGGCGCATTGCGGCCTTGTTTCCAGACGATTCCGAAACCCTTGTCGACATTATCGACGGCCTGTTTCACATCGCCAAGGCCGATGGTGTGGTCCATGAAAACGAGCTTGCCTATCTCGAAACCGTGGCGGAGATCTTCGGCATCTCCGAGCGCGAGTTTCGCCAGATCAAGGCGCGACACCTGCAAGAAACCGGCGATCCCTACGAGATCCTTGGAATTCCGCCGACCACCAGCGATCAGGATATCAAGGCGCATTACCGCAAGCTTGTTGCCGAGAATCACCCGGACCGGCTCATGGCGCGCGGTGTCCCTGAGGAATTTGTCAAGCTCGCCAACGACAGGCTCGCGGCCATAAACGGCGCCTGGGCGGAAATCCGCAACGCGCGCGGCCTTTGACGCGCCAACGACGTTTGTTGGCAACAACACATCGTCAGGATCTCAGAATGCGGGTGGTCGAACCGACGGAACGCGCAATCGACTGATAATGAACGCGCCGCCGCTCGGATCCTTCGGCTGACCTCAAAAGACGGGTTTGTGTTTCGGTGATAACCTTGATCGCCTGCTCCGTCGCCTGTTCCAGAACGGCCTGCTTGATCGGGCGGTAGGCCCTGGAACGGCGCGCATTTGCGACATGCGTCAGCTTCTGCGTCCGCCGCAATCTGGGTTTGGCACGATCCTGGTTGTCCCGGGCGATTTTTCGCAAGGCTTTGCCCGCGGCTGCGATCTCCGTTCGAGCCGTTTCGTATTCTACCTTGTCCGGCATGGATTTTGCCAAAAGGGAGAAGCCCTTACCAAGGCAATCAATGCGATATTCGCCGGGAACGGATTCACAGGTGGTCGCGATTTCGGCAATATCCTCGACAATCGCGCGCGTGGAGCCATCGGACAGACCGACATCCGGCGCATTGATCAGATCGCGCAAACCGCCGATCTTACCCTCACCGGGGGAGCCCAGCCCGGCGTTCGGGTCTGCCGCCGGCGGATCGGCTGCTGTCGGTTCAGGGTCCGGTTCCGCCGGTGCCGCCGGTTCAGGATCCGGCGCTGCGGGACCGGGCGCTGCCGGTCCCGGGTCCGCCGGAGCCGCGCCGCCGGTTCTGCCCGCCGGCGTGCCTGCCGGGCCGCCTGCGGCCTGCGCAAGAATGATGTGACGCTGGGCGTGACTGCGTTCCACGGCCGAGGCAGGTGGCAGGTCTTCGAAATAAAATAGTAAGAATAGGTAATTAAATGACAATATATTTGTAAATATCTTGCTATTTAATCGATGAAATGCATATTTCCTTATAATTATTCTGTGAATTTTCGTAACGTTGTGACAAAATTTTGTGTATTTGAGCATTAACGTATGACTCCGGTGATATCTATGTCGTGATCATCACCCAGCGCCCGATAAAATACTAAAGTCTCACTTCGAATGCTTCAATGAAAAAATGAATCATGTTCAATATTTATAAACTACTTCTGATTGTGGTGCGATTTAATGTCGCGTCCTTGAGGTTGGGTGGTCACGCAAGCGCACGCGACTGGCGCTCGGGCGCCGCTGCTACACATCGAATCCGGATTGCCTTCATTGCCGTGACCGGAGTAATAAGAAGCCGCTGACCGATTGGCGGGACCCGTGGGCGACGATTCACAGGCAATTGGAGGGATCGTGGAACGTTCAAGCCGGCATTGGTCTGATGGACTTGTTTTCGGTTTTCTTGGCATGTTGGGCTTCAGCGGCACCATGGTGGCGACGCGGGTTGCCGTCCAGGATTTCTCGCCGCTCACGATAACCTGTGCGCGCATTGTCATTGCGGCTGCGCTCGGTGTTGTAACCCTATTCTTGACCAAAAAGATGCGATTGCCGGAGCGACGCCTTCTGCCCGGCATTGTCTGGATGGGGATGGGTCTTGCGGTTGGATTTCCGTTTTTTCTCACGCTGGCCCTGGTGTCGGTTCCCGCTGTCCACGGTGCCGTTGCGATCGGCCTGGCTCCAGCAGCGACCGCCATCCTGTCGGTTTTGAGAACCGGCGAGCGTCAACCTCCCATATTCTGGGCCGCCTGCGCCGTCGGATTTGCGGCGGTGTTCTATTTCGCCCTTGATGCGGGGGGCGGACATCTCAGCCTGGCCGACGGGTGGTTGCTTCTTGCCCTTGTGAGTGTCGGTTCGGCCTATGTCGAGGGGGGACGCATTGCGGGCGAACTCGGAGGAACCACGACCCTGTGCTGGGCGATGATCCTGATTTCGCCCGCGGCATTGCCTGTTTTGCTCTGGTCTATGGACGGTCTGGATGGCGCCGCCGTATCACTGGCGGGATGGGCGGGATTGGCCTATGTGGGCGTGATCAGCATGTTTCTTGCGTCCGTTTTCTGGTACCGCGGGCTGGCGGCCGGCGGTATCGCGCGGATCGGCCAGATCAATATGGTGCTGCCGCTGGTTGCGCTGGTCTGGTCGGCGCTGCTCCTGGGCGAAGAGATCACATTGACCGCTCTTGTCTGCGCCGTTGTCGTGGTGGCGGCGATGATCGTCTGTCTGAAAAGCCGCGCGACCGGGTGAGGGGCTCAGGGATGGGGATCCGGAAAGCCGTGCCGTTCGCTCAAGACTGCCAGTATCGCATCCTTGTCGGCGATCAGGGCCCGCCCGTTGAAATTCCCGGTCTGGTGTGTTGAAGGCTCCCCCGGACTCAGGACCAGTAGCGGTACGGATTGATTGTCCGCGCCGGCGACGTCAATGAGCACGTTCCTGGGTCTGGGCCAGGCAATGCGATGAACCGACAGGTTTGCGGAAAGCTCCGGGAACGAGGCGAGCACGCCCTCGATGAGGGCGCAATGCCAGCAATAAAAGGTCTGTCCGGGATAGGCCGGATCCGCAAATCCCGGATTTACAAGGTAAAGATCGTCCATCGTTCCGTCCCATGTCTGATTTGAGACCCGGCGCTGTTACCATGGATGCCGGCGCTGCGACAGGGGTCCGTTTCGCGTTGTCGCAAATGCCCCGTCGGTCAGGCGCGGCGAAATGTTGACAAACACCTTGCCGGGATGGCGCTGTTGGGATTCAATGTGAAGTTCCGACTGTTGGTTTGCAAACGCCTTGCCCGGACTGGATTCGACTTGTGCCCGAAATGACCGACTGCACCCTACCGGCTGCGACATGGCGGCGTTCCCCCAATTTCGGGGAGCGAAAATCCTCCGGCGAACCGGATATGCTCATCCTGCATTATACGGGAATGCCGACCGGCAAGGCGGCGCTCGACTGGCTCTGCAACCCGGCCTCCGAAGTCTCGGCGCACTATTTTGTCGACGAAGACGGGGCAATCATCCAGTCGGTGCCGGAAAAATCCCGCGCATGGCATGCCGGACGCTCGTTCTGGAAAGGCGATACGGACATCAATTCCCGGTCGATCGGGATAGAGATCGTCAATCCGGGACCGGATGGCGGTTATCCCGACTTCCCCGATCGACAGATCGCCGCCGTCATTGCGCTTTGCCGGGATATTCTCAGCCGCCATCGCATCCCCGCTGCGCACATTCTCGCTCATTCCGACGTCGCCCCGGGCCGAAAAATCGATCCGGGCGAGAAATTTCCCTGGCATCGCCTCGCCGCTGAAGGTGTCGGGCTCTGGACAGAGCCTTCTCCGGTCTCCGGCGGTCGCTTCTTTCAGGAAAGCGATGCGGGCGAACCGGTGCAGGCGCTGCAGGCGATGTTTGGCCATTTCGGGTATGACGTCGAGGTATCGGGCCTTTTCGATGCGAAAACCGTCCAGGTCGTTGCGGCGTTTCAGCGGCACTACCGGCCGGCCAGGGTCGATGGGGTCGCCGATACATCGACGCTTGAGACGTTGCATCGACTGCTGGCTGCCGCCTCCACCCGCTGACGCGAACGCCCCTTGTTTTTCAACACGCAATGATTTGATCGCCGAAAAGTCCGCGCCCGCCCAATGCGCCTTTTCATTTGTCGCCAACATTCTATTGTCAGTATTTACATAGGGGAGATTTTTGATGAGCTTGAATAGTGTGCGGGCGCTGACCTTCGATACGGGCGGAACCATTCTCGACTGGCATTCGGGGTTTCGCGAAGCGCTCTCACAGGCCGGTAGCGCTGTCGGGGAAGAACGGGACTGGGCGGCTCTGGCCAATGATCTGCGCCGCGGCGCGCTGAAGCGCATGCTCAATCTGGGTGAACACGAGCTGCCGGCTTACAATTTCGATGGAGCCCACCGCGCGTCCCTCGACGAGGTCCTGCAAAATCACGGCCTGGACGCGGTTCCCGATGCGGAGCGTCACCGCATCGCCTGGAATGTCCCGCACAATTTTCTGTGCTGGCCCGACTTTCCGGCCGTTCTGCCGAAGCTGCGCGACCGCTACATCTGCGCTTCGTTCACGATCCTCAGTTTCCGCATCATTATCGATACGGCAAAACGCAACGGGCTGTCCTGGGACGCGGTCATTTCGTGCGAGGCGATCGGCAAATACAAGGTTCTGCCGGAGGCCTACCAGACCGCCGCCCGGTTCCTGCAACTGGAACCGACCGAATGTTGCATGGTTGCCTGTCACAATTTCGACCTGGACGCGGCCAAGGCGGTCGGTTTCAAGACGGCGTTTGTCCGGCGCCCCAGAGAGTGGGGAGACGAAGGGCCGCCGGACCCGGAACCGAATCCGCAACACGACATTATCGTCGACAGCTTTCCGGAACTGGCGGAAAGGCTGCTCGCCTGACACATGGGCAATCCTCCGGGCCTGCCGTTCCGGCTTCGCGTTCTTGACCGGGGCGGCAAGCTTGCCTATGGCAGGGGCGCCAGTCGGCTGGACGGCCGCTCCGCCTGGGCGCGAAAGCGTGGCGGGGAGGAAAGTCCGGGCTCCATGGAAACACGGTGCCGGATAACGTCCGGCGGGGGCGACCCCAGGGAAAGTGCCACAGAAAGCAAACCGCCCCGGACACGTCCGGGGTAAGGGTGAAAGGGTGGGGTAAGAGCCCACCGCGCGGACGGCAACGTCCGCGGCATGGTAAACCCCACCGGGAGCAATACCGAATAGGGGCTGCGCGGAACCTTGGTTCCGGCCTGTTTCCAGGTCAGCCGCCCGGGTAGGTAGCGTGAGGTGCCGGGCAACCGGCATCCCAGATGAATGGCCGTCGCGCGGGCCTTGCCCGCCATACAGAACCCGGCTTACAGGCCGACTGGCACCCTTTTGACATATTCTGATCGGACCCGGTGCGCGATCCTTTCGTGCGCGGGACGCGTGGTGTCGCGCGGTAAATTTTGAATCTCGTTCAAACTATCGTCCCGCCTGGAAACCACTTGTTAAGCCTACCTGAACTTTAATGGGTAAAGGCACGCGAATTCGGTATGAATGGGAGTGGAATCCGTTGACGCCCATGTGATCCCATGGTATCCCATATTCATCCAATTTCGTATGAGATTTGCGTAGTCGCAGAAGCAATATTGCCCGCCGGATCGCGGGTGAATGGCGATTGTTCAAGCCGGGCTGGGCGGAATTGAATGTGTGAAAAGCCAAGGCAGGGGATGGCGTGTCAATGGGTGGGTTCGTGTCCAATCACACGAACAAGATCGATGGCAAAGGGCGTGTTTCGATCCCGGCAGGGTTTCGTTCGGTTCTGGCCAGGGACGGTTATGAAGGCCTCTATTGTTACCCCTCTTTCGATATGAACGCCGTGGATTCAGGTGGCAACGATCTGCTGCAGCATATTGAACAACGGCTTGCGCGGGTCGATACCTACACAGAAGATCACGATTATCTGTCGACCGCATTCTACGGCATGGGCGAGCACCTCAAGATCGACCAGGACGGCCGCGTCAATCTGAGTGAGACCATCAAGGACTATGCCCAGATAGACAGCCACGTGACCTTTGTCGGGCAGGGATACAAGTTTCAGATCTGGAACCCGGACCGCTTCCAGGAGCACAAGCAAAAGGCGCTGGAACTGGCGCGGCAATTGCGGCGCCCGCAGCGTTCCGGCGGAGAAACATCATGAGTGCGGCGTCCCTCTCCGTCGATCCGGCCGCCCCGCATGTCCCGGTCATGCTGGCGGAGGTGCTGCGGGCGCTTGCGCCACGGGATGGCGCGCGGATTATCGACGGAACGTTCGGGGCGGGCGGCTATACCCGGGCGATCCTGGCAGAAGCCGATTGCAGTGTGCTGGCGATCGATCGCGATATCAACGCTATCAATGCCGGGGCAGCGCTTGTCGATGCTTCGGCCGGTCGGCTGCGCCTGGCTCACGGCACTTTTTCCGATCTTGAGGATCTGGCCAGGGACGCCGGATGGGACGGCGTGGACGGCATCGTGCTCGATATTGGCGTGTCGTCCATGCAGCTTGATCAGGCCGAGCGCGGCTTCTCTTTTCAAAAAGATGGCCCGCTCGACATGCGCATGGGCCAGGATGGCGCGAATGCGGCTGATGCCGTCAACACGCTCTCTGAAACCGACCTTGCCAACGTCATCTTCCGATATGGTGAAGAGCGCAAATCCCGCATAATCGCAAAACGCATCGTGGAGGCGCGGCAGCGCGCGCCGTTTGTTCGGACCAAACCGCTCGCCGACCTGATTGCCGACACGGTCGGTCGGCGCCAGAAAGACACGATCCATCCCGCGACGCGCACATTTCAGGCCTTGCGGATCTTCGTCAATCGTGAATTGCACGAACTGGCCGACGCCCTGTTTGCGGCGGAACGGATCCTGCGCGAAGGCGGCCGGCTCGTGATAGTCGCGTTTCACAGTCTCGAAGACCGGATCGTCAAACGGTTTTTCGCCGACCGTACCAGAACCACAGCGGGTGGTTCACGCCATCTGCCCCAGGAAGCCGTTGCCCCGGCGACGTTCACCCAGACCCGGCGTGGAACGGTGCTGCCGGACGAGGCCGAGGCACGACAAAATCCCCGGGCGCGTTCGGCGCGCCTGCGGTTCGCCATTCGTACCGGGGAGGCCGCGCGCGACAGCGATGCAGCACTCCTCGGTCTCGCCGATTTTCCGGAAAACCCGTTTTCAAGGGAACGCGTCCAGTGAGCAGACTGATCAATGTTGTTCTTCTCGGAGTGATGATCGTAGCCGCGGTGCTGGTCTATGACATGAAGCACCGTGTTGAAATCGCTTCGGTTGAAGTCGCTAAAAAGGAGCGTGACATTGGGCGCGAACGCGAAGCCATAGCCCTTTTGAAGGCGGAATGGAGTCTCCTGACCCAACCGGCACGGCTGCAGGAGCTGATCGCGCGCTACGACATGTATTTTGAACTTCTCGATGTCGGTGCAGATCAGATCGCTACCGTCGGCGATATTCCCATGCGCCCCATCGAACTGCGACCGAACCGCAATGCCCCGATCGGTGGATTTGCCGGCGGCTCCGACACTCTGATTCAATAAGGGACGACGATGCAAGCGCCATCCGACAATCATCTGGTTTCACCGTCGCCCGTCGCGTCCAAACGGGATTTGCCGCCATCCGCGCGCCCGACCCGGATCAAGCTTGGCAGAGCCCCCATGGAGCAGGCCAAGATTCGTCTGGTGCTGGCGATGGTTCTGTTTACCGGCGTTTATGCTCTGATCGCGGGGCGCCTGGTGCATCTCGGATTAACGCCTGATCGACCGAGCATCGCATATCGGACAGCGCAGGACGCCATCTCGGCGGCGCGGCCGGACGTGACCGATCGCAATGGCCTCATTCTGGCGACCGACTTGAAAACCTACTCCCTTTACGCCGAGCCGCGCCGCATACTCGACGTGAATGAGGCCATCATAAGTCTGATGTCGGTCATCACCGATCTGCCGGTCGACAGTACACGCCGCAAACTGGAAAGCGGTGCCGGCTTCGTGTGGCTGAAGCGTGAGATTACGCCGGAACAGCGTGATGCCGTCCATCATCTCGGCATCCCGGGCATAGGATTTCTTACCGAAAACCGCCGGTTTTATCCCGGCGGCCAGACCGCAAGCCACATCATCGGCCATGTCGACGTGGACAATCGCGGCATTGCCGGGCTGGAGAAATACATCGACAGACAGGGGTTGCGGGACCTGCATGCGGTGGGCCTTGGAAATCAGCGGGACATGAAGCCGGTGCGCCTCTCGGTCGATCTCCGGGTCCAGCATGTTGTCCGCAAGGAATTGTCGCTGGCGCTTGAGCGCTACCGGGCAATTGCCGGTGTCGGTATCGTTCTCGATGCCAAAACCGGCGAAGTGGTCGCCATGT
>JGI12316J14372_10004228_pt1 | contig 12489 bp, 12 predicted proteins | sample MarCyaLeptolynsp_FD_14372 | JGI IMG/M metagenome (IMG submission 14372) | reverse complement strand
CCGCATCGACCGGCGGACAGATCATGCCACCGATTATGGGGGCCGGCGCCTTCATCATGGCGGAGATCACAGGTATTCCGTACACGGATATCGCGATCGCGGCCATCATCCCTGCGATCCTTTACTTCGTATCGATCTATTTCATGGTCGATCTTGAGGCTGCGAAACTTGGTATGCGTGGGATGCGGGACGACGAGCTCCCGAAATTCAACGCCATGGTCCGGCAGGTCTATCTCTTTGCGCCGATCCTGATCCTGATTGTCGCGCTCTTCATGGGGTATTCGGTGATCCGGGCCGGCACGCTTGCGACAGCGGCGGCGGCGGTCGTCAGTTGGCTGACACCGTTCAGAATGGGGCCACGCTCGATCATGAAAGCCTTCGAGCTGGCGGGTACCATGTCGATTCAAATCATCGCGGTTTGCGCTTGCGCTGGCATCATTGTTGGCGTCATCTCGCTCACAGGCGTTGGCGCGCGTTTCTCGAACCTGCTGCTCGGCCTTGCGGAAGCGTCACAGCTTCTAGCCTTGGTCTTCGCCATGTGCATTGCGATCCTTCTGGGTATGGGAATGCCCACGACGGCGGCTTATGCGGTTGCCGCGTCCGTCGTCGCGCCCGGCCTGATTGAGCTTGGTATTCCGACACTGACGGCGCATTTCTTCGTCTTCTACTTCGCTGTCGTTTCCGCCATCACGCCGCCGGTCGCATTGGCGTCCTATGCCGCGGCGGGAATATCCGGCGCGAATCCTATGGAGACGTCTGTCGCGAGCTTTAAAATTGGGATTGCCGCCTTCATTGTCCCATTCATGTTCTTCTACAATTCGGCGATCCTGATGGATGGAACGACCCTTGAGATCGGACAGGCTTTGGTCACCGCGGTCGCCGGCGTATTCCTGCTTTCCAGCGGCGTTCAAGGCTGGTTCCTCGGCCGAGGGGTCGTCTGGTTTATGCGGGTTGCGCTGGTGATCGCGGCACTTTTTATGATCGAAGGCGGGTTGCTGACCGATATGATCGGGATCGCAGTGGCAGTTCTGACTGTCATTGTGCAGCGGGTCTTGGGATCGAAAGTGGAAGCCTCTACGATCGCGCGGGGAATGGACTGATCTTATTGTCGGACGGAACTAAACCGTCATCGTACCGGAAGGGTAAACGACTGTTCACCGTTACCGCGTTTCGCCCTTTTCCCAGATGAAGCGCGCGGCTACCATTGCCTCCGGACTTGAGTATCGGGGCATCACGCATGACGGAAGAGCGGACTAAGGGCCGGCGCGGCCAAGACAACGCGGCGAAAATCCTGCGTTCGGCTGCATCCGAGATCTCTCAGGGTTTGCTGGTCGTCGATGACGACCTGAATGTCGTTTTCGTGAACCAGCCGTATCGTGAGTATTTCGGCGTCGAGAAGGATCACACCCTTTTTCAGGAAGGCGCATCGCTGGAAGGTATGCTGCGCCACTTAGCCGAACGCGGCGAATATGGACCGGGCGAACCGCAAGGCCATGTTGAGAGCCGCCTTGGTCCTGTGCGTGAAAGAAAGGCCTATCGCCTGGACCGGCAGCTCACCAGTGGCCGCCATGTCGAGATTAACGGCAACCCGGTTCCCGATGGCGGCTATGTCTTTATGTTCACCGACATCACCGAGCGGGTGGAAGAGAGAAAGCGGCTGGATCAGCTGGTGGAGGAGCGTACGAACGCCCTGCATGAGGTAAACACAAAGCTGATCGACGGCATCGAATACGCACGTTTGATCCAAACCGGAATTCTGCCGCAGCCCTCTTTCTTCGAAAATCATATGGGTCCGCACTTTATCCTGTTCCGTCCCGTGGACATCGTCGGTGGCGATTTCTACGTAGGGCTCGAGTCGCCTCACGGCCTATTCGTGGGGCTGGGCGATTGCACCGGCCACGGCGTGCCGGGTGCGATGATGTCGATGATGGCATCTTCGGTTTGCCGGCGGGCGATCCATGAAGTCGGCGACCAGGGACCGGTTGCGGTGATGCTCGCCGTCGACCGGATCGTGCGGACCAACCTGCACCAGACCGAAGCACGGGTTGGGCCGGATACAGGCTTGGAGCTGATTCTTTGCCTGATCGATTCGGAACGACGGACGATCCGCATGGGGGCCGCCGGGCTGGATGTCTACTACCAGGATCCGAACGGAGAGATTCAGCGTCTGCGTGGACATAAGCTGGGGTTGGGTTACGGGCGCCAGGCTGGGTCGGCCGAGAATATAAAGGAATATGAGGTCACCTTCGACGAGGCGCAGCGAATTTTCCTGACTTCCGACGGTATTCTGGACCAGGCCGGCGGCACGAAGGGATTCGGGTTTGGCCGTCGACGCCTCACGGAGGCGCTTGCAGATGGCACCAAAAAGTCGATCGAAGATCAGGGCCGAGGGTTTGTTTCGACGCTGGATGAATTCAGCCAAGGCCATCCACAACGAGACGACCTGACTCTCTTCGGGTTTTCGCCTCGTTAGAATTATGGTTAATGAGGTAACCGTCGGGCGTCTTTGATTTTTCTTCGCGTCGCCTATAAGGATACTTACCGCCGGATTCGGGAGGCGATATGGATCAATCGGACATGCGGGCCTTGCGCGAGATTTTCGAGCGCTGCCGCATCATACTCAGCTTTAATGGGCCGTTCTCGCAGAGCGTGATCGAAGAGCTTGGTGAGGCGATCCGCCGCCATTTGGAAAGCCAGACGCAGCCTCGTAAACGGATTGCCGATGTCTTCGCGGTCTATATCGAAATAACTCAGAATATTCGTCACTATGCGGAGTCTCAGGGGCGGGATGAGGCCCACACGGCACGGCTCAACAAAGGGACCGTTCTGATCGCCCGCGATGGGGACGAATACTCCGTCGTTTCCGGCAACTTGATTCTGGCTGCGGACGCGGAAGCCTTGCAGCAGCGTCTCGACCAAGTTTGCGGGATGGATAAAGACGCGCTGAAGGCGGCGTACAAAGAGCGTCTGCGGACGCCCCTGGAGGAAGGCGCACGCGGCGCCGGTCTTGGGTTTCTGTCGATGGCGCGCAAGGCGAGCCAACCCCTGTCTTTCAGCATCTCCGATGCGGAGGACGGCCATAAATTCTTCAGTCTCACGGTGACGATATGAGCGAAAAAATTACCATCGAAGGCACGCGCTCCTCTCCGGCGGTCGATTGCGATCCGGAACGGGGTGTGATCCATCTGACGGGCGAAAGTTACCCGGAGAACACGTTCGAGTTCTATCGTCCGGTCATTGAGTGGCTGAACCAAATGCTTGAAAAGCCCGATGCAGGACCGGTCACGCTGGATGTCGATCTGACATATCTGAATACCGGCAGCATCAAGGCAATGATGGACATGCTAGATCGTATGGACGAAGCCCATGGCGATGGCATAGAAGTATCTGTCTTGTGGCGCTGCGATCCAGAGAACGAGCGCCTAGTAGAGCTGGCGGAAGAACTTCTGGAAGATGTCGATCTGCCGTACGATATTGTCACCGAGTAGTTTCGGCGGATCGGTGGGAGGGGTCCCAACTAATCGTGGCGGACGATAGACTGGAAGAGCGAATTGCCGCGCTGTTAGCGCGGATAAAGGACGCGGGCGATTTCGATGAGCAGATCGCCGCCGACGTGTCCTGGCTTGCCGACCGTTGCCGCAGGCTGGATCGGAACCTCAACAAGATCTCACGCATGAGCGACAAGATGCAGAGTCAGATCATGGATCTGAACGATCGCTTGCGTACGGCGTCGATTACCGATCCGCTGACGGGCCTCACAAACCGTCGCGGCGCGCACGATGCGCTGATCACGGAAACCGCGGCTGCCCGGGATCTCGGTACAAGTTTTTATGTCGCTCTGATCGATATCGATCTCTTCAAGTCCGTAAACGACACGCACGGGCATGATGTGGGGGATGAAGTCTTGGTGGAGTTCGCATCACGCCTACAGGCGTCCATGCCGGACGTCCCTCTCTTGGCCCGCTGGGGCGGAGAAGAGTTTCTAATCCTGCTGTCCGACATGGACGAAGTGAACTGTATGAGCTTGATCGAAGGTTTTCACGAAAGCCTGCGTGCCAATCCGTTTACGACGCAGGTCGGCGATCTGACAGTGACCGCGAGTTCCGGCATTTCCGAATATCAACGCGATCAGGCCGGCTATGACAGCACGATCTATCGCGCGGATCAGGCACTTTACAAAGCGAAGGATACTGGCCGAGACCGCTGGGTGATGGCTGCCTAGGCCTTCGACCTCTTATCCGCCCGTCACACTCATATGACGCGATACGCTCTTCGCGCCCCGGCGGCGGTCGATGATGAAGTCATGCCCCTTGGGTTTGCGCGTGATCGCTTCGCGGATGGCATCGTCCAGCGGCTGATCGGATTCGGAACCGCGCACGGGCGCCCGCAGATCGGCGGAGTCTTCCTGACCCAGGCACATGTAGAGCATGCCAGTGCAGCTTAGGCGCACCCGGTTACAGCTTTCGCAGAAGTTATGGGTCAGCGGCGTGATAAAGCCGATCCGCCCACCGGTTTCCTTAACCGTGACATAGCGTGCGGGGCCGCCGGTCGCATAGTCGCTGTCCTGCAGCGTCCAGCGGCTTTCCAGCTCGGTTCTCACCATGCTGAGCGGCCAGTATTGATCGAGCCGCGCTTCGTTTCCGATGTCTCCCATCGGCATCACCTCGATAAAGGTGATGTCAAAACCCTCATCGCCGCACCACTGCACCATGTCGTGGATTTCGGTGTCGTTGACGCCCTTCAGAGCCACGGCATTGATCTTTACATGCAGGCCGGCGCGCTTGGCGGCCATGATGCCGTCCATCACTTGGTTGAAACGGCCCCAGCGGGTGATCGCCTTGAACTTTGTGGCATCCAGTGTGTCGATGGAGACATTGACCCGACGGACCCCCGCCGCATAAAGGTCCTCGGCGAAGCGACCAAGTTGGCTGCCATTCGTCGTGACGGTCAGTTCTTCCAGATCGCCGGTTTCAAGATGCCGGCCCATCTGCTGAAAGAGCCACATGATGTCGCGGCGAACCAGCGGCTCACCGCCCGTGATGCGCAGCTTCTTTACGCCCATGCGCACGAAAGCAGACGATACGCGGTCCAGTTCCTCGAGGGTCAGAATCTCCGCTTTCGGAAGAAAGGTCATGTCCTCGGACATGCAATAGACGCAGCGGAAGTCGCAGCGATCCGTCACCGACACCCGAAGGTATTCGATGCCGCGTCCGAAAGGGTCGATCAATTGGGCCATCTGACAGCTTCCATTCGCCGATAACGGCGCCGTTTTTCAATGCTTTACGAGGTAGTCATCACAAGCGGGTTCGTCAACGGCTCTATTGTAGAATCGCAATATCGACAGGTCCGTTCACATCGGCGATTTCAACGCCACGGCGCACTTCCTGAAGATTGCCTTCCCAACCCTCTTCCTTGGCCTGATCGATCGTGCCGCAATCCGCAATGGCCCGAGATCCGAAATCTTTGTTTAGCTTCTCGATCTTGGCAGCCAAGTTCGCGGGTTCACCGACCAGGGTATATTCCAGCTTTCCACCGCCGCCCACAGCGCCGATGATCAATCTGCCTGTTGTTACGGCGATCCCGATCCTAACGGGCTCCTGACCGGATTCTTTTCGGATGACAGACCAGTCATCCATTTCGGCCGTGATGGCTTCAACGCATTCCAAGGCCTGTTTGGCGAAACCGTCCAGGGGTTTCGCTGCCCCGAAACTTGCCAACACGCCGTCGCCGGTAAAGCGTTCCACCGTTCCGCCATGGGATGCGATCAGCGGCGTCACGCGGCTTTGGTATTCCGTTAGCATGCCCATGAGTTCCGCTGGCGTGATGCGTTCGGAAAGCTTCGTGAAGTCGCGGATATCGACGTAGAGAACGCTTGCCGTCAGTTCTTCGGCGGGACCGGCATCGCCGCGCGAAATACGCTCCGCGACTTCCGGTGCAAAGAACCGAGAAAGTTCCGCGCTGGCATGGGTTTCCGCGATGGCGGTCAGCAATGTCCGGCGGCCGCGCATCAGCGCAAAAGTAAGAAGCCCGGTTACGATTAGGATGGAGAGGATCTTATCCAACTCTCCCCCAAGCAGAACGAGGTTCATGGTGAGGTATTCGACGTAGTCCCGCGTGACGGGCGGATCCATACCTTCGCCATAGAGGGCATAGAGCAGCAACACGCCCCATCCCGCTGCCGCTGCAAGCCCGGTTCGAAAGACGTAACGCGGCTCAAACCGCAACGCGCGGAGTGCGATGAAGATGAAGACGTAGAGCATCGTCGGCGCCTTCAGATAAAACGGCGCAGGCTGGGCATATTGAATATGGAAATACCAAATCAACGTCATCAGCAGCGCCATGTCCGCCAGGCCCGAAAGGCCCAAATACCAATCCGGCAGCGATACCCGATAGCTCATGTACAGACGCGCGACGGTAAACATCAGATAGAGGACCAGCGCGACCGGGACCGGCGAATGGAAGAAATCGTCCATATGCGTTTTGGGCGCGATCGTATAGAGAGCGCCAAAGACCAGGACCAGTGCCAGTTGGCACCAACCGATCAGTCGCTCGCTCTTGTCCTGCTGTTGTCGCACGGCATCGCGCACGCGTTCCGGCAGGCCGGACGTTTCGTCGACCCCAAGAAAGAGTAGGTCCTTGATGATGCGGATCGCACTCATGCCTCGGTTATGAGCTTCAAAGGGTTGGTTTTCAATGGATTTCCGCCGTCACGGGCGGTCATAGTTCGGTGAAGGCTGCGCGAGATGGCGGTCAGTCAGCGTTCGGAAAGAACAGCTGTGCGCCGTCCAAACGGTAGGATGCGATTGCCGTTTGCCCGGCTTCGGAAAGAAACCAACGGACGAAAACCATCGCGTCTTCGTCCCTTACATGTGGAAAGCGCGACGGGTCCACGGCGATGATGCCGTACTGATTGAACAGTGACTCGTCGCCTTCGAACAGGATTGCGAACCCGTCCTTATTTTCAAAACTAAGCCAGGTCGCTCGGTCGCTCAGTGTGTAGGCACCCATCCCGTGGGCGGTGTTGAGGGTCGCCCCCATGCCGGACCCAAGGACACGATACCAATCGCCATCCGTTTGAATGTCGGCCGTCTGCCAAAGCGCCAGTTCCCGCCGATGCGTGCCGCTGTCATCTCCGCGGGACGCAAACGCAGCCTCCGTGCGGGCGATCGAGGCTAACGCTTCGGTCACGTCCGCACTTCCGGACACGCCCGCGGGGTCTTCCACAGGACCGACGATGACGAAGTCGTTATACATGACATTGAAACGTGCGGTTCCGTATCCGTCCGCGACGAAGGCTTCTTCCGACGGTGTGTGGTGCACCAGAAGCACGTCGGCGTCGCCATTCTGTGCGATCCGAATGGCCTGGCCTGTACCGACGGCGACAACGCGCACCTGTATCCCTGTTTCTTCTTCGAAGATCGGCAGGATGTGATCGAACAGTCCCGAATTCGCCGTCGAAGTCGTCGACGCTACGGTGATAAAGCGCTGATCGGTCGAGGCCGATCCTGCCCAGGAAAGCAGGGCAGCGACCATCAGCAGGCGCAGCATATGGCCTACCATTCCAGATCCCCATTCAGGAAGGCGGTCAGCTCCTGTGTCGGCGGGTTGTCTAGCAGATCGGGGGTGGCCCCAGAATTCGTCACCAATCCTCGGTTCAGGAACACGGCCATATCCGCCAGCCGCCGAACTTGGGGGATGTCATGGGTGCTCAGCACGATGCTGCGGCCCTCGTCCGCCGCCTCTCGGATCATGCGCTCGACGGCGACGGCCGCGGTCGGGTCCAGCCCAGCGGTGGGTTCGTCAAGCAACAGCATATCCGGTTCCCGCGCCAAGGCTTGGGCAAGGGCGAGCCGTCGCTGCTGCCCGCCGGAGAGCACCCGTGCCTGGGTGTCGGCATGGTCTCCTAGATTGGCGCGGGACAACAGGGCATCGGTTTCCTGGCGCAATTCGGGTCCGGACAATCCACGGCGCTTCAAGATGAAGGTGACGTTCTCTCTGGCGGGTCGGCGTAACAGCACCGGCGTCTGCAACAGGATCGCCCGGGCGGGTGGAAGGCCGCCGCCCCAGGCGACACGGCCGGATTCCGCGTCGATCAAACCGTGCAGGAGTTTCAACAGCGTCGTCTTGCCCGATCCGTTGGGACCGATCAGTGCGACAGTCTTTCCTTTCGGCAGTGAAAGCTGCGGGATGGACAGAATCCTCCGCCCGCCGCGCTCGACGGCGATATCGTTCAGGGCTGCTATGGTCGGCGTGTCGGTCATCTAGAGCCGCGCCTGCTTTCGGTTGGGGCGCTTCACATCCCGGTTGAGGCTGCGCAGCATTTCCGCGACGGCGTTTACGCCAAGCGCAATGGTCAGCAGGATCATGCCAAGGCCCAGCGCAAGCGCCAGATTGCCCTTGCTCGTCTCCAGCGCGATTGCGGTCGTCATCACGCGGGTAACCCCATCGATGTTTCCGCCGACAATGATCACCGCCCCGACCTCTGCCACCGACCGGCCAAATCCCGCCAGCACTGCCGTCGCTAGGCTGAACCTCGCTTCCCTCAGCAGGGTCAGTGCACGGTCGCGACGGCGAAGCCCATGGGCGCGAAGCTGTTCGGAATATTCCGCATCGAAGTCTTCCAAACTGCGGAGCGCGACCGCGGCGACGATGGGTGTGATCAGGATCGTCTGAGCGATCACCATGGCGGCAGGCGTGAACAGCAGACCGAGTTCGCCAAGAGGCCCCGCGCGGGACAGCGACAGATAGACAAAGAGCCCCACGACCACCGGCGGCAGTCCAAGCAGCGCGTTCAGAACCGTGACGACGGCGCGCCTGCCGGTAAACCGCATCACGGCAAGCCAGGCCGCCAATGGCAGACCCAGCAGCGTTGCGATAACGACCGCTGTAAAGCTCACCTGCAGCGACAGGCCCACGATCGCGTAAAGATCGCTGTCTCCGGTCGTTACCAGGTGAAATGCCAATGCAAATGCGGACTCGTCCACGGCTTCTATTTTGCCTTTCCTCACACTGCGGTTCGGAAGCTCTGAAACCGCGACCGCTTGTTTAATCGCAAAATCCTTGGGAATAAAAGGTCCGTAGGCCGGCGTTACGTCCGGATGTCGTCAAATAGGAAAAACAAGTCGCCCGGAAGCGGTCTGCAATTGTTTATACCGGTTAGCAGTTCCGGCACCCTGAGAAGGGTTATGAATTCAAAGCCCCGAACAAGCCGGGCAAAAAGCGACCGGCACCGAATGGAAAGGTGGGATCAAGGTAATGAGCAAGTCCGATATCGAAATTGCCCGCGAAGCAAAGATGCAGCCGATCACAGAGGTCGGTGCAAAGTTGGGCATTCCGTCCGAACAGCTGATGCAGTACGGCCCGAGCAAGGCAAAGATGAGCTTCGACTACCTGGATAGCCTGAAGGGTAAGCCGGACGGTAAACTGATCCTGGTGACCGCCATTTCCCCGACCCCGGCGGGTGAAGGTAAGACGACGACCACGGTTGGCCTCGGCGATGGCCTGAACCGCATCGGCAAGAAGGCGATGATCGCGCTGCGCGAACCGTCGCTGGGTCCGTGCTTCGGTGTTAAGGGCGGTGCCGCTGGCGGTGGATACGCTCAGGTCGTTCCGATGGAAGACATCAACCTGCACTTCACCGGCGACTTCCATGCCATTACGTCTGCTCATAACCTGCTGTCGGCTCTGATCGACAACCACATCTACTGGGGCAACGAGCTTGGCTTCGACGAGCGTCGCGTTGCTTGGCGCCGCGTGCTGGACATGAACGACCGCGCCCTGCGTGACACCGTCGTCTCCCTTGGTGGTGTTGCCAACGGCTTCCCGCGCCAGACCGGTTTCGACATCACGGTGGCTTCCGAAGTCATGGCGATCTTCTGCCTGGCCGATGGTCTGAAAGACCTGGAAGAGCGTCTGGGCCGGATCGTTGTCGGTTACACCCGCGACCGCAAGCCGATCTACGCCCGCGACCTGAAGGCCGAAGGCCCGATGACGGTGCTGCTGAAAGACGCGCTGATGCCGAACCTGGTGCAGACGCTGGAAAACAACCCGGCCTTCATCCACGGTGGCCCGTTCGCGAACATCGCACACGGCTGTAACACCGTCTCCGCTACGAAATCGGCGCTGAAAGTCGCTGATTATGTCGTAACGGAAGCCGGTTTCGGCGCCGACCTGGGTGCTGAGAAGTTCTTCGACATCAAATGCCGCAAGGCCGGCCTGGCGCCGGAAGCGGTCGTCATCGTCGCCACCATCCGGGCTCTTAAGATGCACGGCGGTGTCGCGAAAGACGCTTTGGGTGATGAAAATGTCGATGCGGTTAAAAAGGGCCTCGCCAACCTCGGCCGTCATATTCGCAACGTTGGCAAGTTCGGCGTCCCAGCAGTCGTCGGCATCAACAAGTTCATTAAGGACACCGATGCTGAAGTCGCTGCGGTTCAGGAATATGTTAAAGAACTGGGTACGGAAGCAATCCTTTGTGAGCATTGGGCAAAGGGCGGTGAAGGTACCGAAGCGCTGGCGCATAAGGTCGTGGACCTAATCGAAGGCGGCACCGCACAGTTCCGCACGCTTTATGATGACGACATGCCGCTGTTCGATAAGATCAACACGGTTGCCCGTGAAATCTACGGCGCGGACGAAGCCATCGCGGACAAGAAAGTGCGCGATCAGCTGAAGCAGTGGGAAGAGCAGGGCTACGGCAACCTGCCGGTCTGCATGGCGAAGACCCAGTATAGCTTCTCCACCGATCCGAACCTGCGCGGCGCGCCGACCGGGCATTCGGTCCCGGTCCGCGAAGTGCGCCTCTCGGCCGGTGCCGGCTTCATCGTCGCCATCTGCGGTGAGATCATGACCATGCCGGGTCTGCCCCGCGTACCGGCGGCGAACTCGATCCGCCTGGACGAGGAAGGCCTGATCCAGGGTCTGTTCTAAGANCTAGGTTCCATGCTTAAACTGAGCGCCCCCGGTCGAAAGACCGGGGGCGTTCTGCATTTTTGGATGGTTTCATGACAACAGCAGCAATCGTCGTCACCGGCCTTCCCGCCAGCGGGAAATCAACCCTCGCCCGGCGTCTTGCGGAGGACCTTGAACGCCCCGTTTTGGACAAGGACGATTTCTTAGAGGCGCTGTATGAAACGAATCCGGTCCCGGATGTCGCCACACGTCAGCGGCTGAGCCGAGAAAGCGACCTGACGTTTAAAGAGGCCGCCAAGGATAAGCCGTCGGTTGTCCTGGTGTCGCACTGGCGCAATGCGTCCAGCGGGCCGGGCTCGGGAACGCCGACCGATTGGATTTCCGAAACTTACGAAACCGTCGTAGAGGTTCACTGCCGATGCTCGGTCGATCTCGCTGTTCAGAGGTTCTTTGCACGGGAACGACATCCAGGCCACCGAGACAGGGACAGATCGCGGGAAGAATGGACAAAGGCGCTGATTGCCTATGCGGCGTCTCTTCCCATCGGTCTCGGCACGCTGATTGAGGTGGACGCGTTCGACGATCAGAGCTATGGTTCCGTCCTGAGCGATGTCAGGAAAGCACTGCGCTAGTGCAGTGGTATCTGTCGTTCTCTTCATCCCAGGCCGATTGCGTGTCGATGCTTTGGAAGCCTGCTTCCGTCAGGAGCGCCTCGACCTTTGATGGTGGGAACTTTGTGATCCCGTCCGGCGATCCTTCGGAATAGCTCACGACATAGTGGCCGCCCGGCTTGATGAGACGCGCAACCTCCCCGGTGTGGACCGGAAGGTCTGGCACGAAGTAGATAACGTTGACGGAAATCACGCCATCGAAAGCGGCGGAGTCGAAAGGGAGCCTATCCGCTTCGATCTGGAAGAAGTCGGCGCGGCCCTGATCAATTTCCTCGCGGAAAATCTGTTTCGCCTGAGCGACTGCAAGTTCCGAGATATCTGCTCCAACAAAGGTAGTATCAGGAAACCGCCTCAATCCGTCCTGGATCAGCGCACCGCCGCCGAACCCGATCTCCAGAATCCGTGCGCCTGGACCCGCCTGAACGCGGTTCAAGGTCAGGGTGTTGATCCCTGCATTTACACGATTGAGATGGTCCAGGACCTCAAGGCCCACATCCCCGGACGGTTTTGAAAGCTGAGCGAAGACGTCGTCGGAATAGCCCATGGTCTCTCGGTTCAGCCGCGCGCCTGTTCCTAAGTCCCAGCCAGCGTCATGCCGTCGATGCGGATCGTCGGGGCATTGGTGGAGTATTTGAACTCCAGATCGTCCGCCGGGGTCATGTTCAGGAACATGTCCTTCAGATTTCCGGCGATGGTGACCTCGTTCACGGGATAGGCGATTTCCCCATTCTCGATCCAAAAGCCCGACGCGCCGCGTGAATAGTCGCCGGTCACCATGTCGGTGACCCCCATCCCCATGACGGAGGTGACAAGGAATCCCTGATCGATCTCCGCGATCAAGGCGTCACGGGAGAGGGTTCCGGGCTCCAGATGGAGGTTGGTTGTGGACGGGCTCGGCGGCCCGCCG
>JGI12316J14372_10004217_pt1 | contig 12529 bp, 8 predicted proteins | sample MarCyaLeptolynsp_FD_14372 | JGI IMG/M metagenome (IMG submission 14372) | reverse complement strand
GACGCGTAGTCTGCACGCTCCAGGTACGGCTTCATTTCGCGTAGCAGCGCTTTTGAGTCCTCCAGGCGGTGTTCCGGTCGCATCAGGATCGGTTCGCCATCGAATGGCTGATAGAAACGACGGCCGATCATCGCATCGCCACCAAACACAAACAGGGTTCGATCAGGCGCGCGCTCGACGAGTGTGATATCGGCCAAGCTTGAATTCTGCATCAATTCGGCATGGCTGAACGTGTGCCGCATGGGGTAATGACCTTCGGCCGTGACCTCGATGCGATAGATGAGCTCTTCTCGCGGCGCAATCGAGAATCGGCCGTCCGTATCCGTCTCGAAACGCTCTTCACCCACGTTCAACTGCGCCTGGAGCGCCTGACCCGTCTCGTTTACGACCCATCCATTGATCCAGCCTTGATCAGCCTGAGCGGTTGGTCCCGACTGGCACGCCGCTGCCAGGGAAAGGCTTGCGAACGCAACGGCACTACAAATCTGGCGCAGCATTGTAAGTCTCTGCATCGAGTTCCCCTTCTGACTTGGCCACAACCGTCGCGACGGCGAGATCTCCGGTGACGTTCACGACGGTCCGCATCATATCCAGGACGCGGTCAAACGGCAGGATAAAACCGACAATAATCGCTGTCTGCTCCGCCGAGATGCCGATTGAGGTCAGCACCGCCGCGAGTAGGAAGAGCGACGCGGACGGAACAGAGGCTGTCCCGATCGAAACCAGGGTCGTTGTCAGGCCGATTATGAAATAATCGCTGAGCACCAATTCGACCCCAAATGCCTGCGCGGAGAATAAGGCAACGATGCCGACATAAAGCGCAGTACCGTCCATATTGACGGTCGCCCCCAGCGGCAGAACCGATGACCGTACCGGCACGCCAATGCCCATATTCTCTTCCGCCGCGGCCATGGTCGCTGGCAAGGTCGCCGCGCTGGAGGACGTCGAATAGGCCAGAAGTTGCGGATCGACGGCGCCGCGCACAAAGGGCATCAATGGCATTCGCGCCAGGAATTTCACCATGCCGAACTGGACGATGATGATGTGTGCAAAACAGGCGAGATAAACGGCCGCCGCGAGCGTCACCACTTTCAACAAGGTCTCCGCACCTTGGGTGCCGGCCACCCACGCGATCAGTGCGAACACGCCGAAAGGCGCTAACTCCATGACGATGAAGGTCAGCTTCAACATAACTTCGGCCCCGGCATTGAACGCGTCCTTCAAAACCTTGGCTTCATCGCCGACCATAATGATGCCGACGCCGATCAGGATCGAGAAGATGATCACGGCCAGGATGTTGCCCTCAGCAAGAGCGGCAATCGGGTTAATCGGTATCATGTTGATCAGGCGCTCAACCAGGGACTCTGCGCTCGACAATGTCGTCGCCTCCGCCGCGGACAGATCAACCCCGAGCCCTGGCTGCATCAGGACTCCGAAGACAAGCCCGATCGTGATCGCGAGCGCGGTGGTACCGAGATAGAGGGCAAACGCCTTCAATCCAATCGACCCCAGACGCCGTGCGTCGCCCATTGAGACAACGCCCGCGACCAGTGTCGTGAAAATGAGTGGCACCACCAGCATCCGAATGGCACGGACAAAAATGTCCCCCATCCAGCGAATCGAATTTGCCCCTTCACCCCAGATGAACCCGACAATGAGTCCGAGGATCAAGGCGCCGAGTATGCGCTTCCAAAGCGTAATTTTGAACCAGCCCATGATCATGATTGTGTTTCCTCTGGGGTTTGACATTCGCCTCTGCGTAGCGAGCGACCATTCAGCGTGTCGGAGAGTTGACCGTCTATGATCGCGGCCTCTCCGTTGACGAAAAGATACTCAACGCCGATCGAGCGTTCGGATGGATTGGAAAAGTCAGCGACGGGTCCGAAGCGATCGGGATCGAACGCGACCACGTCCGCATAGTGCCCCGGCACGAGACGGCCGCGCTGACAGAGATTCAAGCTGTCTGCAGTCAGGCTCGAGCTGCGATTGATGAAATCGGCAAGCGGCAAGACTGATTTCTCTTCCACATAAGTGCGGTACTTGCGTGGGAAGCTGGCAAATTTTCTGGGATGGCCATTGGTTCCGTCCGAGCTGGTCATCACCCAAGGCTGCACCATGAAACGTTCAATGTCCTGGTCTTGCATATTGAAAGATGCAATGCGCGCGTCTCCGCCAATCACGATTTCAATCGCCGCCTGAACAGGATCGAGCTGCATCTCAGCCGCTTCGACGGTCAAGGTTCGGCTTGGCAAACCATCATCGCGAGCGACCAGCAATATTGCGTCCGGCCCGCCGCGTTTACGCAAGTTTTCTGCAATTTCGGTCAGTAGCCGTTCTTGATTTTCAGGCGCACGCAAACGGGCATGCATCGCCTCATCAGAGTCCGCCTTGGCCCAATTTGGTATAAGCGCATTCGAGATACGCGTCCCGGACGCCGACCAGGGATATTGATCTGCGGTGACGGTCAGCCCTTCCGACTGTGCCGCTTCAATCAACGCAATGACGCGTTCGCTTTGCCCCCAGACATCGACGCCCAAGGCCTTGATGTGTGCGATATGAACGGCAGCGCCGCTGCGCCGACCGATCTCCAGGGCCTCTTCAATCGCGCTGATCAAACCAATGGAGTAACTGCTCTCGTCACGAATGTGGGTCTCGTAGAGCGCGTCATGTCTGGCTGCCACCTCCGCAAGCGACGTGATTTCATCGATCCCGGCATATGATGCGGGCGCGTAGTAGAGACCGGTTGAGAGGCCGAGCGCGCCATCGATCAAGGCCTGATCTAATCGCGATTTCATCTCTTCGAGTTCGGACTCCGTGGGCGGCCGGTTCTCTCGGCCCAGTACCTCGCCTCGCAAGGTTCCGTGACCGACGAACAGCGCAAAGTTGGGCCCGAGGCCGCGTTTTTCAGCGGCGACCAGCGTCTCGCCCACCCGGACAGGACCACCGCCATCATTGCCGGCGACCACAGTGGTCACGCCTTGTGTCAGATAGCCAGCCAGGTGATTGCCATTCTGATTGAACAGCACGTCGGACAAAGTGTGTGTATGCGGGTCAATAAAGCCCGGCGCGACGATCAGGCCGGTCGCATCGATAATTGTCTTAGCCGTCGCGTTGCCAGTCTTCGGATCGCCGACGAAAACGATCCGGTCACCCGCAATAAATATGTCTGCATTCTGGGGCTCAACAGACTCGCCATCATAGACCAGACCTCCGGTGATCTGGATGTCATAGACCGCAGGCGCAGGTGCCGCGCACCCTAACAATGCGGTCAGGATCAGGACCAGCAACAAGCCCGGACGTAAAATCACGTCTCCCGCTCCAGCAATAGCGACATCATTTCCCGCGCGAAGACTTTCGCAGTGGCATCAATCACCTCGCGGTCGGTCTCGTCGCCAAGTTCGTACGTGATCGCTGGAACGCCAAATCGTTCAAAAATATAGGTTTTTGATGTTGGAAGATCGACATTGTGGGCGCCTTCGCGTCCGAATGGATAGTCCGAAACATTGCTTCGCGCGCGGGCCAGCCAATCAGCGGTAAACCCGTACTCGGTCCCGTCATTGCCAACCGGCTGCGTGTAGAACACGTTGCGGCGGGTGGAGTGAAAATCCAGGAACAGGACCAGGCCCGGCTCCTTGATCTGATCAATTACGGATTTCGCCGCTTGCGTTTCAGGCTGCGTGAACGGACCCCAGTCCCGGTTGAGATCAATCCCGCCCATATTATGCCGCCAGTGGCCGTGCTCGACCCCATCCGGATTGAGATTTGGAATAATCACCAGATCAAACTTGGACCGAAATTCCTGCGCCAGCGCTGTATCGCCGAGGATCTCATCGACAAAGCTGGTCATGGCCAGCGCCCCGGTCACCTCTGGAGGGTGCTGGCGGCCGACGAGCATGACGGTCTTCGGAGCTTCGACATCTGCGTCCGTCCACATGCCGTAGATTGGGCGCTCTTCTATAGAAGCGCCGATTTGGCTTACGCGCACAAACTCCTTGGAAGCTTGAGCCGCGATCCAGGCATTATGCGCGGCATTGGTGAACAGCTCCTGCGCAGAGACGAATAGAGGCTTGTCGGTGAGTGACAGCTTGAGTGTCACGCGATAGCCGGCCGCCTTCACATCGACGCGGCTCTCCGGCAAGACCGACCAGGCTTGCCCGTCAAAACTGACCTTTGGCTTGTATCGGTGCGGATGCTCTTCATAGCGTAAGACAATTCTAACATCGCCCTGCTGCGATGGCGTGAGGCGCACAGCGTACCACGGACTGATATTAATCGGCACGTTTTCGGGTTTCAGGAAGACTTCCACAGTTCGCGCGTCGACGATGGTGCATGAAGCCATGTTCGCAGCAGAGAAATTTGCGTCCACCCGGAACACTTCGGTTTGACAATAGTCGCCCTCGACCTGTTCCACTTGCGAAGTGTCGCTGGTCGTGACCTCGGTTCCAGCCTCCGGCGCGGGCACTTGTGTGCAGGCGGCAAGCGAAGCAACTACGATAAATGCGAGTATCCTGTTCACGAGAAAGTCCTTTCTATGCCGCCTGCGAGACTTGCGAGGCTGGACCGATCAGATCAGCGAGTTTCTGTGCCGCGCCGGCAGACAGAGTCCATCCAAACATACCGTGGCCCATATTGAGATAAACACCGGATCGTTTGGTTCCGCCAACGATCGGCAGGCTGCTTGGGGTTGCAGGACGGGCGCCGATCCAGGTTGACTTGATCTTGGAGTAATCGGCGACATCCGGGATCAGGCGACGCGCCGTGACGATCAATTCCTGAATGCGTTGCCGTCGACGTTCTTCGCTGGCAATGCCGAAATCTGCGAACCCAGCGATACGGACCTGATCACCAATCTGGGAAAAGACGATCTTGTATCCAGAATCTGTCACTGCAATCTTCGGCGCCGCCGGACCAGCCGGAGCGGTCAGCGAATACCCCATGACCGGATAGATCGGCAGGCTGATGCCGAGTTGATGAAGCAATTTCGTGCCGGCGACCCCCGTGCAGAAGATGACCGCATCGCAGGAGTGTGTCTCATCACTGGAAAGAACAATATCGTGACCACCCGAAGATCCTGGCTCTACGCGGGAGACATTAGCGTTGAAGCGAAAATTGACGCCGAATTTGCGGGAGCTCAGATCTGCCAGTTGTTCGGAAAACAAAGCCGCATCACCGACTTCGTCGCTGTTCACCCAAACACCGCCCACCGCATCGCCTGCATAATTGGCAAGAGCGGGCTCCAGCTCGACACATTCTTCCAGTGACAAGACCCGCTTGCTGGGACTGGCAACGGCGCCTTTGAGCGACGCCTGCGCTTTTTGGAGATCCGATTTTGATTTCAACAGAACCAGTTTTCCAGCTTGTCTGTGGCCAAAGTCCAGACTGGTCTCGCTCATGATGTCGCGAAAGACCGTCCCTGATTGATGCGCCAATGTGGCGAGCGTTTCAGCATCTCTTCGTGACGCCCCGCCGCGACAGCGTGCCAGGAATTTGATCGCCCAGCGCAAAAACTCAAAGCTGATCGTCGACGGCAAGCGAAAGGCTGGATCTGACCCCATAAGGATGCCTGGGATTTTGCCGATCAATTCCGGTGTCCCCATGGGCGACGCAAAGCCGTAGGAAAGCTGACCGCCATTGGCAAAACTGCTTTCCATCGCCGCGGCCGGTTCACGGTCGAATACCGTAACCTCATGGCCATACTTGGCGAGCATATACGCCGTGGTGACCCCCACAACGCCAGCTCCGATGATCGCGATCTTCATTTGAAGCCCCAAGGCAAGCAGGTGAACGCCGGAAGAAGTACGCTCACCTGCTCAGCTACCGACTAGAATTCTTTGCGAATATCCAGGTACCAGTAGCGGCCACGATTGGAGTGCAGACTTGGGAAGTAGCCACTTGCAAACTCATCGGCGAGCGGTGGTTCCTCGTCAGTGATATTGCGCGCTCCAAGACGGATGCGGGTATCCCCGCCGAGCCATTCTTCAAATGTATACTGCCCGTAGAGACTGATGGTCTCAAACGGGTCGACCACGAAGATCTCGCTGTTTGGACCCGTGACAGACGTATCAATCACCTCGCCGACATAATTGTAGAACAAGCCGGCACCCCAGGCGCCATTGCGCCAGGTCATGCTCGCATTGCCCCGCCATTCCGGACGTCCATTCTGCTGAATGCGGTCTTGTGAACCCGGCACATCGACGGCGCTATTGGCGGCACCTGACTCAACCGCGGCGAGGATGGCTGCCGCTTCGGCCGAAGGTGCTTGGAACGCTTCTTTCAGATAGGCTGCGTTCACTTTGAAGTCGAACGAGCCCAGCTGGTCGAAATCGAGCCCCCAGTTCACACCGAAATCAATGCCCTCAAACTCACGTGGGTTCAGGTTCACATACTGATCTGCAACTTCGATGATTTCCCCTGCTGGGGTAAGTCCCGCCGCTGTGTAGAGCGCGATCTCTGCAGCGGTGGGCGCTGCCCGAATGACGTTAGGATTGGAGCTCCCTTGCAGACGCAGCACATAGTCGAGCGAAATCTGATTCTGATCGCCGAAAATGCCAACCACGTCCTCCTGCTCGATGCGCCACCAATCGACCGTCAGGGTGAGATCATCGACAAAGGAAGGCTGATAGACCAGGCCAATCGAGATATTGTCATTCTCCTCCGGCTGAAGGTCGGGGCCGCCGGAGCGTACACTTTCCACGGAGACGCTGTCGCAATCACCTGTGTTGAAGGTGGTGCTGTTGGCGAGCGCAGTTGCCTCACACAAGATCCAGTCTTCGCGGCCGCCATTCACGCGGCGGATGCCCGTCGCATTGATCTGCTCCAGGTTTGGAGCGCGGAAGCCTTGTGAGTACGCCGCGCGCACCTGGAAGTCCGGGTGCGGGTACCAGGACAGGGCCACCTTTGGCTTGGCGATGCTGCCGACATCCGAATAATCCTCGGCACGAACCGCCAATTGCGCGTCCAGGCTGTGCACCAGCGGGATGTTCATGTCCTCGCTGACCAGCGGAATTGCGAGTTCTGCGAACGCGGACCAAACATCCCGGTCGCCCTTTGTGTCCGGTGTCGGGCTCGACCCCATAACGTCACTTGGAATGACATTCCCTGTGACCATGTCGGTGAACACGATCGTTCCATCCAGACGCGCATCCCGATCGTCGCGGAACTGTTCACGACGGAACTCCGTCCCGAGCGCGATTCCGAGACCACCCGCGGGCAACTCCATCAGAGCGCCATTTGAGACCTTGAAATCAATCAACGTCAGAGAAGTTTCTCCGACCCGCGAGACCGGTACAATAAAGCTGTCGATCGTCGCCTGGTTCTGGTTGTTGAATGTGCCGGGCGCGTTGGTGTCATTAATGTCGCCACCAGCGAAGATGTTGTAGGCATCCGGTGTTGTCAGCGCCAGCGCCTGTTGGAACAGCGTGTTGCTAACGCGATTGGTAATGTCAGTCGTCTCGGCTTCAGAATGCAGGAGCGCTGTCTCCCAATTCCAGTTGCCCCAATCGCCGCGAACGCCGCCGAGCAGACGATAGCTTTCATTCTCCACATCTACCCGGCGTGGGCCAATATCCAACGGACGATAATCGCGGATCTCAAGGTCTACACCGAACGGGTTGTAGAAAGACGTTGCTGGAACGACCAGGCGGCCACTCGACAGGATCTGAGCCGCTTCCCGCTCACGATTATAGTCGGCGTGGTAATAGGTCGCTTCGGCAAAGAATTCGACGCCATCATCGGTTTCGTGGTTCAGGAATGCCATAATGTTCTGACGTTCGGTGTTACCGACAATCTCGCGATAGCGGGCACGATCCAGGCGCAGAGCCGTATCGATTGATCCACCATTGTCCGCGCAGACACCATTACCGAGATCCACCAGGCATCCCGCAAACGTGCTAGGCTGAATGTGGAAATCGTCGTCGCCGATCGCCGGAATTGCGCCGCCGAGCGCGCGGAACTCTGCCCACTGGGTTTGCGTGGACAGGTTGCGCAATTGGGTGTCGCCTTCAAATGGCGTGCCCTCAAAAAAGGTTCGCAAATCTTCTGTGCTGGTATTGCGGAGTTGCAGCGCATTGAACCCTTCCCGGTCGAGGAAGTTTGCGAAAACCGAAATATTGGTTCGGTCATCGTTGAAATTCTTGCCCCATTTCAACGTGCCGGTCAGTTCTCTGAGATCCGTATTCTCAGAACCGCCATAGCGCAGGCTGGCTTCGAGGCCTTCGAAATCGTCCTGCGTGATCGTGTTGATCACGCCAGCAACGGCGTCGGTGCCATAGATCGCGGCCGCGCCGTCGCGCAGGACTTCGAGGCGTTGAATGCCGGTAACCGGCAAGGATTGAGAATTGACCGTGTTGACCGGAACAAAATCCTCAACCTGCGTGCCCGGGTGCAGCACCAGGCGACGACCATTGAGCAGGACCAGCGTGTTGCCGGTTCCAATACCGCGGAGGTTAATCGATCCGATATCGCCACGAGCACCATTGACGCCGGTAAACTCGGCTTCACTGAAGATAATATCACCGACTTGTGGGATCGCGCGTAAGAGTTCGTCGCCGCTGCCGGCGCCGGTCACGTCAATATCATCGACGTTAAGGACGGTGACTGGCAGGGCGCCAGCAACGTCTGAGCCCACGATTTGCGAGCCAACGATCACGACCTTGTCGAGTTCTCTCGTGTCTTCATCATTGTCGGTGGCGTCTTGCGCGTAACCGATCATTCCAGAGGCCAGCACCACACTGCCCAGAAGAGCGCTTTTCAGCGAAGCTTTGACGAACATACTATATCCTCCCAGTAGTCATCGCAGCCGAGACTGAGAAACTGCCCCTCAAGTGACAATGAATTATTTAGGATTGGGGTATAACCGTGGGTTATGCCTTTTGGGCAGATACAGCCTGCAGCTCGCTCGTCAACGCGTCCAGGAAGGCGCGTTCAGAGACCGATATTGAGTAATTTTCCCTGACAATCGCCCCCACGGAAAGCCTGATATTCTCGGAGAATTCATAGATATCGACTTGCGATCCAGCCGGTCCGCGTGCGGCATACTCGTCTACAATCGCAACCCCTGCCCCGCTCGCCACCAGCATCTGTGCGATGTAATAGGTGTTCACGACTATTCGCCGCGATTGTTGTATTTCAGACACATTCTCCAGATGCGAACTCAGTAGATGACCCAATGGCGCATCGACATTGAGATAGATCAACGACTCGCCGATCAGATCCTGAACCCCAACAGATGGGCGCTCTTTCGCCCAATGCCCCTTTGGCGTCACGCAGACAAAGCTCGCTTCTGTGACGGGGATAATCCGCAAACCTTCACGCGGGTATGGCTGATAAGCAATAGCAATATCGGTCTCTTCCGCGCGCAAGGCGCTGACCGCTTCATCAAAATGGAAGGTCTCGATTTCGATACTTACATCGGGATACGTCTTGGCGAACTTCGCAATCGCAGACGGACCGGCGGACAACCCGATGCTCGGCGCCATGGCAATGCGTAACGGCTTGTCGGAGTTGAGCTGGACCCCATTCGCGCGCGTTCGGAACCGATTGACCTCAGCAAAAACCTTGGCCGCGCCTTCAAACAGATCGGCCGCCTCGCGCGTTGGCACCAGTCCGGTCGAAGTTCGTTCGAACAGGGCATAGCCGAGCATGTCCTCTGTGTGCCTCAACACTTTCGAGACCGCCGGCTGCGACACGCCGAGCAGCTCTCCCGCCTTGCTGATCGAGCCGGCTGAATACACTGCGTAGAAGACTTCTATTTGCCGTAATCGCATAACTGAAGGTTATCACGTGAGAATCGCGAGTGAAATCGCTAATTTCACAAGGCTGCGGAAGCGCTCCACGTGGGAAAGAACCCGCGAAACGTGATCTGTGCGTGAAGTTGGTGCAGGCCTCTCTCGCTATCCGAGCAAAGGCAATCAGTTTGTTGGAGAGGATTGGTACGCCCAACAGGATTCGAACCTGTGACCTACTGATTAAAAGTCAGTTGCTCTACCAACTGAGCTATGGGCGCATCCGAACGGCCCACATAGTTGAGTGCTAGCCGTGGGTCAACGGTTTTTGCTGCTGAAAACAGCCCTGTATCAACATTCTTGTCAGTCGGCGCAGAAGGTCGCAAAATCGTGACATGAAATACGCGTATCTTGCTCTCTCAATCGCCTTCCTTAGCGCTGCCTGTGCGACCAACCCTCCGCCTCAAGAGGGAGGCGAGACCGAGTCCGGTCCAAGCGCGACAGATCGTGCCATCGAGCGCACGCAGGATGGTTTCGGCGATGCGGCCTTGTCTCCGCTAGAGGATGTGAATCTGAAACGCGCGAAAATCCCGGAGAAATTCAAAGCGATCAAGAACCCTTACTTGGTGGCGGTAGAAACCAGCTGCGAGAAGATCGGCGAAGAAGTGCTGGAACTGGACGCCTTGCTGGGGCGTGACTGGGACATTCCCCCACCCGACAAGAAAGGTCTGAACGAACGCGCGGCTGACGGCGCCTCTACGGCGTTCCTCGACACGGTCGCGTCCAGCGCGTCTGGCCTCATCCCCTATCGCGGCATTGTGCGCACAGTCACGGGCGCCAACAGCCACGCGACGAAAGTGCGAAAGGCCTATGAGCGCGGGTCACATCGCCGGACCTTCCTGAAGGGCATTGGGCTCGCCAAAGGATGCGAATATCCGGCTGCGCCGCTGCCGCCGGTTGAAGAGGAATCAAAAATCCAATTTCGCTAGGACGAGGTTTCTGAGCGCGGTTTCGACTTGGTGCTCGCCCAACGCGCGGAAAGGTCGGATCTCAGCGCTTCAAACGTCCCGTCTGCGATGGCGTCACGCATGCGTTGCATCAGGGCCTGGAAGAACGCGATATTGTGCCAGCTGAGCACCATGGATCCGAGATACTCGCCAGAGCGGATCAGGTGATGCAGATAGGCGCGCGAATAATCCTGGCTGGCGGGACATGCGACTGCCTCGTCGAGCGGGCTTTCATCTTCGGCAAAACGCGCGTTTTTGAGATTGATCGGCCCGTCCCAGGTCCAGGCCTGGCCATGTCGTCCGGCGCGGGTGGGCAGCACGCAATCAAACATGTCGATTCCGCGCGCGACAGCCTCGACCAGATCAATCGGCTTACCAACCCCCATGACATAGCGCGGAAACGCGTCTGGCAGGTGCGACACGGTCATATCGATCGTCTGGCACATCTGATCATGCCCTTCTCCAACCGCCAATCCGCCGAGCGCGATTCCACCAAACCCCTGCCCTGCCACCGCTTTGGCCGAGGCTTCACGCAGATCAGGATAATTCGACCCCTGCACGATGCCGAAAAGGGACTGACGGTCGCGTTCACCAAAGGCCTCAAGCGAGCGCGCGCCCCAATCGAGCGACAGCTTCATCGAAGCTTCGGCGTCTTCATGGGTGCACGGAAAATCAGTGCATTCATCAAGCTGCATGGAAATATCCGCGCCGAGCAGATCTGCCTGGATCTCGATGCTGCGCGCAGGGGTCAGGCGATGTTCAGAGCCGTCAATATGACTTCGAAATGTGACCCCGTCCGCGTCCATCTTCCTCAACTGGGACAGAGACCAGACCTGAAATCCGCCGCTATCCGTCAGCATCGGTCCAGACCATTTTGAAAAGGCATGCAACCCACCAAGGCGTTTCACCCGTTCAGCGCCAGGCCTCAGCATCAGATGATAGGTATTGCCCAGAATGATGTCAGCGCCGGTCTGTTTAACCTGATCCATGTAGAGCGCCTTCACCGTGCCGGCTGTCCCCACGGGCATGAACGCTGGCGTGCGGATATGGCCGCGCGGAGTCTTCAACTCACCTGTTCGCGCCGCGCCGTCTCTTGCGTGAATGGAGAACTCGAACGTCGCCACTAGATCAATTGCTCCAGGTCGAGCTCGCGCAGCAAGCGCTCGCGCGCGGTCAGGCATTCGCCAACGAAGGCAGGATCAGCAAGGTCAGCCACGCTCAATCGGTCGCGATAGGTTGCACGCACAACTTCCTGCAACCGATCGATGCGCGCTTCATCAAGCAGGACGCCCTGATGACACGCAGCGCGCTCTGCCGCTGTCATCGCCACGCGTAGGCGCAGACATGCCGGCCCGCCGCCATTGCGCATGGATTGCCGCACATCGACATAATGCACACGGCCGATCGGCCCGTTGCCCTCGACCAGTCGCTCACAATAGGCGCGAGTGGTGTCGGTCTCTTGTGTCTCCATCGGTGCCACTAGAACCAGGCGATCTTCCCCAGGCCATTGCAAGAGTTGTGAATTGAACAAGTAAGATTTGATCGCATCTGCAAGCGGCACTTCGGCGTCGGGCACCATCACGGGCTTGAGTTCAAACAGCCCGTCCGCAGCGGCCCGTAATTCATTCAGCGTCGCTTCTGTGTCTTCAAATGCGTGCTCGTGAAAAAACAAAGTGTCGAGCGTGCCAACGCAGACAACGTCATTGTGAAAGGCGCCAGCATTAATCGCCGTCTTGGCCTGACGCGCGAGGACTGCGCGCGACTCGGTCAAGCCATGAGAGCGGATCACGGATTGGCTGG
>JGI12316J14372_10004215_pt1 | contig 12532 bp, 7 predicted proteins | sample MarCyaLeptolynsp_FD_14372 | JGI IMG/M metagenome (IMG submission 14372) | reverse complement strand
CCTGCCGCTGCCGATGCAGACAACGCAGCACTGGCTCGTGGAGGAGTTCGAGGTGCTGCGCAACGTGCTTCGCGAGCAGGCGGCGCAAGTGGATGCAGTCGCGGTTACCGGCGATCCGATGGGGTTGGCCGTGATTCGTTATGCCACCGAGTTGGGCATTCGCGTCCCGGAGGACCTGGCCGTGGTGGGCACCGATGGCCTGTCGGCCACGAGCCTGGGCGCGATTCCAATGTCGACTATTGCGCAGGAGCCTGATCAGTATGGGCGTACGGCTTTTGAGTTGCTGTCCGAGCAACTGGGTCATGCGGATGATCGGCCAGCGGTTCGGCGAATCAAAACGCCGGTCCAACTCTACGCGCGCGCGTCGACAATTGGGGCTCCGACGCCGGCATGATTTAACAGGTAGGTGACGGTCGAATGTGGAAGGTGCCCCGATGATGCAACGTGAATTGCTGTTGCTCCAGCCGCTCGAACAGCATGAGCAGACCCGCGACCACTACCGGCGCATGCTCGCGACACTGGTTCTGGATCAAGTGGATTTCGAGTTCGACGAGCACAATCAGTTGCCCGACGAACTGCCCGGCGATCTGTCGCCATACCGCAATGTGCTGATCTACGCGGAAGACTACGCACATTATGCGAAGCGCCTGGCACACGACTTTCCCGACGCCGACGCGTATGTGCGCAAGCAAAACCAGGACAACCACGACTATCGCTTCACCCCGTCACGCGATGGCCGGCGCCGTTTATTCGTTCGGCCGCTGGCAACCCTGTGCCACGATCGTCAGTGGGCGGTGCTTTACTGGGCCATGCATCTGACCATGCCGTCATCCGGATTCAAAGCTCGCCAACTCGCACGCTCAGACCAACAGGTGTTCCAACAGCTCTTTGATCGGATATGCAACCAATGGGAGACACTCGCGGAGGAAAGCCGGTTGCGTCCGTTGAAGGGGAAGGGCAAGCCGCAGGCATGGAGCGAATACACCGGCATCCTTCAGCGCACGCTAATGGATCTGTCGGTAGTCACCAGTGATGAACGATTCCACGACATTGCCGAGCAATCCGTGCGCCTGTATCTGGCTGATCCGGATACGCCGAACGCCCCGCGCACCGGTGACCAATTCAGTATCGTTGAATCCGTGGTGCAGCTCTACGAGAAAACGCGCGAGCCGGAGCTGCGCCGGTTTATCCAGTTGCGCCTCAGGCAGCGCCAGGAAAACTGGCAACTCTGGCGCGGGTGTTACGGCTTGTGGCCGGACGACCAGTGGCTGCGCGATTCCACACTACACACCATGGTGGTGCCGGGCGTGCGCGCTGCAAACGTGCTCGACGACTCAGGCTTTGACCGCGAAAGCATGTACCAGCAGGCAGTCCACCAGGCCAGGCTCACCGAGCAACTGCTGCGCGATGAAGAAAGCGGGCTATACCGCTTCGGCTCGGACGGCGCCGCGCGCCGGACACCACTGCTCATCGGCCACGGCTCGTTCTGGCACCTGTTCGCATTGGCCAATCTGTTGACCCACCTGCCGCGTGAAACCGATGGGTACCAGGAGGTCGCCGACATCTTCCAGCGCCTCGCCGAAGCGCTCGCAAACATGCAGGACACCGACGGCCTGTGGCACGGCCTGTTGGATCAACCCGACGCGACGACCGGTGACGTCACCTACACCGGCGGCATTGTCGGCGCAATGTATCGCGGCCTGGGCCTGGGCGTACTCGCGCGCGAACCGTTCGAAGCGATCGCCCGGCGCGGGCTCGACGGCCTGAAGCTGCGCAACTTCGCAGGCTACGCCGCCGGCGGCGCATGGGGTTGCGCGCTTTCGCTGTCACCTCGGTATTACATGGAACGCCCATACGGACAGGATCTGCACTTTGGCAGTTGGCAACAGCTGTATCCGATGGTGGAGGCGCTGCGATGCGCCAAAGAAACACGACAAGTCAGCATGATCTCGCAGATAAATGAAAGCTGACACGACTTCCTGCAGACCCGGTCCAGCCAGCCAAGCGCCATCATGCGATCATTCCGGCCGCATATAACGCCAAGCTTTCCCATCGTAGATCGCCAGCGTCGGCTTGCCGTCGGGCGTGTTGGCGCCGGTGTCGAGCGCCACATCACCCGCCTTGGGCGCCTTGATGGTTTTCGTGTCCACCGGCATCAGGTTCAGCACAGTGCCGTCGGCCGCCCCACCTAAATACTGCCGACGCACACCATTTTCATTTAACGCATTAATACGGGACATACCGATGCTCGCGACTTTGAGCATATCCCTGTTCGGCACTTCCACGTCAGACCGGGCAATGCGCTGCGCGACCAGCACGCGAGCAGGACCGGATTGCGGGTTCTTTCCATCCCAATTGTGGAACTCGTAAAAGTTGCCGTTGATTCGGCTGTCGTAAAGCCGATCGACTTCGAATGCCGTCTTCCAGCCGCGCACGTTCCAGAAGTGGTTCTGCTCAAGGCGCAGCTGGCTGACCTGATCGGCTTTCAGCGCCACCCCTTCGCCATAGAACACCGTGCAGTTGCGGATCGTCACAAGATTGGCGCGGCCTTCAATGCGGAAAGCGTGCTTACCATTTTCCCCCTCAATGCGCACGTCACTGATATGCGTGCTCAGTGCCGGTCCGCCCGCCTTCGACACGCCCAGGTAGACCCCGAACCCGCCGCGCGGCGGGTTCATATAGCAGTCCCGAATGGTCGTATCCGCTGTGAAACCGCGAATATGAACGTTGGACGGCGCCAATGATGCGGCCGGCTCGACCTTCTTCCCGTCGTCTTCCAGTAACCCGTCCGTGGGATCGTCTTTGAGATCTTCCGTCAGCTTAATCTCGTGCGACAGCGATGGCTTGGGCAGCGGCGCCCAGTTGTAAAACGAGCAGCCGATGATGCGCAGTTCCGTGTTGCTGTAGTTATCACGAATCGCGCCACGGTAAGGTGACTTGATGTCAGCGAAATTCTCAGCCGACCAGACCAGGTTGTGCGCGCCGGGTGCTTTGTTAATGAAGATGCAGCCGATGAAGCGGCACAGTTCACTGGTCACGTTGTAGACATTGGCCACCGAGAAGTGCCCGACGATGTTGACATTCGTAAAGCGGTGTTCCTGAGCGGCGCCGGCTTGCATGTTTCGCGCCAGCAGTAAGCCTACGGTTGGGGCCTGATCGCCCTGCGCACGCTCGGCGTCAATCACGAGGTTCTCCATTACGCAGTGGTTGCTACCCGTCAGATCAATCGCGGGTTGACCGGGTGTATTGACGATGATTTGACTGGACCGCCCTGCCCCCACAAAACGGATTCCGCCATGGTAGCCGCCCGGCGGGGAACTTAGGTCCAGTGTCTTGTTCAGCACGTATTTGCCCGGCGGCAGGTCGATCTGTCCCTGCCGATTGGGCAGCGAGTCGACCGCTTCCTGAAGCGATGCGAAGTCGGCTGCGTTGATATGAGCGATCGGCGGCGTCTGGTTTTTGGCCATCGCCACAGGCGCCCAACCGATCAGCGCGATAAGAAAACAGACAACAATACGATTAAGCATAACTTGAAACTCCTGAAGGACTGGTCGCGAGAATGAATTGCGAACCGCACTTTGCCTCTCTTCTCTAAGTCAGCACTTCGCAATCATTTCGATAACTCTTGAGAAAACAGCGCTGGAATTTTGGTCACTGTCGGTAACGGACGGTCTTGCTGCAGCGCATCGAGCATTTCCAGCGCTTTGTGTACCAGCGCAGACGTATCAAACCCCAGCCACGTCACCGGCGTGCTGCACGCCGGCAGCCGGGGGTAGTTGCACTGGACTACCACGTCCAGGTCTTCGCCCACCTGCACGCCTGCGTCGCGCAAGCCCTGTGTTGCGTCGGCCGCGAAATGATCGTCGGTCACGATCAACGCATCCGGTCGGTTCGGCGTATCACGATCAAACAACAAATGAACCAGATGCCGCGCCCAGCCGGACGGGTGAAACGTGACGTGGTGTTGCCAGCGCGGGTCGCTTTGCAGGCCGTGCTCCGTCATGGCCTGGGCCCAGTCATTTAGCACATCACCGCCCGGATGGTCGTCACCCCCCACGAGCAAGGCCACGCGCTGTCGGCCGCGACTGGCGAGGTACGCCATCGCCCTCTGACGAAATGCATCCAAATCCGGATAGAGCATCGCGGCTTCCGGGATGTCCGCCCGGTCCGTAAGCACGACGCGCGCCACGTTCGGCAGTTGCATCACCGGTGTGTCCACCATGTCCTTGCCGGTCTGCACAAACAGCAGCCGGCCCAGACGATGTGCTTTCAAATCCGCCGTCAGCGCCAGGTAATCTTCGCTGTCATCGCGCGGGCGCACCTGATGGTATCGCAACATGCGCCCAGGCCGGGCGCTCATCGCCGCCTGCATCTGTTCGTCCAGCGCCTGGCAGAACCGTGTCCAGTGATGCGGATCGTCCGGCGAAGACATATACACCAGGCCGAGATTGCATGCGTGCGGCAGATGCTCGGCCACGAACACGCCGCGCTGTCCGCCGGAGATCAGAAACCCGTCATGCTTCAGTCGCGTGATCGCCTGCATGACCGTGGCTCGGCTCACGCCGAACTGGTCTTCCAACTCGTCGTACGTCGGGATCTGTCGGCCGGGCGTCCACTTGCCTTCCACGATGCGCTGACGAATAAACTGGTCGATGCGCGGATGTTTGGCGTGAGCCGCCGGCTGTGACATTTTGGATAAGGATTTTGGCATCAAAGGTCTTTTCAAATTTCAGGGAAAGCGCCAAACACTGGGAATCACGTCAAAGTACGGGCGCATCCGGTCGCGCGACGCAACCCCGCCCCAGTGGAGCGTCACAAACTCGGGTTGCTTCGTTGAACCGTTGTACCACGGCCAAGGCACCATCAAACCATCAGGCCCGGTTGGCAGCATGTTGCCTCTAAAGGGGTTCAACCCCAAGCCATTCGGGTTATGCCAAGACTCAAGTTCAAGCCACTGCACGTGCCCGTCCGCGTAGAGCACGTTGCCGCCTCGGGCTTCGTTGGGCTCATGATTCTCACGGCCGAGACCGCTGTCCTGGTATCGCGTGTCTCCCGGCGGTTTGACCACGTCGAACAGCAACGGCCACTCACTGGTTGCGCTGGACAAGTGCAAGCGGAATTCCCGTACCGGCGCGGTGGCACTGGCCTGGTTCTGGCCGCCTGTGCCGTAGTAGACCCAGTGACCGCAGATACCGTATGCGGGGTGCAGCGACAGGTTCCCCGGATCCTGACCGAGCACATAGCCGCCTGCCATCCAGCTGCCTGGCGGAAGTGTTCGTTGATTGCCCGGACAATACAACACATCCTTGCCGGCATAGTCCTTGCGCACAATGTCACGAAAACGCCCGACCCGATCGTGCCAGGTCGCTCCCTGTTGGCCGCCGTAACGATCCATGCCGTTGATCAATTCCAATCGATTGGCGCCCGGCATGTTGGCGCTGGGTGGCCGATCAGATTCATCGACTGCGAACGAGATGATCGCAATCCCCAATTGGTGCTGGGTCGCCGCGCAGGAAACAACCACCGCCTGCCGCCGCGCGCTCGCCAGGGCTGGCATCAGCAATGCAATCAACAAGGAGATGATTGAGATCACCACCAGTAGCTCGATCAAGGTAAACCCCCGCCGGGGTGTCGCACGAAATTGAAGGGACATGATCGGTTCCTTTCGTGAGAACAAGAAATGATCTTGGTTTAATTTCAATTTGAACTATACTGAGGCCGAGTGTTCTGTCAAGTACTTTGTGAATGCTTTCACCGACTTTCTTATGCAATACATTATTTTTAAACGATTTAATACGGTTTAATTTAAAAATAAACTGAATTCACGATTAACCGATGCGACTTCTGTATCACCGGAGACGAGACATTGAATCGAAGACAATTCCTCATACTGACAAGTGTCGCGACAGCGTCCTCAACCGCTTTGGGTGGGGAAGGAACGAGTAAGAATTCGGCGCCGCCAACCCCGCTGGTCAGTCGCCCGGCCGGCCAAAGATCTCAAATCGAAGTGACTCGGCGCTGGCTCGTCTGGCACGATCCAAGTCGGCAGGTCCAACCGTGGGCCTGGCCGGATGTGCCGTGGTCTGCACTGACAGCCGAGCACGTGCGCGCGTTACCGGGCGCGTGTGAAGACATGGCTCGCTACTCGCCGGTCGACGGGCTCGAGACGTTAACACCAATCAACCTCGCGCGCGAGTTGCCGCAATGTCGCACCTCATGGGCCGCATACATTGACGGCGACCATGTGGTTATCGCCATACAGGGTGCAAACGCATCGGCGATTGATCCAAGGTTGGCGCCATTCAACCAGGATGATTTCGGCTGCGCGTTTCAGCTGGACGGCTCGGCTCGCGGTTTGTACTTCGGCCTGAATCAGAATGGGGAACACGTGTGCTGGGCGCAGGTGTGGGATAGACACATCCAACCGCCCGACGCATTTGACGATCCGTTCTGGGCCGAGCAACAAAAGAACCCGTGGCGTCACATGGACGGGTATGAAGCTAGGCTGTTAAAGGACGCCGACTATACAACGGCCCTCTGGCGAATCGAACGCGCGCGCCTGGAGCGTGGCATCAAACACGGCCGCATCCGATTCACCGCTTCGCGCCGGTGCTATCCCACCAATGAGATGGTTGCCTGGGGTTCCGGAACCTATTGGGCGCCACGTACCGCAGAGATGGGGGAACTGTTTCTTGGCCCGGCATCGCAAATACATGATGGCAAGGCCGGCCCATACCCGCGCCGCGTCGAGATGTACGCGACCGCAGACAAGGCACGCCTGATCGTGACGTGGGCCGGGCTCCCCGACGAGGCGATGCAAAGGAAACTCGCCAAAGATTTCTACGGCAAGTTCTTCCCGAACTGTGTCGTTATCGTCAACGGGCAGGAAAGCGTAGCTGAACTTGCCCCAACCACGGAGCATGAGCTGGAACTCGATGACGGTGAACTGCGCATCGAGGTGCTCAGTGGCTTTGATCCGCCGACGGTCATGACGATGCAACATCTGTCCGGGCAACGGATCATTACGGGCAGGCACCAGCGCGAGACCGCAGATTCAAAAACACCCAGCCGGCAAATTCTGGTCGAGCGCTTCGCATCCTGGCACGAGTCTGCCGAGCGCGTGTACCACGGCGAAGGGCGCTGGGGCCAAAAAAAGGGCCGTGGGATTTACAACATCTCGCACAACGGCGCGTTTTATGCGACACCTTACGCGCTGGCCTGCCTGCACCTGGATCGCCGGCCGGTGTACGTCGAACGAGCTACGGCGCTCTGCGAACGAGCACTGACAATGCAGAAGCCGGAGGGTTGGTTTCCTGCCGTGATGCTCGACCCCCAAGGCGCGATTCCGTTCCGTGACGGTGCATTCGACACCGGATCAGCCGGTGAGTGCCTGATGCTGGGCTATCAACTCACCGGCAAGTCGAAATACCTTCATGCGGCTCGGCGCATCGTCGATGCGTACCAGCTTTACCCATATGAAGTGAACCACAACTACGCCGCATTTGCACTATGGCATCTGTCAGCGATGCTCAATGTGCAAGCCGAACCGACACTGCTGGACCTGGCGGTGTACTACGCCGAGCATCACGTGGCGCGCAACCTCACGCCCGACGGCATTCACGGCGGACACAATTACTACGGCGACTATGGCGCAATCACGCTTAAGGGCTTAGCCCGCCTGCTCGCAGTGATGCCGCGCACGCATGGATACAGGCCGCAACTGCGCGACGCCGTGGTGCGCATGAGCAACCACATGCTCTTCCGACAGCAACGCGACGGTACATTCTCTGAGCGTAACCGCCGGTATATCGGCTACACGTCGCTCAAGCCCGCGATCGGCTTGGCGTGGGCGGCCCTTGCGCTGGAGACGGACGACGCCGAACGGATCCGGCCTGGCCTCATACGCGCCCTGCACACAACGAAACGGATCGAAGGTGAAATGATTGCGTTGATGAGATCGGGGGTTTAACGCTTCGACGAGCGCCGGCGTCTGGCCTTGGGCTGTACTGCTTCGCCAAACATCGCAAGGAAACAAACCCGCTTGGTGATCGGCTCAAGCTCTCGCGGCTGCTCATTCCAGATACCCACGGAGAAAGTCGAGATCACGGTTGACGGCGGCAATTTCATGTCGATCGACAACCCATCGCAATACCAGATTACAAACGACGGCCAGCCCGGTGAGTGGTACCAGCCGCCCCTCTTCGCCAGTTCCGGCGACGCCGGCCGGGACTCGGGCCACCTGACCGAACTGGCGGACTTTGTCAGCGCGCTGCGAGACAAACGGAAAACGAACTACTCCAGCATTGACCACAGCTACCGGTCGATGGTGCTTTATCAGGCGATGGCCACGTCAGCGGCGCAGAACGCGCCCGTCGATATACGGTATGAAACGATTTAGAGCGACTGACAAAAGCAGGAGATGGTTGCTGGAGGCCGGTGCCTGATAAGACATTCTCACTGGGCACTCTGCCAGCTCTGTTTAGCGGGTGTCGAAGGGGCGCTTCAGCCGCAACATGCCATCGCCACGTTGTGACGCTATCAACTTACTTCTTATCAAGTAACTGCCGCCCTTACTTTCGTTATTGCTCCGGGGAGATGTCGCTGACCTGCCTGAGGAATTCGCGGGCGAGATCCGGCTTGCGGTCGGCGAGTGACTCAAGCCAGCTTTCGAGATTGCGTTTATATGCCTGACGGGTCTGGTTGAAACTCCGTTTCAGCTGACGTAAAGCGTCTTCCCGTCTCTCGGGCTCGATCATGACGTCCGGCAATGGAAGACCGTGTCGATTGACTTCACTTGGACGATCAACCCCATTGCGCAATTGCGCCTCGGTACATGTGTGAAGGAATCGATAAACCCTGGCGCGGCGCCGAACCGCATCCGCGTCGGTTTTCGCGCCGTGCACCCAGTTTATGGCCGCGTTGACCGTCTGTTCTGTTATCAATTCGGGATCGGCCAGCCACGCTCGGCCGAACGCTTCCATTGCCTGATCGTACAGTTGCTGATTGTCTCGCTCATCGCGCAGAAGCATACCGATACGCCAATTGGCATAGACACGCATTCGCGGCGTCAAGTCATCGCGCTCAAGCAGCTTCTGCCATGCAGCGACGATCTGTGACTTCGGTGTGCGTTCAACGTGTTCGTGCCAACTCTGCTCCCAGAATCTTGGGTCCAGGTCCATCACTTCGCGCATGGCGAGCTGCGCCGGCGTCCAGCCGAACATGAGATCGCGCGGATACGCTTTTAACCGGTCGTCACGTTGTCGTCGAAGCAGTAATTCGATCTGTTCCCGCGTGTGCTGATGATAGACACGTGGTTGCGGCGAGTTCAGCGGCGTCTGGCTGACGTAACGCTGCCACCAGTTTTCAAATAGCTTGGTTCCCGACAGGACGGACTGCTCGTCGTCGGCCTTTTCGGCCCAGACTTCCCAGTCGCCGACCCACAGGCGGGAGAAGTGCTTACGCCCGAACTGATCGATCCCGTATGAATTTTTACTGACAATCTGAATCGGCAGTTTTGCAGGCAGCTTGTTCGCATGAATCGTATGTTGATGCTTCCGGCTGGTTCTCATGACTGTACCTAGCGCCATGTCGAACACGTAGCTGGCAAGCGTCTGATCATTCGACCGGTTGACTTGATACCGCACAAAATCGTGGACGAGGCGCATGTCGTGAATCGAAGTAGCCGAACACGGTGTTGAGAACTCAGCAACTCCGATCAGACTCAGTTCAGGCGCGTCGAGCGATCGGAATATGATTCGCAGGTCATCTGGCTGCGGCTTCCATCTAACAGGCAGATTGGCCGGGTCGCCGCCCGTGCGCGACCAGTGCACGGCTTCTTCAACGACGACCGGCCAGTCGAGCGCGTGATCGCTTATCGCTTTTTCTGTGCCGATGCTCCCGATGTCGATGTCATGCCAGCTATTGAGAATGCGAACGAATAGAATCACGGTCTGCGCGTTGGGATCGCCGCGTCCGTCCATCTGCGTCGCACCGGGGTTGTTGTACAGGTCCTGTAGAAAACGGATGATCAGCGGCGTCGCTGTTTCCGGATCGCCAGCTTCCTTGACACGGCTACGGATTTCGCCGAAGACCTTCGGCCAGACGCGCAGCAACTTTAAGCTGAATAGCTCAGGCAACTGATGCATCGCCGCCTTGACTGACTCGGCCGAAGCGCCTTCAACCTTGTCAGCGCCGAGAACCTGAATAACGCGGCGCTGCAATGTCGCATCCGTTTTTGCCAGCTCCAACAGCCGCGGACGTGCTTTGCGTTGTTTCCACTCGAAGTAGCCAATCGCTTCCCACCAAAGCCACACCTTGTCGGTCTGGGCTAGTTCCAGAAGCGCGTCTGTTGTGTCCAAATGTTCAGCGAATCGAAGGCACATGAATAAGGCATAGTTGCTCCAGTACCCCTCCTGATGCTTGAGAATTCGGACAATTGAATCAAGATGCTCCTGTGAAAGAAGCGATGCGCGGCGGGCGAGCAAAGGTGAGATTTCACGACAGCCATAGCCGCCTGCTTCGAGAACCTCCAATGCCGGCTCGACGAACTCAGGGAAACCCGCCCAAAGCCCAAGGGCCGCGCCGTATACCTTGTTGCCCGGTGTCTTCACCCAGCGAGCAGCGACATCGCGAATTTTCCTGGATTCTTCGGCTGTCAGGTCTTCCGGGATTCGAAGGAAGCCTGATTGTTGGATTTCGAGCCAGCAGTTTGTAGCCAGCGGGCCGCACACCAGGTCGAGGACGGAAATCACTTCCGCGCGCGACTGAAACTGCCTGTTGGCAAGCGTTGCGGCGTCTTTGACCGGCACCCCCAGTCGCTTGGCCATATCTTCCAGAAAGTCTGCGTAGTTCTGTGGCGGCGCGTCAGGATAGTTCACACAGATGTTGTGATATGTGTGCTGCTTCGGCGTTTCATCGATAGTAATCAGGACAATGCTGCGGTGCGAAAGTTTGTCAGATGCGAATTGCCAGGTCGTACCCCCTCGGCCGGAACTGCTGTTGCGTGGTCTCAGCTGATGGCGCTTGCCGTTCTTGTCATATGCGAATATCGGCCCATTCGTGTCAAGATTGCGACTGCTCTTTAAGACAAATGTGCCAGCGTCGTAGCCGCCGGCTTGTGATGATAACAATGTCAGCGTTGTCTGGGCGTCTCCCGTTGCCGCCAGTGGTTTATCTACTGTGTATGGCCCTTCAAACTGCAACAGCGCCTTGCCCGGCGGGCCTTCATAGAATTCGATCGTCAGGTCCACGTACTTCACGCGCTTGTATGTTGTAAGGAATCCCAGAAAAGATCGATTGCGGATCTCTCTTGGAAACGTGCTGGTGATCGCGACGTATTTCTCTTTTCTTAACGCATCAAGCCAGCCGGCCCCAGCAGCGCCATTGACTCGACCCTCCTCGGAATCCTTCAATCTGGCAAACGGCCGAAAGTGAATGTTGTCGTCCAGCCCGGCTGACTCAAAGACAAAGTCGCGCTGTTGTCTGCCCTTATCCCAGACGAGCGTTGTCAACTGCGGCGTCAGCGGCTCGGGCATCAACTCGCCGTCCGGTGAATACATCGCTTCCGCACCGTCGATCTGCACGCCGACAAGCTTCAGTGGCAGTGGGTCACCGGACGTGTAGAATTTCGGGCGATTCGCTTCAGTCGTTGCGCGGAATGCAAGGACGCTTAGGATGACTGCCGCGAATATCGCTACCAACAGGCCGCCGCGTCTGAGTCGTTTACTCAATCCATTACCCCCAGTCTTCTATTGCCGGGACGTCAGAGTCATCAGACAATTCGTCGATGACGATATATTCAGAATACTTCCCCAACAATTGTACGGGTCCAAAATTACAAAGATTGCCCTATTTTTTCAACGAATACTCGATTGATCAATGTGTTTGCTTTTACCCGTTCTTGTAACTAATAGGAGGACGTTAAGAAACCGATATTACCTTTGCGAGATCGAGCATTTAGCTTTGAAGCGAGCGGCATCAAGAAATTTCCCGATCCATTCCGTGGGAGCAACATGTTGAGAACGATAACAATTCTTCTGTCGGTTATGCTTGCGGCAGTTGCTCGGGCTGAGATTGTTTCTGAAGAAGAAGCCGAGCGACAGGCAACCGAGATAGTTACCCAATTTCACAATGGTGGATTTAAAGAGAATGCGCAGCAAGTGGCCGCCCGGAAGGATCAATTGATTCAATGGGCAAAGGCTTACCCGAATAACGCGTTCATCGTGTATGCAACAGGCTTGGCCAATCTGGCGGCTGACGATGTTATCGGCTCACTCAAATATATGAAGTCTGCTTATGAAGCCTCCAATCACAATCAGGCGGTGGGCGCTGTATACGGCCTGACCCTTAAGATGGCCGGGAAACCGCGCCAAGCCGTGGCGGTGATGCGTCAACTTCACCAGGAAAACCCCGATGTCCTGATACTCCGACTCAACCTGACCTGGTATCTGATGTGCGTGCAGGAATATCGCGAAGCACTGGACATCTACGAAGACATTCAGAAAGGCGGGATCGGCGGGACAGATGAAGATCG
>JGI12316J14372_10004214_pt1 | contig 12539 bp, 10 predicted proteins | sample MarCyaLeptolynsp_FD_14372 | JGI IMG/M metagenome (IMG submission 14372) | reverse complement strand
AAAATTAAGTACTGACAAAGTCTGGTCAGTACAATTCAAACTGTTATACTTTATTCCATATCACAACATATGAAATAACTCATGACACCGCGCCACTGCTCGAACAGTGGCGTGATGTTTTCTATATAACAACCTTGACAAAACCATCTCTCAATATGGTTTGCTTATTGTTACATCACGAGATTCAACTATACAACAGAACGGTTGTTCTCACAATTAGAACACGGTTTGTCTTTGCTCTTATTTACTAATTGCAAGATATTTGAGGTGTTTTGATAGTTACTCAAATGATGGATAAAGATAAGCTATAATCTGTGGTGCTTTTCAGAATCTTGGACCTATGCAGTCTTAGGTCAGGGACTCTCAAAAAGTGTCTAGCATTAGTGAGATGAAAGATGTGTCGTGACTCAATTATCGGATTGTCATAGGGGGCGAACATTGAATCAAATTTGCGTTGGTATCAAACATCCCGCGCATTGACCCCAAGCCGTCGTAGCCATAGTATCCCCATCAAAACACAAAAGAGACCCCGCCTGGAGGTCTCTCTTGCTTGCTGTGACATGCCTGCCGACCGTCCCGTCGTCGATTGATTCTATCCGCGATACACTCACAGCTCTCATGAGGCATAGCCTCTTATTCATAATGAGCGCGTGGCAGGATTTGCACCTACCGACTCACGTTAAGCCACTCGATACACTGACATGTTGCCAAATGTACCCACACACTTTGGTAAATGTCGCGTTTACCTGCACGACCATCGTACTCAGGGAGCTACCCTGCCATGCCATTATTACTCATTGCACAGTTCGAGGGGAGTTTTTATAGTCAGTCCCAAGACCGTATTGGTGTGACTCAGCGTACCTTGAAAAATTATACGCCCTCTTGCCAGTGACCAAATAAGCGTGGTGGGACTCGCACCCACATCTTTATTTTACACGCCCATAATTACCAAGTGGGGAGCATGGAATCGAACCAACTACCTCCTCTACCGTGGTAGAGTCGCTCTAACCAATGAGCTACATCCCCATACGAGCAAGTCAATGGAGTCGGAATATGGTTAAGATAACCGACTCCAGTCGGCTCGTGAGCTATTCGGTACACACCACCTGCCTGCCCAAAGACCTAATGGCTTTTTTGAAGTGTTTACACTCACCTTTTTGGGATTAACGTCTTACCATTCACCCGTCAGTGTTTTTGTGATGCGTCTCTGCACCCCAGACTTTCCTCCACAGTTTCGGCTCTGTGAGTCGTGCGATTCCCACGACCTCGCATTTAAATATTAGCACGAATGTTCTCTATTTGCAACTTGACTTTTACCTTGCTACGGTTTGTGAATTGCTGTAAGAAATATTAGGATATTAGAATGTGTTCAATGATCCCGCTGCCGAGTCCTTACACCATTGAACCGCTTCCTCCACAGTTTCAAGCCCATATATCCATTTGTCTGGTCCCATTATATGCTCTAAACCGTGTTCTGCTTTTTTGCCTGCTTGATACATATCAAATAGGCTTATACCTATAATTCCCCATTGAAGAATTCGATCTTTAAGATTTATAGGATCCTGAGTTGTAGCTGTTTCAATAGCATTCCTATATCCAGGTGACATTGTGGAAACAATTGCTATACGGTATCCTGGTAAACGTGTAGGGAAGGCGTTTACATCTTTTAATTTATTAAATAATGCTGTTACGTCTTGAAATCCAGACAACACAAGTCCCGTATCTATCACACACAAGTATGGAACCCCAGTTTGGTGTATTGCACGATCAACTCCCAGCCTCATTTGTTCAACTGCATCTATCCACTCAAACTCTGTATTATGAACTATTCGAATGACATCAACATGTAAGTCTTTTTGAAGCTGTCTTTGCTCTTGGCTTGTTAAGGGGGATCTGCTTATGGCTTTACTATACAGCGCACTAGTGTTTCTTAGATTAATCAGATCAATGAGCCCTTGAACTAATTCATATTCTTGCTCGTATGGCCAATTGTTGAAATCTATGGCATTTTTAGGGTCAAATGCACGAGGCAGTGCATGGTCATAACCTCCTGAAAAAATAAGCGGAATAAATTTACCAGTATGATTGTCACCACTATACAACCCGCTCGCAATCATATCTCCTTCGTAACCAACTCCACCCCGTCGCTCATCAAATTTTTGTTTATAATTTGGGGTGCAAATCAGTATAACAAAATCATTGTTGTGAACTAATTTTTCCATAAACTGAGTTTGACTATGCCCTGCAGTAAGATCAGCATCCCACATAACTTCAAATTTAGTACTTAACTTATCTACTAGCTCAGCAACACGATTCTTGTGGGTCGGACCATCCCATGAGTAAGAAATTCCAACGTTCATTTTATCTCCTAATTAAAAGGATAATTTTATACAAATAATTATTACAAATAAATGTAAAGTGATTTGTAAAATAAATGTAAAATAAAATACTTTTCGTTAACACAATTTACGGTCCTATCTGTTGCACCAAAAAATCAGCCACCTCTCGATACATCGGCTCTCTCAGCAACTGTTGCAACATCCCCTGCGGTTGAAGTGCTGTCCGAAGTGGTGGTTCTAATCCCTGCCCTGCCTCCTCGACAATCGCTCTCAAATTCTGTGTAACCGTATCTGGTGAGTCTGTGACCACGGGCACGGTTGTACACATACAGTGCGGATGATACGCAGGAATATTCGCCGCATGTATCGAATACGGCTCTCGCAATCGCTCTCCACCAATGCCAATCGTCGCATGTTTCGGACACACCGTACATGTTGGGTCACCATTTGCCGACCGTCGCACATCAATTCGATTAACATACGGATTTGTGTAAGCTGAGATAAACGCCGCCTGATTCCCAGCCCGTGCAATCTCTGTTCGTGCTAAGCGCATCGCATCATAACTTGCATCTTTGCCATACGGCTTATTGGTGCGAATCTTCGCTCGACCCGGTATCAAGAATTGCTCTAATCGCTTCGCCAGCCGTTCAGCCGACATACCTTCATTAATCGCATCAGCCACCATCGCATCCAGTTTCATCCGTGTCCGTGTAGCGGTCTGCCAGATTCTATCCGACAACCGATAGCCGTTTGGGTCAACCCAAGTATGAGCAGGCTCATATTCTGCCAACGGGTTCGGACGGAACAATCTTAATGCCTCGATTTGCTCCTCCGACAACCCTTCAATTTCTGCGACCGGAACAGGTCGGCTCGGTGTACTCACCAACCACGCCTGAATATCATCAGGAATATTACGACGCATCCAGTTATATTCGGCAACCACCATCATCGCCTGTGACATTGCAATCCACTTATTCAAAATACGTGGATACTCAGCCAATGGTGTAATCCCATCCTGCCCAAACGGTGACCGCCCATCAGCTCCTACAAAGAAACTATCCAGAATCGCCCCGATTTGCGCCTGTACTCGATTCTTACGTGCCAGCGGAATCAACCCCTCTGAATCGGCATTGACCAGCACCACAGCCCCAATACGCTCAGCAACACGGGTAAATCCCTGCTTGACCTCACGTCGGAAGCCCTTCTGCGCTACTGCCAAGACTCGACGATTATTCGCAGTCGTCCGCATCACGCCACCTCAGGCAAATCTTCTGGCATAGGCGTATTCAACGCATCTTGAATATCTTTCTCAAAGCGGTCGCCCTCATCTCCCATCTGCGCCCCGGCATCTTCAATTTCTTGTTGTGGGTCTTCGACGATACCAAGATTATCCAGATAGGTCTCATCGGTAATGACACCCTTGTTGTGGGCTGACTCATTTTTCTGGAAGACCAGCTCAGCTTCTTCCTGTGCCAATTCAGACCACTTCAACATGACTGGAGCAACTTTTACCTTGCGGTCAGTTAATGCCTTCATGCGTAGCCAAATATCGCACAATTCCAGCAGACCACCCTCAGCCTCGACCTGCAAATCATCATCTGCACCCAGCCCCTGAAGCTGGAGACGTTTCTGCAAAATAAACATATAGAAGGTCTTCATTTGCTCTTGTGCCGTTGCCCGTGCCGACGATAACTCAAGCCCCCATACTGCTTCGGGAATCCGTGTATGCTCCATGACCAGAATAAACAAAGACCGCAACGTATTGCGAATATCATCGGTAAAGCCATTGCCCGGACTCGCAAACACAAACCGACCACCACGACCCACGAAAATCGCTGGCAACTGGTCGAAGTCTATCTGTACCCGTTCTTCTTCTGCACCCAGCTCATTCTCAAAGATATCCACAGGCGAAGTCTGATTTGCCATAATCGTCTCGTCGATGTCTTCCACACCCTCAAATACTGGTATTGGATTCCCCATCAGCTCCGCACCATCAATCATTTTCTCGATGAGGTTGTTGTATCGGTCGTACAATTTAAACAGAGCTTCATAAATCGGTCGCCCATTCGTTTCGTTGCCTGACCTATCATTCGCTAGATGCACAATCGGGATTCTGCCAATCAAATTAGCAAATACATACCGTTCATCTGCACGGGACGTATTGTCCTTGCCCGTCCACTTAATCGTAACGACTCGTTCAGACTCCGTATACACATCTGTGACCTGAGCATCCGGCAATCGAGAGTTAATCGTAACCTTCATCATTTTGCGATAATCCAGCGGGTCATACTCCACTTCGACCAGCTCCGGCGACGGTACACTCAAACTGCCATCAGGGTTCACGATGATGTACTGGTCTCCAAGACCATACAAATCAATCACAATCGTCATCAACTTGCCATGTACCCGCTTGAAAAACGTCTTGAGCAGGTTGTCTGTGTATTCGTCTGCCTCGATCAGACGCGGTTCAATTGTGCTACCCAGTACCCACGACGCGATAATTTCGCTTATTGGCTTCGCAAACAACCCGGCGAATTCAAATCCTGCTTGCTTCCCCCGCCGAAACTTATCCCACCACGCATAATCTGTCTGAGTCGTATCCAAACTTAAATACGACCGAAGGCTCGCATAGATGTTTGTCATCTGCCACGATACCCGACCGATGATTTCCTTGACTGGTTGCATCAGTGACCGCTCATCAGTACCACCGCCACCAAATACTCGATTTACAATTGACATGCCTACCCCGAATGAATATAGAACAAATTTTCTTAAGTATAACACAATCCTAAAATTAGAACTAATGTGCTGTCATTATGATGTTGCAAGCTGAGGGGTGGATGAATTACTACTACTTGGCAGAGAGCGTGGATGTGGAACAGTAGTCAGAAAACATACAAGCTTATTCCAAATGAATGCAAAAACCCCACCAGTGGCAGGGTTTTTACTTGTTGAGGTTAACGTTGCTTTAATCATCTACTGACAGTAGTAATTTATGCCTCAACAACAGTACTATACCGTATTTGGGACTGTTGTTCAAACTAAAAGCAACCACCCCACCAATGGTGAGGCAGTTGCTATGTCAGTCGTATATCAGGGCATAGAGGTAGTTGTATCCGTGCCTGTAAAGGAGTCATGCCCCGACAATTTCACTATACTGCATTTTCAATAATCAGACAAACTGAATGTAAAAGCCCTACTTATTGGTAGGGCTTCGTTGAAGGGGGCTTGCCGAACGATTGCAAGATTCGACATCAATAAACTATCATAATCTGCTTGAAAATAGGATTAAGATTGTGAATTGGTTCATTTTTATGCTTACTAACTCATTGGTGACTGTGTCTTATCAAAAGTGAAAACTAACTGGTAACAAAATCCTCCAAGACATAAGACTCTGTATAATCAAATTGAGATTAAAATATATTCCTCTACTATTTATTTGTTTAAGAATTTATTACTTTTTTACTTTAGTTAAATAAATTTAATGTTATTGTTTATAATGTAATATAAACTTTTAGGGAGTCTATTATGAAACAAAATAAAGTTAAAGTACTGTTTGTATTGATTGCGGTGTTGTTCGTAGTAACAGTCATATCACTTGCTCAGAGTACAGAACAAAGTGACAATGAATGTTTTGAAGGTGGCTGGATGGAAGGAACATGTTCAACCACGGATGTTGATGGGGATGGGGATGTCGATCAGCAAGACAGAGATTGGATGTTTACTTGTGGTCACTATATGGCACAAGTAGATAGTGGTGAACTGACGAATAATGAAGTTCCGTTAGAAGGTTGTGAAAAACAAGAGCGTGAGATTCCTCGCCCTGAAGAGCCTAAAGAACCTAAAGAAGACCCAGTGGCTATATGTGCTTCAAGTCCAGCCCCTGCTTCTACTACAATTATACCTATAGACTGTCCAGATGCTGATTAAATTGAGTTCAAAAACATAGATAAGAATAGCATTTTAGAGGCATATCAGTCATGATATGCCTTTTCTATTCGTTATACAGTCTGATTGCACTTTGAGTGATTGTTCACGGATATTTGCTGAAACATGGGGCAAAATATCGTCGTTTCATAAATATGAAAGCGGAACAGTAGTTAGAAAACATACAAACTCATTTAAAAATAACGTAAAAACCCTACCTATTGATGTAGCTTTTGTTTGTTGAGGTGGTGAGTTATTTAACAAATTTAGGTCGAATACTTCAACAACCTCACTATACCGTATTTGGGTTGCGGTTCAGGCAAAAAAACAGCTCCTTCAATGGTAGAGCTACTATGTTAGTCTTATATCAAGGCATGGAGATTATATTCATGCCTTTGTTGTGAAGGAGTTGTACCCTGACATTTTCACTATACAGTGTTTTAAATTCTGATTCAAACTAAATTGATGTGAAAGATAGCCAGGCAACTGAATACTTAAAGGAGGTAGCCCCTTACTAGCACAGTTTTACCTGTCTCCATTGCTAGCAAAAGGAGCTGCTAACCAAGATTATATCACATAGTCTCAGAGCTTTTGTCTAGTTTGCTTTATATCTTAAATTAATTTTGAGGTGAAATGTTATAGTTAAAAATAGCAAGTGTGTGTGAGTATGTGTATCAATATTGTAAATATGGATGATGAGATATACTGCATATCTTAATTAATTTCGTGATGGGAAGGTTAAAATGTTACCCAAAGAAGTAACAAGTGTATCATTTGAGTCGTTCCGCGAAAAGTCGGCAGGCAAACGTGTTATTCTGCTGCATCCGTGGGCGAATTTTCGCAACATATTTTTAAGTTATTTCCTGAATGATGTTAAAGAGGGTTTATTGTATTATCGTATTCCAGAAACTATGGATAATCTGAAACATTGGGTTTCTGGTTTATTGCAAGAAATGCAATATGTTATTGCTGATTTCGGCGGTCAGTTGGCAGGTGTGGTAGATACTGGTTCACCAGCTACACTTGGTGAAGCCCTCGGCAAAGACCTCGCCAGTATTCAGGCGGAGCATGTTGTATTATTCCTTGATGAACTCGACCGTGTGCCACAGGATGCCGATTTCAAAGAATTTATCACGGCATTTGTTGACAAGATGCCAAATAATGCTCAACTGGTAGTCAATAGCCGTTTGCTGACCTACGACCCGTGGCTGAACTGGGTATATAGCGATCAAGCGGTCGTGTTAGGCACGGCGCATCGTCGTAATAATTTGATGTTTACGAAGGAAGAAAAACCAAGACCACAACTTGAGGTAAATGCGTTCGGGCGTGGACATGCGATTATCAACGGAAGAAAAATAAAGAATTGGGATGGTGCTTTGTCTCGTGATTTATTCTTCTACTTCGTTGATAAACCGCTTGTGACCCGTGACCAGATCTTTGAGGTTTTCTGGCCTAAGTTGAGTGTGAAAGATGCGACTAACATCTTCCATGTGACCAAGCGTGAAATCACAGAACACATCTCAATGAATGTCGATGATGACGATAACTATGAATTGACCACTTATTCGGCAGGCTTCTATATGCCGAACGATAAGGTTGTTCGTCATTATGATGTCTTTGACTTTGAGGAAGCGATTGAACGTGCGCTAATCTCGGATGATCCACACGAACAAGAGGTGTTGTTCAGCTATGCGATTGACATTTATAAAGCACCTTTCTTACATACGGTGAACCTGCCTTGGGTCGAAGCCCGTCGCACACAATTGCAGGAAATGTATGCTGAAGCCTTAATGGGTATGGCACGCTTGCAAGCAAATCAAAGCAAGTGGGAGGAAGAACTTGATTTCTACATCCGTGCATTGAAAGAAGTTCCACAGAGGGAAGATATTCATCGCATGGTGATGCAGATATATATCAAGCAGAATCGTTTGGATGATGCTCGGGAACAATACAGAGTTCTAAAAAACCATACCTCACCATCAGAAGAAACAAGAGTATTATTGGAATCAATTAGGGAAGATTAAAGATCTAACATAGAACAACAAGGGTGGTTGTTAAAAGGTGATTTAATCATAAAAAAGTTATACAAAGCCCCGCTATAGATGGGGCTTTGGTCTCCGGATCGTAACTTAGTACAGAAATTTATCGGAGGAATTGATGGATAAATACTCAGCACTAAATATAAGTTTGTGCCTGTACTGGAAGATGAAGTTTGATTTCTCATACAAATTGATGAGATACCTGTCAAATACCCATTTTGTGAAGATAGTTGTCTGAGTGGTTTTTTTGCAACAGAACCCGATTAAACGGATACCCTACATACGACGTTCAATCCGCCTTGCATAGTGTAAAGCTGACTCTGAATCACCAGCCGCTTTGGTACATTTTTATTGCTACCATATGTATGAAATTCATGGTTTTCTCTACTAAGGTCATATCATCATAATCTTGACTTTCCCATATAGAGCTACATTTCTCAAATGCAGTAATAAGTAGCGATACAGCCTCTTGGATATGCGGGATATCCATCTCATCTAGCACATTGAAGTCAACTGTTAGTTGACGTTTTTTATTTATGTACATCTGCCCAGCAGAACTCATGGCACGAACAATGTGTATAGTAAAATCTTGTTCACCTACCCCATTATCAACTGGTTTCCAAAGCATATAACACTCTTGAACTATTGGGATAATGGAAGCGGCTACCGAAGCCGAATTAGGGAATTGGCTAAGCTCATCATCTTCCCAATGAATCATCCTTGACATAACTTCATTAGCCTTCTTGTTATTTGCACATTTGGATTGTTTGTTTTGATTATACACCCAATAATAGAGGGTAGGCACGAGACCTACCCTCTATATATCATCCTCAGATGACTATCTTCTCATTAACTGCACCACGAATGCAGTTTATGTGTGTAGCTACTGTTCACCGAGGTGAAGTATGAAGTTGCAACATTATTACGCTGTGCGCCTGCTGCAAATACACAAACTAAGCTACAGTTTTGATTTCCTGTATGTGTAGTTAATCCATCTGCAAAGGTATGGGTTAGAAATGTAAACCCAGCACCAATTTGTGCGACAATGTTAGCTGTCTTACCTGAACTGCATGGAACAGAAAATGTATCAATTGCACGGGATACAACACTGCCTTCAAACACCGCTGGGTCTACTGTAGATTGCTTTAATACATATTCTTGCATCATAGCAATCTCTTCTTTGGTATATCCAGCATCTGCAAGTTGTTGCATCAGCTCTGGATCACCATCCAAAATATCTTGAGCATCGAAAACAATTGCCCAGCTTTGAGATTCGATGGGTCTTTCGATTGTCTCAGCATCGTCATTTCCGATATCTTGTGCTTGGACACCGATAATTGAACCAGACATGATTACCAATGTGGCAATCAATACGAAAAAGATAGAACGTAGTGTACTCATAGTGATCTCCTTCTTGCTTACTCAATTACAGTTACGATGTGGTACCACACCAACCATGCTAACACGTTTATTTAGTAAATCATTTCAGCGTAGGGTAAGCGAAGGGTAATCCTATTTATTATTTGTTATTTTAACATAACGAAATATTTGCAACTTAATGTCTGCTACTATACAGTCCTTTCGCCCTACCCAGCCGTGTCGAAGATTTCTTCAATGTCAATTTATTGAATGCTCCCGCCGTTGCATCCGCTTGGTCTCGATATGTGCCGTTTGGTATCGAAGTCATTTCTTCCAACCATGCATGATTCCATAGCCCAAACACCAACTTGACGTTTTTCGCTTCGGCTTGATCGGCAAACGGCATCAAACGAGTATCCTTATCCCCCGTCGGACGATCTGCCTTGATCCGATACCCTGCGTTCTTTTTAATCGTGTATTCAGCCGATTCCTTGCCACCAGAGCCGGGTTCTTGCTCGATATAGCAGACATATTTACTACCATACAAATGTGTATCTTGCTGAATGGTTTCCTGAATGTGCTTCTCGCGTTGATTGGCTGACCATCGCCCACGGACAACATCCACTACATAAAATGTGCGCTGATGTTCTGCCATCAGTACCATCGCAGTATATGCACCATTCCCACCTTCCGTACCTGCCTTGTCGATATACCGAACATATCGTGCTCCCGACGGCACACGGTCCACATAATCGAACCACTCACGCTTAATCCGGTCGCCCTCAGCCATACGGGGCGCACCCTGATACTCATGATTCCATGCCCGAATCCCGACCGACTTCTTCTTATCTCTAAGACCATCTTCGGAAAATCGCTCCGGTGATAATGCCTCCCCTGCTTCACGTCCAAGTGGGTCAGCCAACCCAGCAGGCAAGCCAATCAACTCATTATTGGCATCGCGCTCCTCTTGAGTCTCTGCAATTGCTGGATAGCGGATAATCGTCCACTCGTCACCTTCTTCGCTAATCAATCGACCAGCTAAATCGTCCGGGTCCCACCGCGTCATGACGATAATCTGCCGACCACCCTCCCAAAGGCGCGTCATCAGCGTATGCCGATAATACTCATACACACTGTTGCGAATCGTCAGCGACCGTGCTTCTTTCCAACCTTTAAATGGGTCGTCGATGATAATCAGCCCAAACCCATGCGATGTAATCGGACCACCAATACCACCTGCCCACAGCGCACCTTTGAGGGGATAACCCAACCGCCACAAATTCTTCGCCCGACTATCCTCACGCAATCGAATCGGCATATCACTATTGGACAGCTCACCATACAGCCGACCATACTCAGGACTCTCGATAATATCCCGTGCCTGCGTCGAGAATTTCTGTGCCGGAGTCGCGACATAAGACACAATCGCCGTCGGTAAATTTGGATATACACCCAACCACCGCGCCGGAAAGATTTCACTAATCGTTCGTGACTTCCCGTGCTGAGGCGGTGCAAACACCATCAGCTTCTTAATCTCGCCAGATATAACCTTATCCAGCGTTTCATTCAGATGCTCATAAAAAGCATTCACCTGATACGTCGGGTCAACATACTGCGCGAACGCCAAAGACGACTCACGCGCTCCCTGTCGCCTGAGATATTCTTGCGCCGCCTCTTGTGGCGTGACCTGTTCGCTATGTAACACTGGTGGTATCATGGTTTATAACATATAGTTTGCACATGTGTTCTATATTACCATACAGTAGTTAAAGTAGTGAGCTAATGAAGCGAATTGGTTCAGAAATAGTTATTGAGCCTGAAGACATAATACAAGGTGATTTAATACAAGATTATCTCAATGAATTGGATGCAATCACCCAGCAACTAATATATGCTCGGAATAATCTGATTATTATGCGTAAAATTGGATATTTTCCACACCATTTATTTACACGTGATCACACTTTTTGGAGTCTCATCCAAAAGGCTTTGTTTGAATCTACTGTGATGTTGCTAACAAAAGTTGTCAGTGGGACGGAAAAAATAAGCCTACCTAATTTGAAAAATAAAATGTTTGACACAAGGGCTTACAAACGCACTGATACTGATATTGTTGAACAAGCTTGGGATGAATTTCAAAAACGCATAAAGCTTGCCAAATTTGGTGATATTAATATACTTCAACAACGCCTCCGAAACATACGGAATAACCATCTAGCTCATTTGGATCGAGACATTTATGTTCAAAAACAACCAATGAAACCAGATGAAGTCAATCACATGACGATTGATGAGTTAGACCAAGTAGTTGACATAGCTAAAAAGTTATTCGACATACTTTGTTTAAATGTATATCGTCAATTAGAATTTTGGGATTATGGGCGACCCGATCAGCCTATTGATGTTGATGAATTGCTTCAGCATGTTGCAGAGACAAGCTTCTGGTTTGCGGAACCTGTCAGTGAACATATTGATAAAGAATATGCTAAGTTATCCGATGAAGATAAAGCAATAATAGATGAGTGGAGAGCTAAATTGGCGTAGTTCCTGAATAAATCCCCCGCCCCGTCTCCATCGTCTTTGTATATCGCTTCTTGACCGCCAGCGAGAACATCTGCACCACCTTATTGACATCAGTCCCCTGCTCCAACTCACGCAGAGCCACCTCGCCAAATACCCACAACGGCAGAGCTTCTTCTTTGTACTTCTCACTCTGCCACCGATAGAACTTCTCAATCGCCTGACGCAACGGCACAATCTGCTTCTGACTCTTCCAGAAGTCGTCAGCGTCCTTCTCGACCTTATCAATGCGATTCATCACCAGTATCAGACACTGACGCATCACACCAGAGAAGTTCGTCATATCGTACTCAGT
>JGI12316J14372_10004208_pt1 | contig 12554 bp, 11 predicted proteins | sample MarCyaLeptolynsp_FD_14372 | JGI IMG/M metagenome (IMG submission 14372) | reverse complement strand
GGTTTCGGAAATAAACCAGACAATGGTCCCGTAGCTCAGTTGGATAGAGCGGATGACTTCTAATCATCAGGTCGAGGGTTCGAATCCTTCCGGGATCGCCAAATTTTTCATGTCCGACCCGGAGACATAGGTAACAGATCGTACCTGAGACATGGGTAACACACTCGTGCCGAATCTCAGCCGAGTGCAATCGCCCAATCAAGTTCAAAACTTGATCGTTAGACCGCCCTTCAAGCTGTTGTCGACCACATGTTTTGAAAGGGTTGTCTGATAGTCGACAAACCCTGAAACGCGGTCGTTTGCAATGACGGAGAGTCCGGCTCCAACTGACAGGGAGTCGCGGCCGCGATTGGAAGAGATGATCCTGGTCGTTCCGCCGCCCGTGAATGTGAACTCCGCATTGCCGCGCACCGCACCAAACGTGTGAGTGTAGAAGGCCTTTGCCTGTGGAACCAGGGTAACCCCCTTGAATTCCTGGCTTGCCGATACCCTCAGGCCCGCAATCGTATCAAAGCGATGGTCCGTTTCGGAGCGTGCATTCAGGTTGAGGGCTCCCGCGCCTGTTTCGCTGAAGCTTTCGCGATTGAGCCAGGTATAGCGCCCGGCCAGAACCGGCTGAACGTAGCCTGAGCCGAATTTCCGGGTGTATCCGGCTTCACTGTAGGCGGTAATCTGGTGGCCATTGTAGTCGGCACCTGCCGAACGGTTCAGCCCGCCGAAGGCAATCGTCCTGTCGGTGTCGATGAAGCTGTAGGTGTACGATGCCGAACCGAACAGGTGGAACGCCCGGTCGATGTAAGATGCGTAGGCGGCGACCGATCCCGAATCCACATCAGCTCGGCTGATCCGGGAATTCAGATCCACGTCCAGGTGGCTGTAGCTCGCAGCGACGCCGGCGCGCAATCCGCGCCAGATATTCATGTCTATCCCGCCAATGAAACCATAGGCCGACTGATCGACGGGCGAAGCACCGGTCGTTGAATTGATGCTGGTGATCCGACCTATGCCCGTTGCCCATGTTTCCAGTGCAAGTGTGTTTTCCCTCTCAGGCTGAAGCTCACCCTGCGAAATGCCTTGCAGCGACGTCTGTGTTTTAGGCTGAAAGTTCAGGCCCAGGCTTGCAATGTCGGCGGAAGAGTCGCCCAATGCGGCGTATCCCAGCAATCCCGCGCCACCGGTTACATCACCTTTCAATACACGGATCCCGGCGCCACGCCGGGTGAGGGCGTTTGTGAAATCCCGGCCGTGGGTGAGAAGGGTTTCTGAAACGGCGGCATGAATTTCACCCGACAACAAATCATAGGCTTGTCTCGCGCTTGACGCAGACAGTCCGAGCAATGATGTCGCCACCTCCTGCTCGTCGGTGTTGGCGATCCCGCCTGCAAAAAAACCATTGTCGAGGGCGGAGGCGACCGAAAACTGGTTTCGGGTCTGGGTGACGCTGGCGAAAGTAACTGGAGTAGCCGCTGCCGTTGCCGCCGCCGTTGTCGCTGTCGGGTTAACCAGGGCCGTCACTATCGGAGTGACGGTAATCGCCACGTCGTTGCCATCGCCGCCGGTCGTCGTCACCGTGACAGCGGAAAAGGCCAGAGAATTGGTTACGGAACCGAAACCCGTACCCATTACGGCCGCGCCGCCCTGCTGGTCGATGATGATGAAGGTAAGGGGGGCAACGCTGTTGAAGACCGAACCTGGCAGTTCGACCACCCGCAATGTGGCATTGGCGATGTTGACTCCACCACCCGCACCAACAATGACCTTGTCGGCTGCCGTGGGGCTGACCTCGACAAGGAATATGGATCCGTTGAGCAGATTGAAGTCGCCGTTGACGGTTATTGTTCCGATGGAGTTGCCGGGAGCGACCGTCGCGCCGTCGGTTACAGAAAATGTGTTGTTGAAGGTCCCGGTACCGCTGAGGGTTCCACGACGGACGAGTACTGCTCCGGCAACGGTTCCCGATCCCAAATATTGACCGCCATCCACATTCACGCCCTGATCGAAGTTTCCGTCGCCCTGGACCGTGCCACCTTTGATCGTGAAGGTTTGCGTCGTCGAGCCGCTAAACGTCCAATTGCCTCCTTCAACGATGAAGGTTTCAAAATTCTGGTATTTGTTTCCGCCCCCGGCGATGTCGTCGAGATTGAACGTTCCGTTTCCGGTCCCAGAAAATGAGAGTGTATCTACATTGTTTCCGCCATTCGATATACCGGCAATGTTGGAACCGGGTAACAGGATCAGCACGTCGTTGCCGTCGCCCAGCAAAATCGCATTCGCACCGGTTATTGTACCCGAATTGGTAAATGTCTGCACACCGGCACCGCCGGAAAACGCTTGTTGGAGGGCGTTGGTGGCGTTGATGGTTCCGTTGTTGGTAATGGTTGCGTTGGCACCCGATTGATTAGAGATTCCTCCCCCGCCATTGATGACGCCGGTTGCCATGTTGGTGAAGCTGCCGACTGCACCGTTCAAGACAATGGCGTTTGCTCCTCCAACCACACCATTAATTGTGCCGGAGTTCTTGAACGCACCCGTCACCGCTCCCACCTCGACCGAACGGTTGCCGTTATTTCCGACAGTCACGCCCTGGTTGATCGTCACGGTGTTGAAATTCGTCATTCCTTGAATGAAACCGTCTGCGTCGTCCGTCGCGCAAACCACGTCGGATCCGGCGCCATTGGGACCGCATCCGGCTTGCGCCAGCGCATCGGACAATGAAAAATGTGACGCCGCGGCCAGGGCGAGCCCAACTAAAGCCCAGCACGCAATCGTATTTCGGCGCCGGAAGGCGCCAAACTGCACATTACCCATTAGCCCAGCCCCGAAATTCAACAAGTTAACATATTCTTAACGCTGACAAATAATCATAAAAAAAGTCAATCGACAAGAATTATCAAGATTCTGTCAGTCACAATTCGGCCAACAACATTAATCATTGTCAGTTTTGACGGCTTTCATTTAGTTTAATGGTCATGAAATGTGTTTTTGTTGACTTTTAGCAACCATCTGACGTTGTATATTTTGAGGAATAGATCCTTTCTGGCTGGCGCTTCCCTGCAAACACAAAAATGTTTTTCCTTATTGGTGCCGGTGATCCAGATTAACACCCCGCCTATACGAGCCTGTTCCGACAGCCGGTCTTGTGGTTTTTTGCGAATATTCCATGAGGGACTGCCAGGACCTGACAACATCCAAATGCTGTGTGCTTGATTCCCTCAGTACTCGCCCGGCGGTCAGGCAAGCTTCCGGCGCACGGATTTCTGGGCAGTCACAAGTGACCTGAAAAACGGCGTCCTGTTAAAGGCTGTCGCCACTCGAAATTCGTGGGCGCGAAACAGGCCTGCCGCATCGCTCATTTGCGCTTCAAGATAGCCAAGGCCGTCGCATATTTTTTGCGCAGACGTGAACGGTCCGGCTCGGACACGCGCTCAAGCCGACCGGAATTGTCGCCGATGTCGGCAAGTTTGACGTCGCGGGCAATGTCATTGGCAACTATTCGACCGAGATAGTCATCGTACGGTTCGCCGTCCCGTTTGGTTATGGCATCCACGGCCTCGCGGATTTCATCACCAAATCCGGCTTCCGCGAGATCGGTCAATTCATAGCGCGTGTCTTCAACAATATCATGCAGGATGCCGACAATTCGGCGGGCGTCGTCCTGGAAAGCTCCCATGACGCGCAGGGGATGGAGTATGTAGAGTTCACCGTTTTTGTCGACCTGGCCCTTGTGTCCTTCCACGGCGATCTCAATCGCCCTTTGGAGCAGGCGCGTGGTGTTTGCGGAATCTTGTTTCATTGACGGGGTCCTCGCCGGGTCGCGGTTGTCTTCACCACCGACACCAGTCCCTTGTGATCGATGTTTCCACGGAGCCTGGTGCCATGGCCGATTGTCGGCGATCGCGAAACCGTGCTTTGGGGAGAAAAACCAGTGTTTTCATCTCCGGTGCGTTCCCAGTTTGTCCAGCTGCTGTTCGAATCTCAGCCTGGCCAGTTCCCCCGCAGTCATCGCGACTATGATCTCGTCCTCCGTGGCGGACGCCGCCTTTACGTCGGCGCAGTGCTGCTGAGCGCGGCACAGCGCCTCAAATGCCAGTTGCAGGTCTCTTGGTATTTCCATTTTTGTCCATTTATTCATGCAAAACCGGCGCAAGATCACATGGGAGCGCGCCCGGTTCAATTCGCGAATGGGTTTTTGTTTAACCCGCGGCCTGTTCCGTGCCGCCGCGACAGCCGGGGAACCGGGACAGGCGGCCTGACAGAAGTCTGGCGCGCGAAAATCCGGGTTGGCGCTGGCGCAGCAGCCGAACACCTGACACATACGGCTGCAGCGTCGGCTCCGGTCCCTTGCCTTCGACGGTAACCGCTTTAACTGTAATTCGGGCAGCCAAACGGCTTGTCGCGGCTGGCCTCCTGAACGAGGCCCTGGATCGGCCCCGCCTCCATCATCTGCCTCTGCTTTGTCAGCAACGCCTTTATGTCGTTCTCCAGGGCGCCGCGTTTGCCCTCGTCTTGCTCCGCCTGCACTTGCTCAAAAAGCGCTTCGCGCTCGCCGACAAGGTCCATCATAGCGCGCAGGGAGGCATGAAACTCGGCTTCTGAATGATTGCCGAGAGAATTCGTAAAGGCCGCGTTCGGAGCTTCCATCGCCTCCAGGAAACAATGAAACTTCGACAGGCTGACTTCGCCGACGAGAGCCATCAAAAGGGCCGATTCCGGAAGGTCCGGTCGCCGCTTTCTGAACGTCATGACCCTGTTTCCCTTCCTGGCCAACCGGTCCGCGACCTGAAAGACAAGGCGGTCGCCGCTGCTTGCGACCTCGATCGGTCTGGTTTGGGAAAAGGACATCAGCCTGGACTTCATCACCAGGCTGGTGTTTCTTTCGCTTTCGAGCGGAAAATCATGATAACGAACCTTTCTCGGTTCGAGTTTTCCCGGCTCCCCAAGCGCGCCAATATGGTCTCCGTAGGTCGCTATGCGACCGGCCGCGACAACGTCGATGGGGGGAATGATGTTGGTGTCGGAATTGAACCAGGTGGCGGGATCATAGGCCCGCAGGACTTTCTGGACAATCCTGACCTCTCCAGGGGTTTCGCTGCGCGAGATTTCCAGAACTTCGTAGACCGGGATGAACAGGCCGGTGACGATCATCAGGACATCGTCGGAAACCCAGGTACCGATCAGCTGCTCGGCCGACTCGACCTGGACGCCATCGCGTAGTGCCTTCATGTCGAACACGAACTGCATCGCCTGATCGGCGGGGCAGCCCATAATGTCTTCCCCGCTCGCCGGCCCCGTGGTCAGGGGCGGTGCATCAGCGACATAGGTACGCCCGAGCGATNTGAAAATCTCTTCGCATCGCAGGGATGCCGCCTCCGGCGCGGACTGGCCGCCNAGAACTGTCGCCAGGAGCAATGCGGTTGCGCAAATTTTCTTCATTGGAACTCCTCNGATGGCTTGCGGTCCGACATGCGGTCCAAACAGCATCACAAATTCATGTGGACAACAACCCNTGGGATCACCCTTCCTGGCTGGCGAGGTCACATTGGGAGGCACGNCTCCATCAGGCCGCTTGTGCAGATCGCTCCCTATCGCCCTTCTATCGAAAACGTTTCGACTGACTCCACCTNGCTTGCGGCCTGCANGACTTCTCCAACCTNGGAAATTGGTTTCCGGATGTGTTTTGCAATTCCGGCAGTTCTGACGANTCGGGATTACGGCCGGTTCGCAACGAAATCACAGGCCNTTAGCNNACGAAATGTCTCGCGGCAAAAGGCCCGTCCATCCGCCCTTCATGGCGNACGGTTCGTTAACGTAAACAATTAGGCAATTAACACTGAAGATACAATTTTAATGGCAAATTTAACAGGTGTGATAGAGGTCGGTTGCCGCAAAAAAGGAGAGATTAGCGATGTATATTTTGAGGCTTGGTGACACTGATACGATCGTTCTTATCCTTTGTATCGTCACGCTGTCGATCCTGTTCGGCTGGATTGCCGACCACGTCCTTCGAGACTCCAGTGCGGGAACGATTTGGAATTCCATCGTCTTTGCGATCGGTGCAACGGCCGGATTGTTCGGTCTGGACTATGTCGCAACCTATCAATATTTCCCGTATTACGAACCGAAATCCCAGGCATGGATTCTTTCCGGTGCGGTCGGCGGATCCGTCTTGCTTGTGATCACTTCGTTCATAAACATGTATTTCCGCCGGCGCAGCGTCGGCGCTTGATCGAACAGGTCGTTCACGCGTGGTCAACGCCGGTTGTTAACACTCGATACGGCGCCGCCGGTACGGACGCGCCCGATGGGAAAGGAAACCCGGCGGGTCGTGACCGAGCCTGTTTCGTGCAATTACCGGCATTCCGCCATAGCGCCCTCAAAGACAAAGGCAACCCGGTTTGTCACCTGGTTGAAGGGCGGACACTGAACGATACGGACTTCCGATCTGGTGACCGGGCCGTCGGTTCTTTTCGTCTCGGGGATGCGTGCCAGTTCCGCGTCTGACGAGTCGCTTGGATATCCGGCGAAAACCGCACTTTTGACCGGCGGCAACCCTCATTGCGCACCTCGCAGGCTGGTCTGTTCGGAGCACTCCCGGAAAAGATGTTTCCTTTGCGCACCGAGCCAATCGTATCATTGGACTTCGAAGCAAACGACACAGTGATGCGGCTGGTCTTGCAAAAGGTTGCGCGGTTCAGACCCGGCGACAACCAATCTGTGTCGCCTGCTGCGACAGTGTCGAGGTTGGCGTCGCGGAGAGTGCCGAAGGAGAAATTCATGCGGCTCANNCCGCTCTCTTTCGAGGCTTTCGGANCGGCTGACNCANTGTGCGCGGTGTCGCCGGTGAAGGTANTAATCTACACGAATTCATCCGATTTCACACCTGTAAATAATTTCAATGAATTCTCAAGTAATTGTCGGCTCAGAATCTGGCGAGTTGGTTGTGTATCGCCTGAATCGGCCTGGATGAGCTGCTTTGACTGGTCNGAATGTTCCTGAATCGACGCAANGTCGCCCAGTCGCCTTCTCGATTTCTTTGGTGGATCGAGACTTTCGGTGCGTGATANCTTGATAATTNGGAATTGAACTATACGTTAGCCTTCGTCCAAAGGGGGAATAAGAATGGTGCAAATCAGCGATGCCGTCGGCCCGGATTGCAAGAACGCGCGCGGAGACGTTTATACGGTTCAAGGACTCCTGAACCAGAATCTGGGATCGATGCCGTCGATCAAGCGTCTGGTCGAAGACGGATGGTACGGTCCGAAAACCGGCGGCGCTATCCATGCCTTCCAGTTCAATGTGCTGGGATCTCCCGCGGCTTCAGGCATTGTCGAACCCTGGAGCATGACGCTGATGAATTTGAGCTTCATGGCAAGCTACAATCCGGTGCCTGAACCTCCCGAAGCGGTTCCGCCGATGATCGCGCGCGACAGCGGCATTCGCGACTATATCAGCGCGGCGCGGGCGCTGGATTGCGAAGCCGCGGCCGTCGAGGCCGTCGCCATCACGGAAACCCACCGTGCGGCGTTCGACAGCCAGGGCCGGCCAACCATCCTTTTTGAGCGACACAAATTTTACAAATATACAAATGGCGCCCATGCGGCCACGCACCCCGACCTCTGCAACGCCGTGGCCGGCGGATACGGGTCAACCTCTTCGCAATACGACCGTCTGGAACGGGCAAAGGCACTGAACGAGGAAGCGGCTCTCAAATCAGCGTCCTGGGGCAAATTCCAGATCATGGGATTCAACCATTCACCGGCTGGTTATGCGACGGTCTACATCATGGTGGAAGCCATGAAGAGATCCGAACAGGATCATTTCGAGGCGTTCGTCAAATTCGTGAAGGCCGATAACCGGCTCCTGCGCGCGATCCGGCAAAAGGACTGGGCCACATTCGCCCTGGTTTACAATGGTGAGAATTACGCGGACAATCAGTACGACACCAAGATGAAGCAGCACTACGAGGCTGCCCTTGCCAGGAACTCGGAGCTGTGAGCATGTGCGCGGCTCGCGCGCTCTTGTTTGTGACCCTGGCATTCCTGTCCGTTTGGCCGGCATCGGCCGGCGGGTCTTCCATGACGCTGTCGGTTTTGCCGGACGGAACCGGGGCCGCAGATGTTGAACAGGCCGCACGTGCGGCAGGGCTCTCGGACAATGTCGTCTTCGCCGGCCAGAGCTACCAGATCACCCTTGGCGGACAGAGTCTCGAACTTTTTTCTGGAAAGGGTATGAGCCGCGATCTGAAGTCGATCTGCTTTGTCGTGACCAGGACGGGGCAGTCCGTCCACTTTCTGCCCACTGTCGGGGCGGGGAACTACGATACAACCGAATGTCGGGGCGCCCTTGAAACCAGGAAAGTGGGAAATCCGGAGCGGTTGCTGATCATCTATGACGGTGTCTCGCCCAACTATTCCGTAAAGGAACCGGTTGTCGTGGCGATCGACGAGAACGAGCCTGCCAAAATCGATGCCGAAACCTCTCGCAATCTCAGCCTGGCAGGCGTGACCTCAGGGGATGCAGCGGTAAAACTGCTGTCAAAGTAACGACCTTCTTGGCCATTTGCCTGTATTGGGAAGGGATCGGGCGCATCCCGACGTGACCTTGTCCTGCCTGCGATGCAGGAGACAAGGGTCATCTTGCTCCGTTGGCCTTGCTCCTCAACGATGTTTTTGATGCCATTTTCGCACGTGCGATCTGCACGCACGAACCAGTCCCAATTGGGAGGGGAAGCCCGCTACAGGTGGTGACACGATGGAGATCCGAGATGAGTAGGGAACGAAAGTGGAGGATGTCAGATGCAGGGATCCCGGCAGAGATCGTGGCCGGCCGCGGGCAGGGGCCTTTCCGTTTTGATGACGACAATTCTTTTGGGGATCGGATTTACATTGGCCAGTTGCGAAACCGCGCCGAAGAATCGTTTTGAATACAAAAAGGACGGCACGCCGAAGAAGAAGAGGAAATATCCTACGCCGGCTGCGGATTGCGCAAGTGCTCCAGTTGGACAGGAGGGTGGCGTCTTTGCGTTTCGGTTTCGGATCGATTTCCCGGCATTCGTCGGCTCGGCAAACGCATCGGATCGGCGGGACGAGATCGCCTCAACCGACGACGGACACGTGATACTGGCTGGTGGCGGCGGCGACGGGGGCGAGGGTTTCAATCCCTGCGCCGGCTTCTGATTTTTCTCCATGGTCGTGCGGAGCATGCGTGGCAACGGCCGCAATCGTGCCGTGTGGCGGCTCAAGACAGCGAGTGCGCAGTGAAAATCGACAAGGGTTTGCGTGAATCCGGTTTTGCCAGGTGCGCCGTCGCGTGAACGGGGATCATGCCTGCATCAGGGCGACGAGAGACGCAAGCTCGGCCTGGCGGGAGACGCCGATCTTGGATTGTGCAGCCTTGAAATAATTGCGAGCCGTACCGGTGCTGATTGTCAACATGCCGGCGGCATCGGCAGGGGAAATGCCGAGTCCGATCAGAGCGGCAACCCTTGCTTCGGCTGCGGTAAGATCAAACGCTTCGCAAAGCGTTGTGAGAAGTTTTGGCGGCGGTCGGGACGGCCTTTCCCAAACCGAAACAACGGCGAGTGCCGCTGCCGCTCCAAAGATATCGTGGGCAATGCCAACCACCGGCATGGTACGCAAGACGAGGCGGCGCCCGGGATCGGTCGTGCCCAGCAGAATACAGGCGACGCGAGGCGGTTCGCGCAAGGGAGCGGCAATCGCCTTGCGGAGGCGCGCCTCATCCTGGGCCAGCGGAGCTGAGAGAAATCCCCCCAGCGTTCCGATGACGGATCCAATCAGGGAATGGGCTGCGTCGCTGAAACTTATTATTCGACCGCGATTGTCGAGTTCAATGACGGCTTCGCCGCGTTGACCGAGCGCTTTGCCAATGCCGTCATTTTCGGCCCGCAAAACCGCCCGTGATATGGACGCCGCCATTTGAACCTTGGGCAGGGCCTGGTTGATTGCCTGTATTTCCTGTGGGGTATAATGACCCTGTTCGGTGCTCCTTTTCAGGCTCAGAAAAAGGCGCCCGTGGATGTGCGACCTGTCGATGAGCCCGCAAGCATGCCAACGCAAGTGTCGCGGCCGCAGGAACTCTTCGTAGAATGCGCTGCGATTTATTTCGTCCTGTGAAAACTGATCGTAATCGGTGACAAATCCATGCCGGAATTTCGGACTGACCCGGCGGGTCCGGGGATCGGGTGGGGCCTGTCCGGTCAAATAGTCGGAAACGTGATCGGCGATCGAATCCGTCGCCAGAACAAATTCGTCGTGAAGCAGATATTGCAATCGGGAACTCGGTTCGTTGCGCACCAGCGTCGCACCGCTGGCTTCGGCGGCGCTTGCGAACATTGCGAGAGGCTCCCGCCAATCGTTTCCGAGCAGGGCGGTTTCCAGCAACCCATCTGCTGCATTTGCCAATGTGGTTACCGAGATCGTCATCCGTTCAACCCGACATACCAACTACCCGAAAGGGTACCAGACAACGGCAAATACTCAAGGTCTGCCTGCCCACGTCAGAGTTGAAACAAGCCGGGTGACGGCGCGCCAACCGGTCTCCCGACAGGTTGAGCCAGCGGTTGAAAGAAAATTCAGAAAGATTCGATGGAGGAGAGGGGCTTGCCAGTCCCATTTGGGATTGGCGGGACCTGGAAGAGGCCAAATTCACTCAAGGTTTGTTGAGTGGATTGACCGTCCGGTGCCCGGTCCGGCTTGCGACCCCAACGGGTAAGATTTTTTCGATCAAGGGCCGCCCCGACGACCGGCACCGGAAAAGTATTCACACAAAATCTTGCCGTGCGATGTGCATGGACCGCACCGGATGATTCCAGAAACCGGTCGATTGCAAACTCAGTTTTCCGAATTCCGGACCGCTCGCGTTCTTTTGGAATAATTTTTCCCGCTTGTCCGGGCCATCGTGGCGAGACCATTGCGATCCGACCGGCAAAGAATCCGTTCGGCTTGCCAACGCAAACAAAATCACGCTAGAGATATCGAAAGATCGCAAAGCGGTCGCAAAACAGAAAAGTGTCCGGGTAACGGACTTCGGGGAATACGGGGGCCGAGTGCTCAAAGTAGAACAGTTGAACAAGAGTTTCGGCGGTGTTCATGCCGTGCGGGATTGCACGTTTGAAATCCGCGAAGGCACGATCACCGGATTGATCGGCCCCAACGGCGCCGGCAAGACCACGACCTTCAACATGATTGCCGGTGAATTGGCCCCGACATCGGGCAAGATCATTTTTCAGGGCGAAGACATAACCGGCCTGCCAACGCACCAGATGTTTCATCGCGGCATCGTCCGCACATTCCAGATCCCGCACGAATTCGCCAAGATGACCGTGCTGGAGAATCTCATGGTGGTGCCGCCGAAACAGCCGGGCGAACACATATTCAACAATTGGCTTTCAAGTTCTGCTGTCAGGAAGCGGGAGAACGAGGTGCGGGAAATGGCGGAGGACGCACTGGCGTTTCTGTCGATCTCGCACCTGCGCGACGAGCGCGCGGGCAACCTGTCCGGCGGCCAGAAAAAACTGCTTGAACTCGGTCGCACGATGATGACCGACGCGAAACTTGTCCTGCTCGATGAACCGGGTGCGGGCGTCAACCCGACCCTTCTGTTGAAGATCCGGGACATGATCGCGCAGTTGCGCGAAGACCGTGGCTATACGTTCTGCGTCATCGAACATGACATGGACATGATCGCCAGTCTCTGCGATCCGGTGATCGTGCTGGCGGAAGGGACCGTGCTGACGGAGGGAAACATGGCCGAGGTACGCAGCAATGCCGAAGTGCTCGATGCCTATCTCGGTGGGGGCGACGAAGATTGATGCCGGTACTTGAATTGAATTCGGTGATAGGCGGCTACGGCGACACGCAGATCCTGCACGGCGTGTCGATGACTGTCGATCCCGGTGAAATCGTCGTGGTCATCGGTCCGAACGGCGCCGGCAAGTCAACCGCGATGAAGGCCGTGTTCGGATTGCTGAGACTGTCCAGTGGCCAGGTGTTGCTCGATGGCCGGGAAATCACCAATACGCCGCCGGAACAGGTCGTGCGCCAGGGTGTCTGCTATGTGCCGCAGACATCCAATATCTTTCCCAGTCTCACGGTCCAGGAAAACCTGGAAATGGGCGCGTTTGTCCGCGAGGACGATTTCAAGCCGCGCATGAACGAGATCTACGACCTGTTTCCGCCGTTGGCGGAAAAACGGCGTCAGGCGGCTGGAACGCTGTCGGGCGGCCAGCGGCAGATGGTTGCGATGGGCAAGGCCATGATGCTGGAGCCGAAGATCCTGCTTCTCGACGAACCGACGGCCGGGTTGTCGCCGAAGTTCCGGGGCGAAATCTTTTCCATCGTCAAGACCATCAACGGTACCGGAACCCCGATCCTCATGGTCGAGCAGAACGCCAAACAGGCGCTCGGCATCGCCAGCCGCGGTTATGTGCTGGTTGACGGCAAGAACAAATATGAAGGCACCGGACAGGAACTTCTGAACGACAGCGAAGTCGCGGAAATGTTCCTTGGCGGAGGCAAGGCCGCTGCGCCGAACGG
>JGI12316J14372_10004195_pt1 | contig 12593 bp, 15 predicted proteins | sample MarCyaLeptolynsp_FD_14372 | JGI IMG/M metagenome (IMG submission 14372) | reverse complement strand
CATGTATTCAACAAACAAAAGCCAGAGTGATATTTTATCAATACTTGAGTGCAAAGAACTATCTGCTAGCTGGCAAAAAACTTTTAATGGTTTTATCTCTTAAATACCAGCATAAGAAATATTTTACAAACTACCATTTTATAAAACACCAAATTTACGCTGTCCAACATAAAATGCAGTGCCAGATGACTTAGACGAGAATATAACTGTTGTTCCACTATCAAAATAAATTACGTCGCCGGGTTTCATTTCAACTGTAGCGCCGCCTTTTTCAGTAATAGTCATTTCACCTTCTAGCATTATCTTGCATTCGTCATATGAATAAGTGTATTCAAGTGGATTACCCGCTTCCATTCTGAAAAACCCTCCAGCAATTGGTGCCGCATCATTATTAGATGCAACTGTATCTTGCAGATAGGCATTAATACCTTCTATATTAAGCGAGTTGATTGGTTGTGCTTGCGCCTTATCAAAATGTTTCATTGCCATAATATTTATCTCCTGGTTAACTTTTAGGTTATATTAAGCATCTTATTTGCTAGCGTATATGGCAAATAACCCCTAAGCCGATTACTGAACCCAACACACATAAACTTGAACGAACAACTTCCTTCAACGCAATCACTAAGAAAGCAGTACTTGGAAACCAATAAGTCATGCGACAGTCGCATGTTGAATTGTGCAGCTCATATGATTATTGTGATTGATAATCCAAAGTCATTGGTTCAAATTGGCTTAGAATTTTTAGTCACCGAGCTTAATGTCTGTCGTGCTGATGCAGGCTTTGCAACACCTAGCCATCAACACTACACACCAATTACGGAGTTTAGAAATACCACTACTAGTCCCCCATCAATTACCGGGCTAGAGATATCCAATCAGCATAGCGCTATGCAAAGCATATGGGAAAACCCTTATTCCGTAGCCATCAACAATGTAGTTGAAAGTGAACAGCTTGGCGATCTAAAGCAAACATTTCTATCTGCTGGTTGCAAATCCATGCTGTTACACAAATTATTATGGAACGACAATCCCATCGGAATAGCGTGCATTGATTATACGAATCAAGTCCATCATTGGACTAAAGATGAAATTGATTACATGCATAGTTTTTGTTCCAAATTCTTGGGTCCATTAGCGGGCATAAGCAATTATTGGTTTAATCCAAAATTACATAGCATGTTTTCCAAGCCCACCGAGTCTGAACTTATCGCAATAAGACTAGCGGCCAAGGGACTTACATACAAACAAATTGCAAGCCAGCTGAATAAATCAACGCGCACCATAGAAAACCAATTTCGCAATGCAAGAAATCGTTTAAATGCTAAAAACCAGATTGAATTAGTTAAAAAATGTGAGCATTGGCTATAAAAATTACACCGCTTGTAACTAAGATGTAGATCGTCGAATATCCACCTAAATTAACCGTCCAGGAAATCAATCGACCTGTAAGTGTGCGCTAGCTAACAGTTTTGAAAGAATTTTTATTCCCTATGTAAGGATTCTTTTGGCTATGTGGAAGATTTAGTAGAACTAAAAGCCAGATTTATGGATAGTCTCTGACTAATAAACACAAAGCATTCAGAAGTGGAAGATACCAGCCAAATCCTAAAACTATTGTCGGATGATACAGTAGTGACACGCCCATCTGATGGGTTACTTAAAAAACAGTGTCGCTCCAATATTACTGTATCTGTAACCGCCATATCTGGGCCTAGAACAGGTTTATCGTTCCAACTTGAACCACATACTGGTATTACACTCGGGCGCGCACCGGATGCAAATATCCAAGTTGTCGATACAGGCATTTCAAGAAACCATATCAGTATGAATTTTGATGGTTCATCGGTCATTGTAGAAGATTTAAATAGCGCCAACGGTACCTATATTAATGGAACCAAGTTAACAGGCAAAATTGAAATTAAGAATGGCGATCAAATTTCAATTGGTGTCTCGACGGTATTAAAGTTTTCACTCAACAATCAGCTTGATACCGAATATAAAGACTATGTAGAAGAACAATTATCAAAAGACATACTTACCAAAGCTTATAACCGCAAAGCATTCGCACATTTTTTAAATAGTGCATTTATTGCAGCCAAAAGAGATTTCAGTTCAGTCTGTTTATTTATGATTGACGTAGATAACTTCAAAACTATTAATGACACTTACGGACATCAAGTTGGCGATAAAATTCTGAAACATATCGCAGACAAATTAATTCAGACTGTCAGGTCAGCAGATATTGTTTGCCGCTATGGAGGCGATGAATTCGCAATTGTATGTCCCAATATTAGTTCTTTACGTGGCTTACAGTTAGCGGAACAAGTACGCAACAAAGTTGAGGACATGCGTTTCACTGTTGGTGACGATAAAATTAGCACTACTTTGAGTATTGGCGTGTCGAATTTTCCAGACAACGATATACAATGTGTTTCACAGTTCATCGCATACGCCGATAAAGCAATGTATAAGGCTAAAAGAAAAGGCCGCAACCAGATTGGACTAATATCAGACGATAATAATTAGGCAAATATTTCTCTATATAAGCCTTGGTGCAAAATGCGTCTAGCGTTCATATTTATATCAATGCCACGTGTAAAGCGTGCCTGATTTTGTTCATCATTCAGGTACGGTAGTAATGCTTGTTCGATCAGTCGTGAATGCTCCACATCCAGTTCAACATGCCCTGAAAACAACTCCAGATATTGTTCCTCAATTCCAGGAATATTTCTTAATCCTTCAAGCAACAAGCTATAGTACTTAGGTATCGGCCATTCACTCGCAACACCTACAGCAGCAACAGCTTCCAACCAATCACCATTCCTTGTCAGCTGCTCCATAGTACTTATATATAACTGCAATTCAGGAAGCAGTGTATATTCTGATGCCGGTTTTATTGATAATCCCAACGCTAGCATAAAGTTTCTATACTGCTGCATATGTGAATGTTCAATCTCTCCCAGTCCGTATTCGTCATGCAAAATATCAGACAGAACAAATTGAATATTTTCATCGGGGCATATACCTAAGGCATTTGCCTGGTATAAACGGGTTCGAAGGATGTGTGGGTAATAAAGCTCAGCAAATTTTCTTGCTGGCACCAATTCAAACCGCTCTATAGTGGAAAATGTTTGAATGAATGGATCAGAGAATAACTCGTGTTGTAATAGGCTATCCTTTGCCTTGCTCATGAATTCCTTTGCTTGCATCATCTAACCCATGTTTGCCCTTTAACCAAGTATTTATAGTCCTTGTTCAATAGGTAGCCCACTTAGCTTCCACTCAGGGAAACCCTCTTGCAGGCGTCTGGCTTTAAAGCCTTTCTCTCTTAGCTGCACTACCGCATCAAACGATAATAAACAGTAGGGGCCACGGCAATAAGCAATAATTTCTTTATCTTTAGGCAAGTCCTTCAATTCATGCTCTAGTTTTGAGAATGGAATATTGATCGCACTGGGAACATGTCCTGCTTGATATTCTGTATCGGGCCTTACATCAACAACAATCACCTCACCAGACTGCACACGCTGCAATAATTCATCACGCTCCAGAGGCTCGAGGTCATCTTTAGACACTAAATAGTTATTAATGAGTATCTGAATCTCTGCCAGATTATCCTCAGCCAAGCCGCGCATTAGCCCAACTAATTCGACCACTTTATAATCGCTTAAACTGTAAAATACTTTTTTTCCTTCAGATCGATTTTTAACCAATCCAGAACGCCTCAAATCCTGAAGGTGTTGCGAGGTGTTGGCGACAGATAAGCCTGACACATTCGAGAGATCATCTACGCTTCTCTCACCCTGCGCCAAAAAGTCTATTAATTCCAAGCGGTTAGCGTTGCTTAACGACTTAGCAATGACTGCTAATTGAGCAAATAAATCCTTTTTAAGTGATAGCTGCGGCATAGTCCAAACAAACATTCAATAGATCTATTGAATGTGATAGCATTCCTTTACATAAAAAACAATAAGCTAATTATCGCTATTTTGTGAGGAGCATACTATGACCGAAAATGAATATAACACCGCCATTAAGCAATTGATTCAAACCGTTATTGCGGGCGTCGTCTTACTCTATGGTTTTGTGATTCTCGCCGCTATATTTGATATTCATTAAAATAAAAGTATTTTTCGACCTCTAACTCTATGCCCAACTGGCGGCAGATTCTGTTTTGCCTTTAGGTTGCACAGGCCTTATAGCTAGCAGCCAACCCACAAATTGACTTAACCAAATATAGTTGCCGTGCATTAGTATCGCGTATAGAATGTTATGTTATAACAATGTTCCACGAGCTATGAGAGAACGACATCGCCACAACCAGTGTATAAAAAATGCTCTCGAGAAGGCTGAAAGAGTATGTTCTGACAAATCTCTTCGCCTAACGCCTATCCGTCGCAAAGTACTAGAACTCATTTGGCAGAGTCATAAACCTATCAAGGCCTATGACCTACTCAATCAACTCAGTTCAAATGAGCATATAGAAAAGCCTCCCACTGTTTATCGTGCGCTTGATTTTTTACTGGAAAATCATTTGATACATAAAATTGAAAGCTGTAATGCCTACATCGGTTGCGAAGTTAATCACAATGAGATGGACAGTAAATTCTTTGTTTGTGACCAATGTGATGAAGTAAAAGAGGTGTGCGAACCAAAGCTCGACAAGTCATTACTTGAGGCGAGCAAAAAACAGGGCTTCATACCCAACCAAACAACAATAGAAATACACGGTACATGTGCAAGGTGTGCTAGATAACATAAGCAGGCTTTAATAAATTCGCTATTACCCTACCAACCTTATGAGCTATTCATTACGTTATTACACTTAGAAAAATAATATTATTATCGATTAATGAGCGGCGACTCGACTTGCATTGAATTAACCAATCTATCCTTCAGATGGTCACCAACATGCGACCCACTACTATCAATAGATAATTTATCTGTAAATTGCGGAGAAGCAGTATTTATTCAAGGCGACAGCGGCAGTGGAAAATCTACCTTATTAAATATTTTAACTGGTGTGCTATCACCTAACTCAGGGAATATAACTATCCTTGGCCACAGTTTAAATTCAAAAAGCCAGTCTAAGCGCGACCAATTCAGAGCCGATCATTTTGGCATTATCTTTCAGCAATTTAACTTAATACCTTACTTATCTATTTTGGAAAATGTTACTTTACCATTGTCATTTTCTAGTTATAAATATAGAAGAACAACCATGCTTGAAAACAACACCAAAGATCAAGCACTATACCTGCTGGATGCACTGGGCCTAGATAAAAAGCTTGCAAATCAAAACATCACTCAGTTAAGTACCGGCCAGCAACAACGGGCGGCGGCGGCGCGTGCCTTAATTGGAAGCCCTGAAATCATTATTGCAGATGAACCAACTTCGGCGCTAGATGAAAATGCTAAACATAACTTCTTGGAACTACTATTTAATCAGGTAAAAAAATTTAATAGCACGCTTGTCTTTGTAAGCCATGATCAATCCTTATCGCCAATGTTTGACAGAACTTTGTCAATACATGACTTTAACCCTAACTAGTCAATGAAATTAACCGTTCTAAAATTAGCACTTAAAAGCCTTAGGTTTAGAAAATTTTCAATTAGCCTGACAGTCTTTTCCTTAGCAGTAAGTATTATGCTTTTTTTAGCTGTTGATATGATTCGAGTTCAAGTTAAAGATAATTTTGTAAACACTGTCTCGGGTATCGACCTGATTGTAGGTTCACGTAGTGGCTCTATCCAGTTACTTTTATACAGCATATTCCACATCGGCAATGCAACAAATAATATTTCCTGGGAAACCTATGAAAGAATATCCAAACATCCAAGAATTTCCTGGAGTATTCCAATAGCACTTGGAGACTCTCACAAAGGCTTTCGTGTAGTCGGTACACAAGAAACATTCTTCCAACACTATCAATACCATAGAGATAGTAAACTTAGCTTCCTTGCTGGCAAGCCTTTTTCTTCCTCTTTTGATGCTGTAGTTGGTGCTAATGTCGCTAAGAAATTATCTTACACACTCAATGACAAAATAATACTCGCGCACGGCATGGGAAATGTCAGCCTGATAGAGCATACAAATACTCCTTTTAAAATATCAGGCATCCTGAAACCAACAGGTTCATCCATCGACGATAGCGTTTTTATATCCCTCACTGACCTTGAACTCATGCATGTTGGCTGGGAGCATGGCGTCCCGAATCCAGACGCAATTTCCAAACTGTCTGACATCGACAGGCAACAACTTGAACCAAAATCGATTACTGCTTTTTTACTCAAACTTAAAAGCAAGCATGATGTATTTAGCATTCAGCGTGCTATTAATGAATATAAAAAAGAACCTCTACTTGCCATACTGCCTGGCGTCGCTTTACTGGAGCTGTGGAAAGTTGTAAGTGTGATAGAAAAAGTGCTTCTCCTCATCTCAGCACTGGTTATTGCTACTGCACTACTTAGTATGCTCGCCATCATCTTAAGTAATCTAAACTCACGGCGACACGAAATTGCTGTATTACGTTCATTAGGCGCATCGCCATTGAGCATCTCTCTACTTATGATTATCGAAACTGAATTACTAATATTACTCAGTTTAGTATTAGCTATTATTATGATGTACTTAAGTATTTTAATAATCGGACCTTATGCGTACAGTCAATTGGGTGTAATGATTGAACTTATGCCACCATCAGTATTCCAATTAGTATTAATTGTTACCGTATTAGTTGCTGGCTTGCTTGTTTCTTTAATACCCGCGGCCAATGTCTACAAAAATACATTACAGGACGGATTAACTGTACGATCATGAAGTACCAAACACTTGCCTTTCTGTTATTGATTCTATGCACGCCATCTTTACTGCTCGCGAAAGAGCCTCGCGTCTTAGAGTGGGATGAGATGATGCCTGAAGGATATCTTGAGTCCTTACTTGAAACTAGCCTCGCGAGCTTTAGCGCAACTGATGCTTTCAGTTTTGATGACAGCACTGAAGAAGCACAACAAGCTTATGAGGAAATGCGCACAAAACTTGAATCAGCCCCCATTGTGCCAGATTTAGAAAACCAATTAGTCAAAATTGCCGGCTTTATAGTGCCTCTTGACTTTGATTTTGACAGCGAGACCTTTAAAACCTTTTTGCTGGTACCTTATTTCGGCGCATGTATACATACCCCACCACCACCATCAAACCAGATTGTGCATATTAGTTCTGCAAAAGCACTTGACCAAGAATGGCTAGACTACGCCGTCTGGGCCAGTGGTATATTAAATACTAAAAGTAAAGATAGTGAGTTGGCATTTGCCGGCTATTCTATGCAGGATGTATCTTTAGAAGAATATCAGGAAGAGGATGAATAATTATTCTAAGCAATCTTAATACGAACAACATTCATTATCTCCATTTGAATGCCCGCTATATTTTCACTAGTTGGATAGTAAGTTAAATTGACTCTTTGGCCTCGCAGGCTCTTGTAAAGCTTTTTGCGTTTATACCTAAATGGAACATCGTATCCGTCCAACATTAAGGTATTGACGACCCACTCACCTGCCTCTCTTTGGACATGCGAAGTTACTTTCATCATATCTGAATGAGTCAAAGCAGCATGTTTTTTGACAAGCTTTTCCGGCTCTGACGCCATAGTTGATCCTAATGAATATAATTGACAACTGCTGAATTATATATAACAGCAACAAAAATTATTACCAGTGAACTAATTTTAGCTGATTAACTTGAATAATTTCGGCTAGTTTCTTGGACGGTGAAACTGCAACACCAATATTGGCAAAATTAAGTAATGGAATATCTGAATGATGGTCAGAGTAAGCGATATCCACTGATTCAGCGCCATGCTGCTGTAGCCAGCTTTCAAGACGCGATATCTTTTCCTGTCCATAACAGTTCTCTGTTTTTAAATCACCTGTTATGCAGCCACTCCATCAAATTCCACCTCGGTACACAATGTTGCATGCACACCTAATTTCTCACCGATACGATTGACATAAAGGTCCAGACTCGCACTCACAAGCAATACACATGAACTCGCCTGTATATGTTTTTCTAATTCCGCGACAGCACCTTCACGCAAGCCATTATTAATTACCCTATCTGCAAATGAGCCTACCCAAGCGTTTATCTGATCTTCAGTCATTCCCTTTAAAAAAGCTTTAAGGAAAACTTTTTTCAACCAAGTATTATCACGCATGCCCACAAAATGCATAACTACCGCAAAAGGCAAACCAATCAGCCTATATACAATCCACGGTTTTCTCAACAATAATCCAAACAGAAATGGAAGATATGTATCTCGTCGTGTAATTGTGCCATCCAAATCAAAGACAATAACTGTTGCATGCTTACTCATGGATCTACTTCACCGCATGTGAAAATGTCAGGTGGCGATTAACGATATAGTTTAAAACAACTATGATCGCGGTAGTAAGAAACTGTGACACCGTATAATGCAGACCCGAATACTTAAGGATTAAATAAAACAGCTCAACATTAAGCATCATTGTGGCCGCGGTAACGACACAATATATGACAAAACTTTTACCTACAGGAGCCTGCGACCTGAATACAAATCTTTTTTGTAAACTATAGTTAACCGGTGTTGCACAAAGCAGACCAATAGCTGTCGCCAACACTTCGTTCATAGCAAATACTTCGACAAGAAATATAAGCACTATCATCAATACAACAAATGCTGTGCCACCGGCAATTAAATATCTGAAAACTTCAGACTTTAACAGCCACGCGTATCTTGACTGGCTTACCCAGTCAATGGTTCGATTAATATAATTCATTAAGTTAGTTTAGGCTTCGTAGACTTCTAGAAGAACATGCAACCAAGGCAGGTCAACAAATAGCAATCCAACGGCTACTAAACCTAAAGCTGCGACAAATATTACAAATTTTTTCTGTTTATAAAGCTTTTCTGGCGCTTGCGAGACGGAATTTGTTTGCATGCCAATATATAAATACCAAACAAATAATACCGCAAACAATGGCAATGCAACTAAGTACTCGATCCTATACTTAACTAAGAACACGCCTAAAAATACCGCAGACATTAATGCATAGAAAAATGCTGATAAAAGTAATTTCTCTTCTGTATAGTGAACAAATGATTTTCTATATAAGCCGGCACGCGCTGGGTCATCAATATAGCGGTACTCAGCGTAGCGTTTTACTGCCATTAGGAATGCTCCACCCATCCAATATGATAATAGAACACTAGATGGAGGAATTAATGGTGCCACTACAAGATACCAACCTAACAAAAATCTTAATGGATTATTTATCGCCTCGGATAATACATCCATGTAGACACGGTCTTTAGTACGAATTGGATTAACGTTATATAAAACCCCCATGACTAATAGCGTCACGTTGGTAATGAAAAATTCTACTTTAATATGGTACGAGAGATATAAACCAATCGCTGCCAAAATGGCCCACTGTAAATAAACAAATTGTGCTTTGATACCACCGCTTACGGAAGGACGGTTTTTCTTAACTGGATGATGGCGATCAAATTCAGCGTCTAACCATTCGTTTATGGTGTAGTTTGCAGACGCTATTAAACAAACACTGGCAACACCTGATAGAAATATCCAAACAAAATTTTCAGGTAGTGTTGCTCCAACGGCTAATGCCAGTAACAGGCCTGGCAGCATAAAAATATTCTTAAACCAGTGATCTGGGCGAGCAATATTAATATATGGTTTTATTGCTAATAGTATCTTGCCTAGTAGCCCGTTCGTATTTGCTGATGCAACATCTGATAAAAACGACATCTCTACACACCTGAATTATTTTTAATATATGCGAGCAGAACATATCTTAACTTAAAAGCATATAAAGCTCAGCCCTCCACAATTATCTTTTATTACAGAATGATTAGCAGTATTTAATGGTAGAAATGTGAACTGAACAACATTCTGATTTCATACATTCACCATAAACAGTAAATTATCTTAAATCCACGTCAGTTAACTGGTATTTGCGTTAACCATATCTCAGATTTTTATTAGCAAAATGAGCAGACTACTTATTAATAAGAGTGAAACATTTAAATCATGGCGACACCATGTATGCCGCCAGCATATGTCAGGATATACAGATAGGGATTTACTATGACTAAGCCGAATATATTTTTCTTGCAATTAAATGAATTAAATTTTGATTACATAGACAGGTATATCGAACTTGGTTATTTACCTAATTTCAAAGCCTTATTTGATAAACATGGCTATGTTGAGACAACATCCGAAACTGAACACCACCTGGCAAACCCGTGGATTCAATGGCCAACTGTTCACACAGGTTTATCATACGCAGAACATAAAGTATTCAGATTAGGCGATATAGTAAAACTCGACCATCCGATGATTTATGAAGTATTGGAGTCTAATGGCATTTCAGTCGCTGCTCTTGCTGCTTTTAATGCTAGTAATAACACTCAAAATGCCAAGTTTTTTGTACCAGACCCTTGGACTTTAACTAAATTTACTGGCAATAAAAATCTACACAAGATTTATGATGCACTCTGTCAAGTCACGAATGATTACGCGAAAAAGAAAATATCATTAGAGTCATATTACAAGCTTGCTGTTGGCGCATTGAAAAACGCACAAACTAAGCATTTAAACAATTATATATCTGAAACACTGTCATATTTGCGTAATAAAACTTGGTTTAGAGCCGTTATTTGTGATCGCTTACTGATAGACACCTATCTCACACAATGCAAGAAGTACAAACCTCAATTTTCTACTGCATTTTTAAATGGTGGCGCACACCTTCAGCATCATTATTTATTTTCATCTGAAGTTTATTCCGGTGAACGTGTAAACCCTGAATGGCATGTATCTAAAGACGACGACCCATTGCTAGATATTTTATCTTTATATGACTCAGCATTAGCAGACATCCAAGCTTACGTTAATACTATTGAAAATGGACGTATTATTATTGCTACCGCACTTCATCAAGATCCACATGAACGTGAAACTTATTACTATCGTTTAGACGACCATGAGTCATTCCTTAAGCGCATTGGTATCGAATACAATAGTACATATAACTTAATGACCGAAGATTTCGTACTCTGTTTTGAAAACGAGCAATTAGCACGCGAAGCTGAACAGAAAATACTTGAAGTCGGCACTACAGACACTCAAGAAATCTTTTATGTGGAAACTGCTGACAAAGCAATACGCACACTCAATAAGAGCTCGCAAATATTCCACACTGAAAACCGTGGCAAGAATATTTATATTCAATTGAAACCAGTTTCTGCATTAATACCACAAGATGCAAAAATTAAAAGTGGCAATACCATTATTGAAAACTTTGGCGAGCTTGTGTCACTTGCACAAGTAAAAAATACTCACCACCATGGCATTGGTTACTACACAGATACCGGCTTCATGAAAGGTGAGTTGCCCGCATCATTTCCATTAAAAGACTTATTTGCCATGTTTTTAGATGCTTATGGTATTGAATCATCCAAACTAGCAACTATGGACCCCGATCTACTTAGCGCGATACGTGGTCACGAAAAGTTGGCACTTGCATCATAAAAACTAAATTTCGAACATATTGGCCGGTGATCTGAATCCAGCACCGGCCCAAGCTCTAAATCAGTTAGTACAATAATATCATTATGATAAAAATGATCTAATTGAATACCCAGCATGCCCGCCCTGGATGGCCAAGTGGGTTTATAGTTGAGCAAACTTGCCTCACTAATTAATCCTGAACCATTTTCAATTTTCCTTAACACATTTGATGCAGTGCCTGCATTAAAATCGCCAGCAAGTATAATTGCACCCTCTACATTATTTAAATGATTAAGCAACGTCACTATTTGCTCATTACGTAAACTTAATTCTCTCCATGAACGTGTGACTTGAAAGTGAACTGCAAAAATATGTACAGCTTGCCCATCAAATTTACATATAACGTGTACAGCCCTTTTTTGAAATTTACCCGGCCATGGCAAATATTCGACAAATTCTAATTTATGCTTAGATAGCACCATCACGTGGCTATGGCCTTCTCCATACTGATAAGGGAATGTATCTTTATACTGATTAATAGTTTCAGTCAGCGAATGAGGAACCTCTTGCAGAACCAAGATATCGGCTAAAGAATTTTTGATATATTCAAGTGAGTTTTTGTGCTCTCGCGCATTCCACTCTATATTGAAACTGCAAATATGATAAGTCTTTACATTATCATTTAGCTTTTGCTGAGTTTTTATTTTCCATGCAGATATAGGCAATAAAGCATAGAGTAGTGGAATTAAAAACAGCAGCGATAAATACACTGTATCCAATAAAAGGCTTGCTGCTAACCCTCCAATCATAGAAAAGATAGCTATATGTAATTTAAAATTACTTAATAAATCTATCACCCATATAAATAGGAGTCGCATAAGCTAGTCAACCAATAATGAAATAGTATGCATACTCGCTTCAAGTGCACCTTCTAAAAAACCATTGTTCTGCATACTATAATCAGCTGCTTCTGTACCAGACCATATTAATTGTTTATTCCATGCAGGTTCTTGCAC
>JGI12316J14372_10004175_pt1 | contig 12642 bp, 13 predicted proteins | sample MarCyaLeptolynsp_FD_14372 | JGI IMG/M metagenome (IMG submission 14372) | reverse complement strand
TGGCTGGGGTGCCAGGATTCGAACCTGGGAATGCCGATACCAAAAACCGGTGCCTTACCACTTGGCGACACCCCAACTGAGCGGCGGACATAACCAATCCGATTTCGGCTTGCAACACCCAAATCGCTGACAAGTTTCATTGAGCTGCTTTTTTGCGAATTCAGGTCTCGAGAATGCCGCTGATTGCAAAGGTTTTTGAATTGCATGTGATCTTTGTGTTTTGACAAACTCGATCTTAACGCCCATATCGTTATCCGATAAGAAACATTACGGAGCGTCGACGCCCATGAAAACCTTTTTTGCTTCCCTCGGTGGGGCCGTCATCGGATCGATTGTTGGATTGTTCCTGCTTTTCTTCATCGGCGTAGGCTTGATTCAGATGACCGTCAGCAACGCGATGAAATCCGCATCGGGTCCTGAGACCGGCCAGGATGATGGCAATCCGATTGTTCTGACGTTGGACCTACGGGTTCCATATGCGGACCAGGCACCGACCTCTGGACCGGAAGTTCTGTTTGGCGGCGGCACGGGCTTCGTCGATATTGTCACCAAGCTCGACGCGGCGGCGACTGACGATCAGGTCAAAGGGCTGTTTATTCGGGCCAGCGAATACGGGATCGGCTCCTCCCGCGCAGAAGAGTATCGCGACGCCTTCCTGAAATTCCAGGCAGCGGACAAGTTTATCATCACACACAGCCAAGGATCCTATGGTGGTGGCCCCTCTGGCTATCGCGCGATCGCTCCGTCTGATGAGATCTGGATCCAACCAGGGAGCGATGTGATTGCCAGCGGTATCGTATTCGAAACCCTGTTTTTCAAAGGCCTGCTCGACAATATTTCCGTCACGCCTGAAATCGAAGCCCTGTACGAATACAAGAACGTCCCGAACGTCTACAAGGAAGATACGTTCACCGAGCCACATCGCCGGGCGATGACTGAGCTTGCCGAATCAATTTGGGAAGTTTCTCTGGGCGATATCGCGACCGATCGTGGCATTACGGTAACGCAGGCTCGGACCGCACTCGAATCAAGTCCGCTTAGTGACCAGCAATTAATTGATCTCAGCCTCGCCACCAATCTCGGATGGCCCGAGCAAGCGCGCGACGCGGCAAAGGATCGTGCTGGTGAAGACGCCATTACGATTGATGTCGCATCATACTCCGCGCCTTCGTCGCAATTCGGTTCACCGGTTATCGCGATTGTTGGTGGTCAGGGACCGATTGTTACCGGAGATGAAGGCGGCAGCCTGTTCCAGGAAGGCAACGGATTTGCTTCTGACACGATCGCAGCGGCGCTTTACGAAGCTGGTCGCGACGAAGACGTGAAAGCCGTGATCTTCCGCGTTGATAGCCCCGGGGGTTCACCGACGGCTTCGGATCAAATCTGGAACGCTGTCAATTATATCCAGACCGAACAAGATAAACCGGTCATCGTATCAATGGCCTCGGTCGCGGCATCGGGCGGTTACTATGTCTCCACCGGCGCAGACTGGATCATTGCGAATCGCACCACGATCACCGGGTCTATCGGTATCTTTGGCGGTAAAATGGCGATTGATGAAGGCCTCGCCCGGATCGGCATCAATGCTGAATCGATCAAGGTCGGCGGTGATTTCGCTGGCGCCTTCTCAACTACCGAAGGCTTTACAGATGAGCAGCGCACAATGATTCGAGCCTGGCTGCAGCGCGGCTATGATCGTTTCACGCAATTAGTGTCTGAAGGACGCGGCCTGTCATTGGACGAAGTCGATGACGTTGCTCGCGGTCGCGTCTGGAGCGGCGAGGATGCGCTGGAGCGCGGCCTGGTCGATGAGCTTGGCGGCCTGACTGCCGCCATCACCAAGGCGCGGCAACTGGCCGAGATCGAGGATGGGGCAGACATCCGCCTCAAGACCTTCCCGATGAATGAAGGCGGGTTCTCCTTCTTCGGTGCATCATCATCGGCCTCCGTCGCGGAGCTGAAGGCGATCGGCCAACTCGCTGAAATGATCAATGACCCAGAAGTACAGGCCCTGCTGATGGAAGCTGAAGCCATGCGCAACAGCCGTATCCAGGCCCGTATGCCGACATTCATCGAACGCTAGTCTTTTCTGACTGCTGACCAGGCCTTCCGAGCACGCCTCGGAAGGCCTATTTCGTTTGGTCCATTGGAGCCGCGTCGCCGCACCGCATCGCTTTTGTCAGGGAAGATCTTAGATATGGATCAGAATCAGAGGTCGGAAGTGATGTTGAAAGCCGCGAACAAGTCAGACCAACAGCGCCACACAGCTAAAACCGCTGAGACCATGGCAGACGTCCGCCATGAGGTTGATCGGATAGACCGTATACTTGTCAGCCTATTGGAAGAACGTCAGTCTTTCATGGATGCAGCCGCACGCATCAAAGGCTCACGCAAAGCAGTTCTCGATCGACCGCGCATTGAAGATGTGGTCAGCAAGGTCAAAGCCGAAGCAGAGCGTCAGGGTCTTTCCCCCGCGATCGCTGAGCCGGTGTGGCGGACATTGATCGATCGCTGCATCGCTTACGAATTTGAATCGTTCGACCGACTTAAGCCTGGTTTGGACAATTCATAGCTGGCACGCGCGCAAGCTTCGATGACGTGCACCAGATCATCTTTCAAAGAGGACAAAAGCGCTGCGGCTTCGACTCGAGACACCTCAGCCTCCCCCCTGCCCTTTTGCTCGACAATAGCGCAGGCCTCAGCGAATTCGCTGGCGCCGATGCTCAACGCCGCCCCTTTCAAGGCATGCGCCGCGTCCGCCCATTTCTTCTGAGCAAGGTCCGCTGATAGCATGCGTCCCCAGGTGTCTGACTGGTTGCGAAAAATCTCCAATACTTCATCGGCCAGGTTGGCGTCGCCGCCTGTCATGTTCAGCAGATGCTCAATATCGATTTGCATGCGCATGGCCCCTAAATCCGATCAGAATAATCAATTTAATCTGCGTTCGCCTCTTTTCGTTAAGACGATTCTGGTTTAATGATATTCGATAATTTGTAGGGGTTTGTCATGGTTGGCATCTTGATCGCCGTTCGAAATTTCACAATCGCCGTCCTTCTCGCATGGATGGGCTTCTCGCTTGCACCTGATGCGGACGACAGTGAAGATTCTGCGGCCGGCGCACCAAACAGCAGCGCCATCGCCTTTATTGGCTGAGACTAAAGGTGGGCGAATGTCGCCCAATCTGTCTATAAGGTCGCGATGACGCTCGGCCTGTATCTATACAAAACGATCACCGCTTTGATGACGCCCTTGCTGGGCGTCTTCTTTCGTGGTCGCGTACGGTCCGGAAAGGAAGCGGCTGGTCGTTTGAATGAGCGCCGAGCCGTACAATTACCATCTCGACCCGCCGGAAGCCTGATTTGGTTCCACGCGGCGAGTGTGGGAGAAAGCCAGTTGCTACTGGAAGTCGTCCGCCGGTTTGCGCGCGAGGATCTGCGCAATTTCAGCGTTCTCATGACCTGCCAGACAAAGACCGCAGCTCACCTCGTCTCAGATGCGTTTAAGACGGATCCCGACCTGCAAACGATTGAAGCCATCCAGCAAATGGCGCCGTTTGATTCACCAGGCGGAGCCAGGCGATTCATCCAACATTGGAAGCCCGACATTGCGATCTTCGCAGAAGGAGAAATCTGGCCGAACCTGCTCTTGCAATTGCATACGCAGATGATTCCAACGGCATTGATCAACGCGCGAATGACGGAAAACAGCATCAAAGGCTGGATGCGCTGGCGAAAGACCGCGCTACGGGTCTTCAACTGTTTCGATTTGATGGTAGCGGCCGACGCGCAAACGCGCACCGGGCTCGAAGCGTTGTCAGAAGGCAAAGTGGCAAATCCGGGTAACCTCAAGTCGGCCCTGCCCGCACCATCCTTCGACGAGGCAGAATTGACTGAGCTGCGCAAGATCATTGGCGATCAAAAGATCCTGGTCGCGGCGTCGACACACGCTGGCGAAGAGGCGTTGGCGCTTGATGCTTTCATGAACATGCCCGATCGCACGTTCATGATCATCGCACCGCGGCATCCTGAGCGCGGCGACGAGATTGACAGTCTCCTGTCCTGCACGCGGTACGCAATCGCTCGCCGTTCGGAAGGTGACGCTGTGACCGTCGGTACCAACATTCTGCTCGCCGATACGATGGGCGAGATGGGCCTGTGGTATCGCCTCGCGGATACCGTTTATCTTGGCGGTGGCCATGCGCCGGGCGTCGGGGGTCATAATCCACTGGAAGCCCTGCGCCTCGGAAAACCGATCGTGACGGGGCCTAGCCTATTCAACTTCAAGGATCTGTCCGAACGACTCGTTGGGCATGAAGGGTTCTCAATCGTCGAAGATGCTGACGGTCTCGCCAAAGCCTTTCCAGCGCCGCCCGTTTCTGCTGAACTGGCGCAGATACTGGAAGATGATGCATTGGGTCCGATGGCGAAGACACTCGACCTCCTTCAGCCCCTGCGAAAGCGCGCCGGGATCGGCTCATGAGAGAGCCGCGATTCTGGGCGCGTGACGTGGACCCACGGTCGCGAGAAGCAGCGCCCTTATTGAGGTTTCTGCTCACGCCGCTGGCTTGGATCTATGCCGAGGCAACGCATCGCAAAATCGCGACGACGGAGCCATTAAAGGTCCGTCCCGTTGTCATCTGCGTCGGCAATCTAACCGCTGGCGGCGTCGGCAAAAGTCCAATAGTCGCCGCGCTGAGAGATCACTTTGCTGAANCGACANATCTTCGCGTCGCCACGCTGAGTCGAGGGTACAAAGGCAAACTCGAAGGTCCCCTACAGGTGGACCCCGCGCGCCACACAGCAGCAGACGTAGGCGACGAACCTTTAATGCTGGCGCGAAGCGGAGAAGCCTGGATTGGCGCCGATCGCGCGGCGACCGGGCAAGTCGTGTCCAATGATGGCGTGGATATCATCATCATGGATGATGGCCACCAGAATCCTGGCCTGCACAAGGACTTCTCAATCATCGTCGTGGATGCCTCAGCCGGATTCGGAAACGGTCACGTNATTCCGAANGGCCCGCTCCGAGAACCNGTGAAGGAAGGCTTGTCACGCGCTGATGCGATTATAGTGATGGGATATGGTCAGGCGCCTGAAGAAATAGCTGACAGCGGACTTCCAGTGTTCGAAGCGGTGCTGGCCGCTAAGTCCACACCATCTGATCAGCCTTATGTGGCTTTTGCTGGAATTGGTCGCCCCGAAAAATTCTTTGACACGCTCAATGCCATGGACGTTGATGTTCGCGATGCTGTCCCGTTCCCTGATCATCACGCATTCACTGCTGGCGACCTGAACTATCTGCACCGCCTGGCGAAAGACTATGGCGCGACATTGATCACCACAGACAAGGATCTGGCGCGCCTGTCGCCCGAACAACGTCAAGACATTGTCTCGCTCCCCGTTGAGGTCGTGTTCGAGCGCAGAGCGGACCTCGACAAAATGCTGGCAAATGTGATCAAACCCGCCAGCAATGACTAAAGCTGCGCAGCAATATATTCGCCCGAAGGATATCGACAATCGCTCGACCTTTCGACAGCGCATGGTCTGGCGCCTCGAGGCTTTGGCCTGGGATCTTATTTATTGGTATCCCATGAAGGCGCTCGGTCCGGAACGTGCGTCGAACTTTCTCGGCTGGTTTTTCAAGTCAATTGGACCGCTCTTTTCACAGAACAAGACCGTGCACCGAAACTTGCAGCTGGCTTTTCCAGACATGAGCGAATCGAAGCGCGAAGAGATCGCTCGGCAAGCTTGGGAAAGCGTCGGGCGTACCGCGGGTGAACTGCCGCACCTCCCAAACATTCACCCTTACAAAGGCGATCGTGTCGAAGTCGTAGGTGCAGAGCATCTCGACGCGATTGAAGCTTCAGATAAAGGCGCGGTCATCGTCGCGGGTCATTTTGCAAATTGGGAGATCATTGGAGCAGCGGTTTGTATGCGGCCCGTGGACTGTTTGGTCACGTATCGCGCACTCAACAATCCCTACATTGATCGCCGTTTGAACAAGGCGCGACATGATTATGGCATTGGCGTGCTTGCCCCAAAGGGCGCCGGAACTCGCGAATTGATGCGCGCCCTGAGTGCTGGCCGAGTGGTTGCGTTGATGAACGACCAGAAGTTCAATGAAGGACTCGCCATTCCATTCTTCGGGCACAATGCAATGACGGCGCAAGGCCCGTCTCGCCTGGCTTTGAAATATAATGTGCCGATCGTACCCATCTCCACGCGCCGAACCGGCCCTGCCCGTTTTCAGGTGACCGTGCATCAGCCCTTCATCCCAGAACAATCAAGCACCACCGAAGCCAATCTGATTGCTTGCGTGAAGCGTATTACCGAATTCGTCGAGCAAGAGGTAAGGGAGAATCCCGGACAGTGGTTCTGGCAGCACCGACGCTGGCCCAAGGATGCCTGGAAAAGCGCTGGAATTACATAAAAGCTGTCAAACCGTCTCGCGCGCCCTATTGTCTTGTGCACACAGGCCAGGAGTCCTCTCATGCCCCCATTTCTAGATCTTATCGCCATCGTGGCGCTGGCATTCTGCGCCGCGCTTGGGCTCGGTGCACTGTTTGTACCGAAATGGGCGGCGGGCGTGGTCCGTCTTGTGGCGGACCCAGATCCGACAAAACCGGGCGGCTTTTCCGAGTTCCGCGCAACCTATGGCGGTTTGCTGCTACTCATCCACCTGACGGTGTTGATCATCCTTCTGCAAGATCAATTGGCACTCACTTACAAGGTGTTTGCTCTGTTCCCTGTGGCGATGGGCTGGATTGGTGCGGGCCTCGGCCGCACGCTTTCGCTTTTGCTCGATGGATCGGAGAATCGCGAAAAAGGCCTCATCCCTGTATGGATCCCCTTGGAACTGGCGCTTGGATTTGCCATTCTGGCCCCGGCTTTCGGACTTTCATCCTGAGTGGAGCAACATATGACGGACCGTCGTGAGACGAACCGAAATCGCAAGAGACGCCCCAAACGGGAACCGGGGGGACCCGACCGCGATTGGCAGGATGGCGAACGGATCGCAAAATACCTTGCCCGCGCAGGAATTGCTTCGCGCCGCGAAGCTGAAGCAATGATCGAGCGCGGCGAAGTTCGAATCAATGGACGGAAGCTGACGACGCCCGCCTTCAAAGTGACTGGGCGAGAAGATATTCGTGTGAATGGCAAACCCGTGAAGGCGCATGAGCAAACGCGCGTCTGGCGCTATCATAAACCTGCTGGCCTGATCACAACCACGTCCGATCCGGAAGGCCGGCGGACAATTTTTGAAGAGCTGCCAAAATCCTTACCACGCACGATCACCATCGGCCGACTCGACTTGACGACGGAGGGCATTCTCCTGCTCACCAATGATGGGGGCCTCGCCCGCGCTATGGAACTGCCCAAAACTGGATTTGTACGCCATTACCGCGCCCGCGCTCATGGCAAAATCACCCAAGAAGACCTGGATACCCTCAAAGGCGGAATCACGCTGGACGATGGCACGCGTTATACCTCGATTGAGGCGGAGCTGGAACGCGAAACCGGCACGAATAACTGGATCAATGTGCGCCTCACCGAAGGCAAGAACCGGGAGGTGCGCAAAGCGCTCGAGCATCTTGGACTGAAGGTGAACCGACTGATCCGAACGCAATATGGCCCGTTCGAACTTGCCGACCTGCACCCAGGCGCGGTTGAGGAGATTCCCAGCAGCAAGCTTCGCGAAGTGTTGCAGGGCGCCGTTGCAGATCACTTGTTACCCTCTGACGAAAAGCCCGCCAGAGAGCGCCGCAAGCCTCCCGTCGGGGCAAGGGTTCACAGACGCAAGCGCTAGGCTAGCTTAATCGCAAAGAAAGGCGACGGTGCCTCTCGTGGCGCTGACACGCCCGTCAAACGCGCACGGAGGAAGCTCATGGGCTTGCAGAACGTAACCGACACCTATCAGGAAGAAACACCGCCAGGGCCGCCATCAAACGAGCCTATTTATGCGCTAAAACCGCCTGTGCCTCTGAACGATCCTCAAGTCTTCTCCGATAACGGCTCATACACGTTTGACGCTTTCGATCAGATGCGAACCGAAGCTCCGATCATGTGGCATCCAGAAGAGTATGGCCGCGGGTTCTGGGCGCTGACCGCGTATGACCTGATTAAGCAAGTGGAGCTGGATCCAGCGACGTATTCGTCGCAGCGTGGCGGTATCCTTATGTCCTATGGGTTGCCGGAAATTCCGCGCCACCCCCTGCTCCACGCTTCATCGTTGAACTCCCTCATCAATCTGGACCGCCCGCATCACACGCCATTGCGGATGGAGCATATGGCCTGGTTCCGGCCTGACTATGTGGCAGATCTGAAAAAGAAGGTCGATGCCAAGGTAAATGAGCTGCTGGATGAGATGGAGAAAAAGGGACCCGTCGTCGATATGGTCGAGTCCTTCTCGGCGGAACTCCCACTATTCACTTTATGCGAAATTCTCGGGGTCCCTGCTGCTGACCGACCCAAGCTGGTGCACTGGATGCACTATCTGGAAAATGCGCAGTATCAAGCGCAACAGGAAGGTCTGGGAAATCTCGCGCCGGAACAGATCATGGAATTCATGAACGAAATCCAGGCCTTGTTCGATTATGGACGCCATCAATTGCTGGCGCGGCGCCAGAATCCACAACATGACCTGTTGAGCGCGATCGCCAATGCAGAACTCGACGGCGAGCTCTTGTCTGAGGAGTTTCTCGACGGCTCGTGGCTGCTCATTGTCTTTGCAGGTAATGACACGACCCGGAATTCTCTGTCGGGGACAATGAAATTGATCACCGAATTCATGGATCAACGCGAGAAACTGATCGCCAATCCGGATTTGTTTCCAAACTTCGTCAACGAGGCGATCAGAATGGTCAGTCCTGTGACCTATATGCGCCGCACGGTCACGAAGCCAACAGAATTAGGCGGCCAGCCGCTGAGCGAGGGCGATAAGGTCGTGATGTACTATGCCGCGGCCAATCGCGACCCGGCCAAGTTCGAGGATCCGAATACGTTCAATATCGAGCGGGCGAATGCGAACGAACATCTCGCCTTCGGGAACGGGCCGCATGTCTGTCTTGGCAAGCGGGTTGCGATTATGCAGCTTCAAACGGCCTATGAGAACATTTTGCGTCGGTTCCCAAACGTACGCTGGACCGGACAGAGCGCGCTCGCACCAAGCAATTTCGTCCACGCCATTTCAAGTCTCGAAATTGATTTAGGCGGATAGAAACACCTCGGCCTTGCTGACCGACATTGGACGTCCGAGAGCAAAGCCCTGGGCGTGATCAAAGCCGAGCGTGCGCAGCAATGGCATGACGGCTTCGTCTTCTACGCCTTCTGCAGTTGAGGTCATCCCGAGGCGGCGCGCCATCAGCGTCAACGCCTCCAGGATGGTCTCAACGCGGGGATTATCTATCTGTTTGATCAAGGACGCGTCGACCTTCAGAGCATCAGCTGGCAAGTCTGCGAGCCATTGGAACGAGGAATGACCCGAGCCAAAATCATCCAGGACGATCCCGGCCCCGGCAGCTTTTAAATCGTGTAACCGGTTCAGTGTCTGCTGCGTATCTCTCAAAGCGTCCTGCTCGGTCAGTTCCAGCCGAATGGAGCCAGGCGACAATTGATGCCCGCTCTGCAAGGCCGAGATCAGATCGATCAGCTCGCCATCTTCAAGATCGAGGCTGGTAATATTCACTTGCACGAACAGGTTCGGATTACGCGCGACTTTGCGAAACCCAACCAAGGACTCCGCTGCGTGAATCAACATCGAGGAAGCCAGACCCTGCGTATCGCCAACGGGCGCTTGCGTCCCCTTTTCGCTTTCCCACCGGGCTAACGCCTCAAAACCCTCGACCCTGTGACTCCGTAAGCACAGGATTGGCTGAAAGACGGGCAGCAATTCGACCACGGACTCATCCTCTGCAGCGGTGGACTCACCGACCGATAGAATAACCCCGCGGGACCAATAGTCATCTACGGCGCCGCCGGCGAGGTGTACGATGCTGCCTTCGGCGGTCACCAATTCCAGCGCAACATCTCCATTCGGCGTTTCGAGGCCGTTGCGGAGTCTTTGCCGGGATAAGCCATCAAGTACGTTGCTAAGATCGTCCAACGCCCAATCACCCGACAATAACCGCTCAAGCGAGGGTGGCACCAGGGACATGGTTAGTCGTTGCGTGCTTTTGTTCCACTGCCATTCGCCAATTGGTACGCTCATTCTCTACGCCTCTACGCCTCTGCGGTCATGTGCCCACGAATTTGATTCTTGATCAGTTTCAGATCATTGGCGACGCGATCATAATCTTCTTCACGCGCGAGCAGCTCAGCGCTCCGCTTGGGCAGCGGAGCGTCGTCTCCGGTTGCGGGGGGGGGGGGGTCGTTGCATCCGTGGCAGCCAGGCGACGCTCTGCTGCTGTGGCAACCGCTGTGTGCGGACAGATGAGCGCTCCGGTTTCCTGCTTGAACAGACGCATTTCAGCCAACGTGTCTCCATTGCTGATCACCTGCGAACTAAAGCCCGCACATCCTAATGGTCCGCGAACGGAATCTGGCAAAATCGCCGAACCCGATTGACGATACTGCTCATAAGTACGGCGGACCGTGTCACCATCTCGCCCAGAAACTTCGAAAAACAAGCGCTCAAAATTGCTAGGGACGGAAATATCCATGGCTGGACTCGGCGTGGCGACGGCTTGCTCGCGTTGCATTAATCCATCGGTCAGCAGCGTCGCCAGCGTCTTGTTCTCATTGACAGCACAGACCAGCTCAAACCCGGCCAAAAGGCCGCAGCGTGCAGCGACATAGCCCGCAAAGGCATCACCCATATTGCCGCTCGGCACGACGAACCGAATGGGACGCCCGGGGCCCACAGCCGCTTGCGCCGTAGCATAATAGACGGCCTGCGCGGCAATTCGGGCCCAGTTAATCGAATTGACCCCAGACAGGCTTACTTCAGTCGCAAACTCCTTGTCCGCAAACATGGCTTTGACCAGCGCTTGGCAATCATCAAAGTCGCCTTCGACCGCTAGGTTGTGCACGTTGCTGGCGCCGGTAGTGGTCATGAACAGGCGCTGCACAGGCGAGACCCGTTCGTGCGGATGCAGAATGTAGAGATCGACCGAAGCTGCGCCGGCAAATGCAGCGGCAGCTGCACCGCCTGTGTCGCCAGAAGTCGCGCAAACCACGCTCATCCGCTCTCCACGACGGGACAGGACGAGGTCATATAGCTGTCCTATGAATTGCATGGCGACATCCTTGAATGCCAGTGTCGGGCCGTGGTGCAATTCCATGACGAACTTGTTCGCTCCGCTTTGCGAAAGCGGCGTCACGCTGTGATGCGAGAAGGTTTCATAGGCCCGTTCACACAGACCGCGTACATCCGCCTCGCTTAATGAGTCACCTGCAAAGGCGCTCAGCACGCGAGTCGCGACATCGATATAACTCTCTGTCGGCGCAGCGGGTTCGATCTGCGGCCAGGNTTCGGGAACGTAGAGNCCTCCATCCGGCGCAAGCCCTCTCAAACAGGCGTCGACAAAATCAACAGGGGCAGANTGGCCTCGGGTCGAAATGTATTTCATGGCGACAGGCCTTTGCTAGAATTTCAATCGTCCGCGCGCGCGATGCAGCGCCACATACACGCCTATGAGCCCCAAAGCCATCCCCCACCAGGTCAATGCATACCCAAAATGCCGTTCGGGCGGCAGAGGGTCGAGTGGCTTCGAATAGGCATAAGGGTTCACGGTGAGACGTGATAGCTCAAGATCCGCAGCGTTTCTCACCGTCATGATAATCGGCTCCGCGACCAGAGGATCCCCCTCCAATCCGAGGTTTGTCCAAATGCGCGCAGGCGCGAGCGTGTACCATTGATCGGCATCTGGATCGTCCTTGGCGTTGAAGGCACCGCGGCTTGGCTGGCGCTGAGCGAGGATGCCTTCATAAGATACGCTGGGTGGCAAGTCGGAAAGTGCCCCTGCAACGGGCTGAGCCCCTGCAGTGGCTTCGACCATCACCAGAACCAGCTCACCGGTCTCAGCTAGCCGTCCCGGGGCATATCGCCGCCAGATCGGCTCGCTATCGGCAAACCCATAAACCTGCTGGATGTTTCCTTCGAAGTCTTGGTCGATCTCAATCTCGAGTCGTGTCGCGACCTCTTCTACGAGGTCTTCCACCGGCCCCGACGCAATTTTGTCAGAATAACGCTCATACTGCCAAGATCCGAGCAGGATCAGAATGATCAGGCTGATCGCGCTCAGCACAGACAGAACCGGCATAGGACGGAACGTCATTTTCCGTGTGTCCCGGTCGATTCCCATTGCGCCTCTTCCGCATGGTTTTTCCATTGCAGGGCGAACAGCAAGGATTTGAATGGACGTAGCAGCCAGACACTCAGCCCGATAATGACCGGCGTCCAGACGACAATGTGCACCCAGACCGGTGGATCGAACATAATCTGAACCAACAGCACGGGCGGCGTCACCACAATGCCGACCAGAAACATCACGAAGAAAGCCGGGCCATCGCCAGAGTCGGCCTTGCTGAAATCCGCGCCGCACGCCAAACAGGCCGGCGCGAACCCGAGATAGGATTTGAAGACAGGGCCTTCCCCACATTTGGGGCATCGGCAGCCGAGGCCTGCCGATATCGGCGAGACCTC
>JGI12316J14372_10004170_pt1 | contig 12650 bp, 12 predicted proteins | sample MarCyaLeptolynsp_FD_14372 | JGI IMG/M metagenome (IMG submission 14372) | reverse complement strand
AAATCCGCGCAAACAGGCCGGACACAGGTCAGTACCAGACCAAGGTGAACCGAAAACTCGAAAAAGACCTTGCAATGCAGGAGCCATCCACACAGGACGCTTGAACGCGCCCGCTTTAGAACGACCATGCCTAGCGACACGCTAGTCGCAATTTCGAACGCAGACTGATGTGCGGGTAACTTTGCCGCCGCAACGCTCGTAGCACGTATCATACTGTCGATTGCATGCGCGTGTTTCTACCTTGCAAGTAGGCATGAACTGTCGGCACAAATTCAGCGTATTACTATAATCCACGTCGCACGATGGCGCATTGTTTCGAAGGCAATAGTTTCGCCGCTCTTGTGCTTTTCTCACGCATTCTTTGTCTTGAAGAACCAGGTCCGCTTCACAGCGGTCATAGTCGGAACGGGCGTTGTTTTGACACTGCATGGAATTGGCGTCGCACTGATTGAGGCACATTTGTCCTTGCGATGTGGTTGGCGGCGAATAGTCCACCTGCGTTCGATATTGTGGCTCGACCAGCGCACATGCTGCGGCGGTGACCAAGATGATCGCAGCGGCGAACACCATTTTGATTTTACCTGTCGCGATAAGTTTCATTGTGGGTCCTTTCTCGCGTGCAGCGCACGCTTTTAGTTGGGGGTGTATGCGATTTGACCGATGTCTGAGATGAGCGGGTCGCTGATGCGCGTAATGCCAGAGCCATCGGCCTGGGCGACGTAAACCGTGGATGGCGTTAAGGGCGAAATGCCTGCTGAGAAAGCGATCTGCGTGCTATCAGGTGACCAAGCGAAGTCAGTCGAAACCTGTTCGTTGCCGACGCCGTCGCTCACCGAAACTAATCCGGTGCCATCGGGGTTTATGACGTAAAGCTCGACCTGGCTTTCAAGATCGAGGTTGGCCGTGAAGGCAAGCTGGCCGCCATTTGGCGACCACTCAAAATGCGTCACGAACTGATTACCGCTGCTCGGAACGATCGGCGCAGTCCGCTCGCCCGACGCCCTAGAAACATGGAAGTCACGATTCCGGATGTAGGCGAAAAACCTACCGTCTCTGTTGAACTTCGGTTGTGCACCGTCGGGTAGAATGGGGCCAATCTCGTGATTTGCGGCATAGGTCGTTCCTTGCTCACCGAAAAGAAATCGCCAATCGCCATTTGGGTCAGAATCCGGAATCCGTCCCGTGAACAGGATCCGACTATCGGCGGGTGAGAACGCAAATACATTTTCAAAACTAGGTGAAATGCTGATAAAGTCTGCACCATCGAGAGCTGTATTTCCCGCCCAAATCAGCGCTTCATCAAGGGCTTTGGGGTCTCCCAAAAAGGCAAATCGGTTTCCATCGGGCGCCCAGGTCACGTTGGTGAGAAAGGAATTCATGGTGGCGGCCCTTCGACTGTTTCGGACCGCCCCTGTCGTATCGTGCAGATTTACAGCATTGGCTGAGCCGAAATCGGCCCCAATTGGCCCGACTTCCTGCAAAATAAAAGGTCCGGTCGGAGACCATTGCGGGTTTCGAATATCAACGCGCTCGGGCGTACCAAGGCTGCCATTAATTTTGGTCTCGTTTGATCCATCCCGGTCGACGATATAAGCTTCGTTCGCGAACCCCGTTACATTTGGTCCACGCGGCATGCGGCTATCAAGGTCGGCTGCGAAGACAAGCTGTTGACTATCTGGGGACCAATCAAAGCTCTTGACGCTGGTGGTTATGCCGCCGCTTTGTTCAACGCGGTTGACCCGGAAAGGCGTCCCGCCGCTAATCTCATTCACATAAAGCTGATTGGCGCCTTCTGAGTTGCCAATAAATCCTACCCAGTCCCCGTCTGGTGAGATTTCAAATGGAACAAGCCCGCTTTGCTGCGCTCCCAACGGGTCGCTTAACGCTCGATGTCCGGTCCCATTGTCGTCAACGGCGTAAAGACTGATGCCGGAGACGCCATCATGGCCTGTAAAAATAACCGTTTTTGGCGGTGGTGGTGGCGGAGGCGGAGGAGGAGGTGGTGGTGGTGAAATTGTCGTTGTTCCACCGCCGCCGCCTCCACCGCTGCAAGCAGCTAGGCCAAACGCTATGACCGAGCTCACCATAAACGAACGAAACAATGCGCGTCGCCGAGCTACGCGGTCCTTATTTTCTCCAGCCATCGGTTCCATGCCCATTTCCCTTTTTGATTGTCCAAACGCGGGTGCTTCAAATGACGAAGCAGTGACCGCCCGGGAAAACGATCACGCCGGTTCAAAAAAATGGGACTTGCAATGCTCGACGTTGATCGCGTGGTCTCCTAGGCACAGCTCAGGAACAGCTTTGCTCTGGAAGTTGATCACAAAGGTAGGTTTTTACTTTTGGTCGTCTGATGGGGTCTCATCAATCAACATTTTCAATGAGCGAGCGCGATAGTCATCAGGGCCAAAAATCGCAGATAGATCAGCATAGGCTTGCGCCGCGAGTTTTTTGGCTTCCGCGCTTTCGTCAGATGCTGCAAGGGCATATGCGTATTCCGCGGTCGCGAGCGCCGTGTGCCAATTACCGGTCGGTAGCTTCTCTGAGCCGCTAAAGTGAGCGCGCGCCGCATAGGATGTAGCTTTCTCCAAGAGTTCAGCCCGGCGGTAAAACTTGGCGAAATCCGTGAAGATTGAAACCGTATGGGCCCCAGATTGTGTCCCGTCTGCATCGCGTAGGCTGACAAGTTCTTCTACCAATGTCAGCGCCATATCCTTTTGTCCGTTCGCCAGTAACGCAAATGCATGCTGCATTCGCAGACTAACGCTCAGGCTTTCCGACAAAACGTCAATATTCTCCATAGCTGCTGAGCTAATGATAAGCGCGTCCTCATACTCAGCCATCTCATTATAGGTTTGCGCCAGGAAAAGTCGGCACAAGGTTGTAAAGAATGAACTTTCACCATTGATTGAGATCGAACGCGTTAGCGTATCCTCAAATTTTGCGGCAGCAGTCTTTAGATACCCGCGATCCTTGTTCCATACTGCAACGCCCAGCAGTCCAATCACGTAATTTCGACTTTCTTCGCCATCGATCTCAAGCGCCAAATCGCGCTCTTCTTCTCGCAAGAGCATAGCCTCATCAAAGCGTCCGAGAATTTCGAGATTGATTGCATACCCCCGTAGATGAGCTCGCCGCGTTGGATCTTCACGACCCCAAGTCGTTGCGCCGCGTTCGTTGGCAATTTTCATCTGTTCTAACGCTTCTTCGAGACGCCATTGCCGACGCATGCCCAGGCCAAAATTGTAGATGCGCACAATCGTTCCCGGATGATACACGCCCTCTACGGCTTCTGATTTTTCGATGACGCGATGCTTGTAAGCAACCGATTCATCAATCCTCCCGACGGAATCGAGAGCGATAGCCAAATCTGTCAGTAGATAAAGTTCCAACTCATCTGAATGGTCGGGAGATAAGCTCAGTTTTTCTAACACCGCCTCCAATAGCGGCAACGCTTCCTCTCGCCGGCGCTGTCGAATTAGGTTCGAAGCGATCAAGGTCTCAAACCAGAGCGTTTTACTCGAATAAGGGCCCAATTGTTTTAACGCTAATATGCGACCGGATTCCAGAGTTTCGAAGGCTTCATCACTTCGCCCCAATCTGGCTTGCGTTTCACCCAGGCCAATCAGTGATTCAATGATGCCTAATACTGGTTTCGGAGTTACCCGTTCAAAATGCGTCAATGAGCGCTCATAAAGTGCGACGGCCTCTGCATCTTTACCCAACCAATAATAACTTTCACCCATGATGAATAGAAGTTTGCCTTGAAGCTCTTCCTGTCCTTCCAGGGCATCAATATTGGATATCGCGGAATCAATAACATCCAGGACAGTAACAGCCTCGCCTTGAGTGACCGTAGGCGAGGCGCTGGAAAACATGTCACCAAGGAAGGACGCAACCTGCTCCGCTTCTGCAGCAGCCATTTGTGCTTTGTCCCGCTCGCTCGCCAAGCGCAATGTGTAGAAGAAGACGAGTGAGATGATCGTAATGAGGCTGATCGCCGCCGCAGCAACTGGACGTGCATTGCGAGTTACAAACTTCTTAGCCTTGTAAATCCAACTGTCCTTACGAGCTAAGATAGGTCTCTTATCGAGGTAGCGCCCGATATCGATCGCCAGTTCACGGCAGGCGGCGTAACGTCTTTCCGGTTCTTTCTGCAGGCATTTCAGGATAATGGTATCGAGATCACCGCTTAGTGTCCTGCGCAAACGTTTTAGCGCGACCGAGGACTTGTTCTGCATGTTTCCCGCTGAACGTAATTCATCGCCACTGTTGAAATATTCAGTGATGCTCGCACTCGGCTTTTTCGGAGTCTCGTCAAGGATGGCGCTTTCAATTTCACGCGGTGTATTGGCTGTTCGGCCATAAGGTGAGTGGCCTGTTAAGAGGCGAAACAACAAAACACCCAGTGCATAAACATCTGTTGCCACAGACACTGGCTCACCTCGGATTTGTTCCGGGCTTGCATATTCAGGCGTCATCATGCGTGCGCCATCGACCGTACGCGCCGTGACGAGTTGGTTGTCATCAGTTTCAAGCAGTTTCGCGATACCGAAATCGAGCAGCTTCGGGGTGCCATCCCCGGTCACCAGCATATTACTGGGTTTCAAATCGCGATGAACAACAAGATTTCGATGAGCGTAGTCAACGGCAGTACAGAGCTCCTGAAACAATGATAGTCGTTCATCGATGGTGAGGTTCTTGCTGTCGCAATACTCATCGATCCGCACGCCATCGACATATTCCATCACGAGGAAGGGCGTACCGTCCTCGGTCGATCCGCCATCAATGAGCGTTGCAATGTTGGGATGATTGAGATTGGCAAGGATCTGACGTTCCGCGCGAAAGCGGGCTGCGGCATTTGCATCAAGGAGCTGCGCGCCCATGATTTTTAGCGCTGCTGTCTGCTCATATTGCTTATCAACGCGTGCGACAAGAAACACCGCTCCCATGCCGCCTAAGCCAAGGCGCTCAGTCAATCGCCAGTCACCAATCGTCCTGCCGACCCATGTATCGACGGCATCATTCCCCAGAGCCTTCACTGATGCTGCGATGGCAGACGGCACCGTTTCACCGGCGGCATCCGCTTTCAGGAGCTGTCGAACACGTTTGGCAAGATCAGGTTGTTCCAGATCGAGCGCTGTTAGATATGCGCTACGTTCCTCGCCTTCCAAGGAGACGGCCTTTTCAAACGCTTCTTCCAGGTCTTTAAATTCACGAGATGTCATGCTGCTTATCCTTTTAGCACTGAAAGCAGCAAAAACACGCGAACTCGATCACGCTTCGTCTTCAGCCAGCGAATTATCGTCCATGTGATCTCTTAACCAGGCGCGCGCAAAACGAAGCTCTCTACCAATGGTCGCTGAAGACAAGTTGGTAACGGCTTCCATTTCTTTTACGGAGAGCCCCCCAAAATACTGCAGTTCAACCAACTTCGCTTTTCGATCGTCGAATTTTTCCAGAGCCGAGAGTGCGTCCGTCAAATCAATCAACAACGCATCAGTACTTTCACCAGGCACATTCGAATCGTTAAGCGTCACGTGGATATGATCACCGCCACGCTTTACCGCACGGCGCGCATTCGCATGGTTGATTAGCAGCCGCTTCATCATACGCGCTGCCAAAGCAAAGAAATGTGTACGATCTCGCCATGCAACATCAACGTTGATGAGTTTGGCATAAGCTTCATGTACAAGCGCCGTGGGTTGTAGCGTATGCCCAGGATTTTCATTTCGAAACAGGCGCTGAGCACAACGGTGCAGCTCATCATAAATCAGCGGCGTTAACGCATCACCCGCCTTTACATCACCATTACTCCACTCATGGAGAAGGCCTGTTATTTCTGCGTTCTGCGTCATTAAAAAAACTTATCAGTACAATAGCTTAAGGTCGAGAATTGTTTTCTGGTGGAATTTCTTTTGCCGAAATGATCGATTCTCCTGCGACCTCTTGCTTCCTCAGTAAGCCGGCATTTTGGCGGCGATAGCGAGGGGTCAACAATGACGATATCCACAGCTCATCAGAGCAAACAATACATGAAAAAGACTATCTTCAACCAGCATCTACTGGTGCGAAGTCGCTGCCGGAACCGAGCTCTGACAGGTTTCGTTCTGGCGGCATTTCTGGTGGCACTCCCGAGTTGCATATCTGCGTCTGCGCCAAAAACCGCCGCGTCTTTGAATGGCGAAGCTATGTATGAGCCTCAACCTTGGGTGAACAGCAAACCCGTAAACATCACGGGCCGTTTAAACGCGATCCAAGGCGCGCTGAGCGCTGCAGGAGCGGCGCACGCAAGCTTTGTTGAATACAAAATTGCTCAAGCCGATGAGTACAATCAGCGCCAAGAGCGCAAAAGAGCTTTAGAGAGCCAACGATATCATGCGCGGTTGAGAGCTGAAGAGGAGGAGCGTCAAAGACTGCTGGCGCTCAGCGACCAGTATCATCAGCCTAAACCGGGGGCATTCGAAATAACCCTCGAAAACTTTCCCGACAGCTTCAATCACGAGGGCTGGGAACTGGGGGTGCAGCTCGCGGGATGGATCGGCATGCAAGACGCGCAGCTTCGTCAACTGCGGGTCGATACCAATACCAATATGCGATCGTCGCCGCCGCCAAAGCCGCCGCGTCCCCGTCCCCGTCCCAAACACAAAAAGGATTAATCCGATGAAGAAAATCGTTACTAGCGGTATCGCTCTACTTTCTGTGTGCCTGGCAACCGGATGCGCAAATCCCATGCACTCTGCATGGGCTTACAAACCACTCCATGACGCGAAGAGTGGAGCGTTTCAGCCAGCGCCCAAAAAACTCGACTATCGCGAATTCAGTTCCATCACCGGGCTCGCAGAGGCAGAAAGCGAATTGCACCGTCAAGGCTACGTTATGATTGGCTATGTGAATATGCTCAGCCCGCAACTCGCTATGGTTGGGCGTGGAGGCGCTAAGAAGTGGGGCAGCTCTGTTGGCGCCAGTCACGCGCTTCACACGTTTGGCGGTGGACACTATTTGGCGACCTATTGGGCAAAACCCAAACACTTGCCGCTCGGTGCATTTTTCTCTGATGATGTCCCGGAAGATGCGCGAGACGCTGTTGAAATGGGATTTGACCATCGCGGAGCTGTGATTGTGGACGTCGTCGCATTTGATAGCCCGGCCTATGATGCAGGTATGCAACCCGGGGACCTCATCATTGAGGTGAATGGTGAAACCGTATCTTCCAGCCAAGACTTAAACACCTGGCTGACGGAGCATTCAGGGCAAAAATCCACGTTCACTGTCTGGTCGATGCTTGAAGGTGGACCGCGCGTGATCGAGGTTCACCTTAACTAGATCCGAGGCCCAAGGTGCTTCGTGAAACACCGCTTCTCTGGCATTTCGCGTTTCGCGAGAGTGCCGTTTTAGTGGGTTGAGATCTCGAATTTCTCAATAGCTGAGCGTCTTAAAATCGCCCCAGATCGGCCTCTGCGCCAATATCGCAAAGCGCCCTAAATCGGACGCTGAGTTTCAGAGTTATTCAGGCGTGCTTCTCCGGATAGCGGGAGCAATGATTTCAATTTTATTGGTCATAACCCAACCGCGAAAGTCATCAGGGATGGCGTCAACCTGCCCAAGGGTTTCGATGCCTTCGTTTTCCCCACCGATCGGACCGACTAGCAGTACAGGAATGCCCGCTTCGTGAAAGCGTGCCTGTGTTTTTCGCGGCCACCCCCAGTACAGCCATTGATGGCTTTGCGGCACCACCAAGCCATAACTTGCGCAAGCCTGAGGAATGTGCCCCATCCAACCCCAGCTCACATAGTCTTTGGCGCAAGCTCTGACGGCTCGCCGACTTCCGACTTTCAGGGTTGGCATCAAAGCGCTGAATCGATCGGCAAAGTTCGGGCCCGCCCACAAACGAGTGTCTGAGTTCAATGAAACATCTAAACGCTCAAGATACTGATGAAACGCGTCTGCATCCTCGGTAGAATTACTCTTCACATTGATCAAAAAGGCGCGATCCGGCATGGCAAGCATGAGTTCGTCAAGGCTCATCATAAGACCGATACCTGTTCCTCTCAGAGGATAGGTTTCGCCGCCATCCGCAGTGTATCCATATCCTAAATCAAGGCCTCGCAACGCATCCATGTTCGCATCTGCGATCATTCCCGCGCCATTCGTTCGGCAATCGAGCATATGGTCGTGGAAGACTGCGAACTGATTGTCTTTTGTCCGCCGCACATCGATCTCGACCATGTCCGCCCCAAGTTCGAACGCACGCTGAATGCTGGGAAGCGTGTTTTCGATATAAGCATGGGTGACCGGGTGGATAAGTTTTGCGGTGCACGTATCATTGGTCAAACCCTCTCGATAAAAAGTCTGATGCACGCCGCGATGTGAGAGTATTTTCAACTCTCCTTCCGGGGCCTTGGATAGAAATGATGCGTTGAACAAAAACACCATAACCACGAACGCAATTACCACTGCCGAAATTCGCTTGATCATTGATACTCCATTCAATGGCAAAACAGCCTTGATCCGTCGTATGAGGGATTACGGTGGCAAAAGTGAGGCTTCAGATTGATGCGACGTTCGATCGATTGCCGCCACTACAACACTCATACGTGCCGTCATTGAGGGGCTTAAATTCGCCCCTGAAAGGCCGCCTCTGGGCCCGTGTACAAAAACACACTAGCGTACATGGATGGTTGCTGAAGAGGGACGCTATGTTGAACCGCGTGTTAAAAGATCGGATTTTAGCTTCCACGTCGACGAGCGTTATTTATCGCTCGGCAATTCGGCAGGCAAACCTGCACAAAAATCGGGTTCCATGCATCATCATAGGGAGTGGGGAACCGATTTGTGTTGAGACGTCGCACGGGGTCATCGCGGGCAATGCTGTATACATTGCGCCGGAAAAGCCTCACAGTGTTAGGTTTGGCGATCAGACCACTCACACGTTGTTCTTGGAAAACGTTCGTTCAGCCACTTTGTCGGATGCGGAAACAGCGCGTCCAATCGAAGACGGCGAACTCGACTTCCTGCATGACAATCTCGCGCGTTGGACAGACGCTCACGAAACAGAGTTTATGGATCGATTTCAATTCGAAAGGTCGAATACGGCTCGGGCGTCAAAAGTCGAGAAGTGCATCAGGCATTTTCAAGCCAATCCCTTGTATCGGCTGAGTCAGGATCGGTTGTCGCGTGAGCTGGGAATCGAACGTACGCAGGCATTGAAGATGTTCAAAGCCAGCACGGGCATGACGCTGAGGTCATTTCAAATCTGGAAATCTTTGCGCGGCGCACTCGAAGATATCGCCGATGGAGAAGAGTTCCAAACCGCAGGTCTATATCACGGGTTTTGCGATGCGGCCCATTTTTCTCGCACGTTCCGATCAACCTTCGGGATGAGCTTGTCTGAGGCATTGCAAACATAAACGTTCAAACGAGCACGTTTGTACAAACGGTTTTTGAGCGCCGCGAGTAGAACACAGCTAGATCCTATCATATTTTCTATCGAGGTTCGGATGAACATTCTCAGCGAATTGATTTCGCCAGCCAATACCGCAAACTGGCTACTCGGCACGGGCGCGATAGCGCTCATCATCTCGCTTATACAGGCTTGGATTGTCTCTCTCATCTACTACGTACGCGTGGGCTTTTTGAAGAAGATCTTCCCATCACCTCACCAGCTCATTCGTTCGCATGTCGACTATTGCATCATGATCGGTCTGTTGGGGTTCTTATATATTTGTACAATTTTTCTCGACATCTCATTGCCAAAAATCATAATGATTTTAGCCTGCTTGGGCGCATTGTGGAATCCATTTCCATTTGTGTTTTTGGCAATGGAAAAGGACGTCGAGGCAAAGCGTAGATCTATGAACGCATGGGAGCGGGCTTTTGTTTGCATAGGCTTTTTGCCTCTAACAATCGGATTTGGTTACACGGCTATAGTCGTTTTGATGCGCCTTTGGGTTGGGTAGGGCCCTAAGATCAATCTTCTACCGAGAGCCCAAACAAATATTCAGCGTCATCTCGCAATTAGGCGCGGCGTTTTGAGCGTCCTAAACTCGCCCCGAAACAGCCCCTTGCGAACACATGAGTTGATTAGCTGCAGCTAATTCGGCTCCAATCAACAAACGGTTCTGATTTGGAGCAGCGAACATGAGAATTCGTACCGCGGCATCCACCGACCTCGACCCACTGCTGCAGTTATACAAACACCTGAACCCCGATGACGAAGCAGTATCGCTCGTAAAAGCTCAGGAGGTTATCGCGACAATCGAGTCTTCACCGTTCTTGAATATTCTGATCGGTGAAGTTGGCGAGGACGTTGTCACATCTTGCTTTCTCAAAATAATACCAAACCTCACACGAGGATGCTCGGAATACGCAATCATAGAGAATGTAGTGACGCACAAAGACCATCGTCGACAAGGATACGGAAAGCAAATCATAGCGGAGGCTCTCTCGTCCGCGTGGCAATCTGGTTGTTACAAGGTCATGCTGCTGACTGGCAGCGAAAACGCTGTTCCATTCTACCTTGCTTGTGGTTTCAATCGTGATGAGAAGCTTGGGCTAGTCGCACGTCGTCCATCATAGGGCTAAACAGGCAGCGGCTTAAAATCGCCCCAGAACGGACGCTGACTAAGTCTGGAGGGCGAGCAAAAGCAAACCTTAGCGCTGAGGCGGGAAACCCACAGAGAATGATGAGATATCCGCCATTTGAATTTGGAACCGTATCACAAGCGCCAGTGGTTTTCTTAGGTCAGGTGATGGATTCCGCTGCTTCAACCGGGCTGAATCCGAAGACTGACTTGAACGTTCTTGAAAAATGGGACGCATCATAAAACCCAGCATCGAGCGCTGCGCTTTCGATTGAGCCTCCATCTTGATACCGTTCAATCGCATACTTGGTCGCTTCCCAGATCTTGAAACGCCGAAAAGACATTCCGGTGCTTTTCTTGAATCGCTTCAACATTGTCGTGCGTTCAAGGTTCGCGAGCGCGGTCGCTTTCACTTGTGTCATGCGGTTCATGGGGTTGGCCTTGATCGAACGAACGATTCTACGGATTGGTTCATCAATTCGTGCTTCACGCATTTCAAGCTTGTCACACACCCAAGTCGCCGCCTCATTGGACCAGGTGTGACGATTAACAAGGACTTTGGAAGAGACATCGCTTGACACTGGGACGGCCGGAACCGTGGTTGACTCGTAGTCGCTACAATCAACATTTAAGCAAATATGCTCCAAGTAAAGCACCAACGCCTGCGCCGAATGGAAATCAATGCGGTGCGAAACGCCGGGAGAAATCAACATTGATTTGGCATGAAGGCTGAAATCTGAGCTCTCAAAGAACACGGTGTTATCAAGACTTGTTATTAAGCAAGCAACTAAGTTTGAGTGATCTCCAGTCCCATTGAACGTTCCGGAAAATAGCGTCGAGTTGCCGACACGCTGAATGATTTTGTACTGAGTATCGGCCATGCTGAATCGCCGTGCACGTTTATCCTAGGTGAATCTTGAACAACTATGAGACCACAAAAAGTGACTGCACGATAGCGGAGGATATTAAATGCTTAGACTGTTGGCTGTGATGCTGGCGCTTTCACTGATGATCGGCGAGTTATGGAGAAGCTGGGGCGTTGGTCGTCCTTTAGCGTTCTTACTGGACGATCAAATCATGGGTACAATGCTATTGGTGGGGGCTGCAATAATGAGCAAACCCACCATAAGGCGCCGCGCTTTCTTTTCGGCTGGATGGGCGGTAAATGCTGGAATGCTGTACGGCAGTTTTTTCGGCAAAGTGTTCGCGCCTGCCGAGGCGCAAGCGGGTAATTGGGACCTATCAATTCTGACCGCATTGATCGGGGTTGCTTTTTCGACCGCAATTGTTGGCTTGGCTTGGTCCATTTTGTCGATCCCGGCTGAAGCGGATACATAAGGAAGGGAGAGCAACGATCGGATGACGAGCAGTGGCAGAAAAATATGATCAAATCGGCTTGGGTTACTCTACCCTCAGGCGTCCAGACCCAAGAATTGCCAACACGATTAAAATTGCTCTTGGCGATGCAGAGAATATTCTGAACGTTGGGGCAGGTGCTGGTTCTTATGAGCCAGAAGAACGCAGTGTCACGGCAATTGAGCCATCCATCGAAATGATAAAACAGCGTCCAGCGTCGAAGGCTAGAGTCTTACGGGGAGTTGCGGAGAGCTTGCCGTTTGAAGACAAATTATTCGATGCAACGATGGCAATACTCACTATCCACCACTGGTCGAACCAAACATTGGCTGTTCAGGAAATTCGCCGCGTTACGCGTGGTCCCGTCGTTTTCCTGACGTTCGACCCATTGAGTGATTGGTTTTGGCTTGTCGACTACTTCCCGGCACTTGCTGACCTGGACAAATCACAGATGCCAAGAATTGAGAAGTTTATTGAGTGGTTTGACGAGTGCGAAGTAACGCCGTTGCTCATTCCAGGCGATTGCTCCGACGGTTTCCTGGCCGCGTATTGGAAACGACCAGCAGCATACCTGGATCCAGTTACTCGCTCCGGGATTTCGTCATTCTCTTCTATCGGAGATGTATCTGGCGGTGTCGAGCGCTTAAAGCGGGACCTGGATGACGGAAGCTGGACGGCGCGATACGGGCATCTTTTGCAACTTGATGAGCT
>JGI12316J14372_10004156_pt1 | contig 12699 bp, 13 predicted proteins | sample MarCyaLeptolynsp_FD_14372 | JGI IMG/M metagenome (IMG submission 14372) | reverse complement strand
AAAGTCAACGATCTGCCCGGGATAGCGGCTTGTTTGGAACGGGTCGTCTCCGTTCGGCCGGGTGACAGCGAGAACCTGCGACCCCTCGCCTGTTACGATATCGGCGTCGGTTGCTCCGATCTGTGCGAATCGAACAAATTCGTTCATGTATCCCTCCGCGTGAATGCCGGAGGAATGTGACCAAACCTTTGCCGGCGACGTGACGTCACCAGCTATTTACTTTTTCGAAAGCATTCAGAACATAATACACAGTGCAACGTTTTGTTGCATTACGTGCAAGCGCTGGAAATATCTATCGATTCGCCCTTGAATGCTGAGTGTTAACCTTAATTCCGCGCTCATGTATGACTCGCATGACGGGTCGTGTGGTTCAACAAAAATCTCATGTAATCGGCAAAATTTCCGATAAAATAGGTAATTATTCCAATGTTTTTCGATATTCCCTTTGGTTACACCGTTGTTGTTTCTCCTGTCAAAATCATGATTTGCAAACGCTCAATAGTACTTAGAAAATAATCTGAATGTTTAATCATCATTTTAATCATGTGACGAAATAATTTTTCATTATATTTCAGTGAGCATGCTGATATTTATAAGTATTGATAGTCTTATTCGACGAATATGCGAGCGCCTTGAAGCTCCCGGTGCCGACGCTCAATGGATGGGCCACCGAACGCTAGTCGTTTCGATCTGGTTGGCCCGAACAAAATAAGCATGCCGTTATGTATGTGGTGTTCAACGGTCTGCATGATCCCGAGGAGAATCCGGTCGGGAAGGACGAAAAATGCCGCGTCATGTTCTCGACATGACGGCGGGAGGTTTGCCTCGCAGCAATAGAAATTATGAATTGCGGCCCGGACCTGTGAAATGACACTGTCACTCGCAGACTTCCGATCGAGAGCACGCAACCGCGGGAATGACAGATTATGAGGCGCCGCAGGCACGTACCCTTTGACGTTTTTGCCATGCAGGTCGATGTTCCGGTCTCCATGATGGTTCGCGACGGGCATTATGGCTGGACTTGCGGCCAATGTCCGCTGGATCGTCGGGGCCGGGTCGTTGCGCCGGGCGATCTTGTCGCACAGGCGGAATTCGTCTGTGATATGGTTGAGACAGTGGTTCAGCGTGGCGGATTCGAGAATGCCGATGTCGCCAGGTTCAATATTTATTATTCGGACCCGACGTCCGAGAAAGGTCGGGCGGCGCTCCGGATTTTTCGCGACCGTTTCGCGCATGGCCCGGTGATTGTGCCGATCCGGGTACCCCATTTCTACTATGACGGCATGATGATCGAAGTCGACGTGTTTACGGAGGCTTCGATGCAAACACCAGCGACGTATCGGACCGATTCCGGGACGCTTCAGGTCACCAGGTCCGACGATTTGACCTGGGTCTGCATTGCCACGGATCTGCGAAAAACATCCTCGCTGACAGAAGGCATCCGTAAAACCGGATCGCTGCTTCTGGATCACGGGCTGAATGCTGAAAATATCATATCCGACCATTGGTTCTTGTCCGGAACCGATCAGCAGTCTTTGCGACACACCGATATCGACACTTCATTTCTGACGAATCCGCACGCCCTTGTCCTCGGCCAACCCGACGGACGTGCCGAACTGATCGGTGAGTTGACCTTCACCACGAAACCGGTGGAGCGACGCAGCGCGGACGAAAATCAGGGCACGCTCAAACTGTTCAGCCGCCGGAGTGATCCGTTTGTTTGGGTGAGTGGCGTCTGCACCGAACAATCCGCCGGCCTTGTCGAGCAGACCCGTTCGATCATGTCCGGGATCGAACACTCCTTGGAAGATCATGGCCTGTCGTTTGAGAATGTGACCAAGTTGACAGCCCACTATGTCGGTGGTGCTTCGGCTGAGGACCTGCACGACAATATGACGGTCCGGCATGGTTACTATTCGAGCCCTGGACCGGCCTCCACGGGGCTTCCGGTATACGGGCTGCTGGATTCGCGATGCGGGATATCCATTGATGCGGTTGCAATGCTGTAAAACAAAAACCGATCACGGCAGTGGTTCATTCGACGGCCGGTGCGACCTGATGTCTGTTCCATCTGGAAGCCCGCAACAGAGTCGGCATATCCATCAAGCTGTGCCAGCGCATAGTGTTTCGGGCCGCGTCACTGGTGATTGGCGGCACCGGGCTCTGTCAGGCCTGCCGTTGCCGGTCCGGTTATCTCCCGCACGAGTTTGCGGCGGATCACCGTCCTGAAATCGATAAAATCGCTCGCATTCATCAGGAACGCGCCGAAACCGCCAATAACGTGGTTCGCATAATGGGCGCGGACGTCGAGTTTCGCGAGTTCACCAAGGTCAATGTCCTCATTGTCGATAACCAGGCCATTGACCGTTATGCCCCGTGCGACAGCCCGGTCGCGGGCGNCGGCCGACCGGGCCGCATGACCGGTGCCGTCGCCGGAAACATCGATCACCTGGCGCCGACCTCGATAAGTATTGCCNGNCAGCGCGGCCGCGGAGAAATCGATNGCATCTCCGATTGCGGTCATTCCGTCGATCGACCGCGGTGCCGCGGCAATGTTCGCTGCAAACCCGGCTGCGCTTGCCGCATCGGTGATATGGGNCCAGTTCACGGACAGGTGCTGCCGCCCCTGGCCCGACCACTGGATCACGGCCACGGCTATGCCCAGATCTCCGGCGGCGCCCACCGCCCCCACGACATCCGGGTGCAGGAAGGCCTGTGACAGGCCTTGACGCTGCAATTCGAATTCGGCCGCGTCGACGCTTGTCGAGACGTCGATTGCGAGAACGAGTTCGAGATCGACGGCCTGAAGCCCCTGTGACTGCAGGATCTGCGGGGATGCAAGCGCGAGAAAGGCGAAGAGTCCGATCCGTGCCGTTCGCTTAGCCGGATTCATACCTGTCGATTCCTCATATGTCCTGCGGGTTGGGCACCCGATTCACGGCGCGCCCGGAAACCCAGGTGGTCGCGATATTGGCCCGTGTGGCACCGTTGATGATCTTCTGCAGCACATCGTCGAGACTGTCGGTGTCATCTTCGACCAGGATTGGTGCGGCCGATGCATCGGCATCGACCAGAATGGCGTCGAACCGGCATCCCGGCCGGAACCGTCCGACGGGCAGGTCCAGCACATCGGCGCCGCCGGCGGTGGCGAGATGGAACGCCTGGCGAAAATCGATCCGGCTTGCCCCGCTGCCGCGTAAATCGCCGGACAGCGCCGGGTCCACCCCTTCCTCGAGCGCCCGCGACGCGGTCACGGCATACCGTGCCGCGTCGAACATGGAGGCGCTCGGACCGCCGGAAATATCGGTTCCCAGTCCGACCCGCACGCTCTTTTCCAGCGCCCGGCGCAGGGGAAAAACCGCATTGGAGAAATAAAAGTTCGACAGCGGGCAATGCGCGATTCCGGCGCCGCGTTCGGCAATCAGCTCCATGTCTGAATCGGTCAGAAAATTGGAATGCGCCAGGACACTTTGCCGTCTAAGCAGTCCGAAGCCGTCGAGTGCAGCCGTGTCGGTCCTTCCGGTCCGCTCCAGGACATATCCATGCTCCCAGTCGCTTTCGGAACAGTGGGTCTGGACATGGCACTGATAATGCGCGGCGATCTCACCCAGCCCGGCAAGCGCCTCATCCGTGCAGCTTGGAATGAAACGCGGCGTGACCACCGGACGAACCAGCCCTCATTGCCCGGCAGGGCTCTCACATATTCGATGAAGGCCCTGGTTCCGTCGAGCGCGGCCTGCGTATCGACGTCGCGGTAATAGTCGGGACACTGGTCCGGATTGTCCATCGCCACCTTGCCGATCAGCGCGCGCTGCCCGCGGGCAAGGCAGGTTTCAGCCAGGATCCGCGTTGCCTCCTGGTGAATCGTGGCGAAATAGACCGCGGTGGTGGTGCCGTGGGCGAGCAGCGAGCTGACCAGATTGTCATAGATCCGGCGGGCGAACGCCGTATCGGCGTAGCGGGCCTCGAGCGGAAACGTGTAGGTCTGCAGCCAGACTTCCAGCGGCACGTCGAGCGCCTTGCCAAGCTGCGGCCATTGCGGCGCGTGGATGTGCAGATCGACGAAACCGGGGAGGAGATAGGACTTGTGCCCGGTTTCCACGAGGGTATTGCTGGTGCGGGCGGTTTGCAGCGCTTCGGCATGGCCAGGCTCGCCATGCGGCAGAACCGTTTCAATCGTTCCCGAAACATCGACGGTGATGAGGGCGTCCGGCAGGATCTCCACGCCGTCGGATCGCGGTGCATGCATGATCGTCGCTTTGACGGTTTTTCCGGCGAGGTCGTGCATGGCGTTCCCCTGATTCAAACTATGTCGGTGGGATCCCCTCCGGTTTCCTGGATCGGCAAGCCCCAACCGATTCCTGACCTCATCCCGTCAAGCTCGATGCATTTGAGCATCAAAGAATGGATGAACCACCCTTTGACGCTTTGTTGCGCGGCCACCCGGGATAAGGACTTTGTTGTCGTGACGCGGCCCGTTTCGATCTGCCGCGTCACGTCGTTGCTCGTTGGCAGTTCCACACGAATGGGACTGCCGTTTCAATTCCGAAATCTTACTTCGGAATTCGCGTCTCGATACCCTTGACCAGCCAGTCGATGCCAAGCATTGCGCCGTCTTCGATGGTGACGCCCGCCGCCAGTTTTTCGTTGCCGTCCTGGTCGACAATCGGTCCGGTCATGGGATGGAACTTGCCGGCTGCGATTTCCTTCTTGACCGCTTCGATCGCCGCCTTTTGTTCGTCCGTAACATCGTCGTTCAACGAAACAAGATCGACGGCACCGTCGGCCATTCCGCCCCAATAAGCCGTTCCCTTGAAGGTTCCGTCAAGGGTTGCCTGGACCTGATTGATGAAGAACGGTCCCCAATTGGCGGTCATCGACGCCAGCAACTTGGTCGGCGCATATTTCTTCATGTCCGACGAGGTGTTGATCACGTAAACGCCTTCTTCCTCACCAACCGTCACCACCGACGGCGTGTCCTGGTAGAGCGAGAAGATGACGTCCGAGCCCTGAGAAATCAGCGAACGCGCCGATTCCTGCGCTTTCGACGGGTCGAACCAGGAATTGAGCCAGACGACGTTGACGGCAATATCCGGATTGGTTTTTTGTGCGCCAAGGGTGAAGGCGTTGAGGATGCCGATCACTTCCGGGATGGCATAGGCGGCAACCACGCCGAACTTGTTGGATTTGGTCACGTACCCGGCCGCCATGCCGGCGACATAGGCGCTTTCGTAATTGCGGCTCTGGAAGTTGCTGAGGTTCGGCGCGAGCTTGTACCCGCTTGCATGCACGAATGTGATATCCGGCTTGCGCGCGGCGAGTTTCAGTCCGTCATTCATGTACCCGAAGGAACCAATCATGATCATTCCTGCGCCGGTCGCCGCCATCTGATTCATGATACGGGCGGCGTCGGGCCCTTCCTTGACATTTTCCACGACCTGGGTCTCTACCTTGTCGCCGAATTTGTCGACGATCGCCTTGCGGCCCTGGTCGAGTTCGCGGGCCCAGCCGACATCCCCAACCGGTGAGGGATAGATAAATCCGATCTTCAGCTTGTCGGCGGCCGAGGCGGATGTCATTGCGGCGCTGATCGTCAAGGCGGCGGTTGCCGCAATTGCCAGCGCTTTACCGGTTTTCTTGAACATTGTCATTTGGTCCTCTCTGTTGTTATCCGGTTTGTCGTTTCGGTCCGGCTCATTCGCCAGACCGGAAAGTCTGTCCCAGGCTCATCGGGCTGTTCAGCCGTATAAGCGCCGGATTTCTTGAAATCACCGCCAGGACGATGATGGTGATGATGTAGGGCGATGCCGACATCAGTTGCGACGGCACGTTCAGGCCGAGGCCCTGGATCGACAATTCCAGGAGCGAGACCGCGCCGAACAGGTAGGCGCCGAAGGTCACACGCGGGACGATCCACGAGCCGAAAACAACAAGGGCGACGACGATCCAGCCGCGGCCGGCAACCATGCCGTCAGCCCACAGGGGCGTGTAGGCGGTCGAAAGATAGGCGCCGCCGATGCCCGCCATCGCACCCCCGAACAGGATACAGGCGCTGCGGATCAACCCGACGGGATATCCGAGCGCGTGGGCGGAGCGCGGCGACTCTCCGACTGCGCGGATGACAAGACCGAGTTTCGTGCGCTGCAGCACGAACCAGACGGCGAACGCCAAAGCAATGGCGGCAAAGACCATGATGTCCTGCTGGAAAATACGGGACCGAGTATCGGAATATCGGCGAGCGGGCCCGTATCGAGCTTGGCGAGCGATGCGACGGTTGTGCCCTCGTGCGCCTTGCCGACCGCCGCCGACACACCAAGCCCGAGAATGCCGACGGCAAGCCCGGCCGCGACCTGGTTGGCAAGAAAGGTAATGCTCAAAAGCGCAAAGATTGCGGACAGGAGAAGTGCCGCTCCGGCGCCGGCCAGAAATCCCAGCGTATGGGAACCGGTCAAGGCCACCGTGACAAAGCCGGTTGCCGGCCCACGGCCATCATGCCCTCGACACCGAGATTGAGCATGCCGGATTTCTCCGCCACCAGTTCGCCCATGGCGGCAAACAGGAGCGGCACCGTCGCGGCAAGCGTGCCGGCGAGAATGAATATCAGGCTCGCCGTCATTCGGCTGCCTCCACGACAACAGGTTTCGACGGCGCTCCTATGCGAATCCGGTAGCTCAGCAAAAGGGAACTGGCGAGGTAGAACGTCAGGAGCAGGCCCTGAAAGATGGCGGTAACCGCGCTTGGAAGCCCGACCGACAGGCGTGCAAAATCGCCCCCGACATAAATCAATGCCATCAGGGCGCTGGAAAAGACGATGCCGACAGGGTGCAGCCCGCCAAGAAAGGCAACGATGATTGCGGCGAAACCATAGCCCGGCGAAATGTTGCGCTGGAGCATGCCGAGCGGTCCGGCGACTTCACCGACACCGGCAAGGCCCGCCGCGGCGCCACCGATCAGAAGCGCCACCCAGACGGCGCGCTTGTCGGCAAATCCGGCATAGCGTGCCGCCGCCGGCGCCAAACCGCCAACGACGAGCTTGTAGCCCGGCAAGCTCCTTTGCATGAACACCCAGGCAAACAGGGTGGCGACGAACGCCAGGATCAGCGAGGCGTTGACCCGTGTGTTCTCGATCAGGATCGGGAAAGTGGCGGCAGGCGAAAAGGTGATGGATTGCGGGAAGTTGAAGCCTTGCGGATCGCGCAGGGGACCGGTCACGAGATAGTAGAGCAATTGCAGCGCGATGCTCGACAGCATGAACGTGACGAGGATCTCATTGGCATTGAAGCGGGTCCGGAGCCCGGCGGCGATCGCGGCCCAGCCCATGCCGCCGAGCATGCCGGCGAGAACCATGGCCGGCAGCAGCAGGACGGAGGTGGAGCCGTCGAAACGAATGGCAACGACCGATGCCAGGATCGCGCCGACAATCAACTGACCTTCGGCACCGATATTCCAGACCCGGGCGCGGAACCCGATCGCCAGACCCTGGGCGATCAGCAGAAGCGGCCCCATTTTCAGAAGCACTTCGCCGATGCCATAGCTCGACTGCAACGGCTCCACGAAAAACGCATGAAAGCCGGCAAGCGGAGACTTGCCGTAAAACACAAACAGCAGCGATCCGGCCAGCAAAGTCAGGGCGATCGCGGTTGCGGAGACCACAAACGGGGCAAGGGCGTCCCGCCCGGTTTTCGGTTCCAGGCGCATTCTAGGCATGATCCGTGACCTCCTGGCGATGCGGTCGCGAAGCCGGACCGCGTGCCGCCAGATGATCGAAATCACCGGTCATGGCCAATCCGATGGCCTCGACATCGGTATCGGGGGTGCGCACGGACGGTGAAAGCCGTCCGCGGAACATGACATGAAGCCGGTCGGAGATCTCAAACAATTCCTCCAGTTCCTCTGAAATCACCAGGAGGGCGACTCCGGCTTCACGCAAATCAACCAGGCGCTGGCGAATCGAGGCCGCGGCGCCGACATCGACGCCCCAGGTCGGTTGCGAGACGATCAGCACCCTTGGATTCAGCCGGATCTCGCGACCGATGATGAATTTCTGCAGATTGCCGCCGGACAGGCTGCGGGCCTCCGATTGCGGACCGCCGCCGCGCACATCGAATTCCTCGATCGTTGTCTGTGCAAACCGTTTCATTGCGGCAAAATCGCGAAATCCATTGCGCGCCAACCCGAGGTCATGACCCGTCAGAAGCGCATTGTCGCCAAGATCATGGTCTGGCACGGCGCCGCGCCCAAGACGTTCTTCGGGAACGAAATGCAAGCCGTTCTGGCGCCGGTCGCCGGGCCCGAGCCGGCCGATCGGATCGCCGTTCAGGACAATGCGGTCGGCCTGGTCCACAGGCAGGATCATCTCTCCAGACAGCAGCCCGGCAAGCGTGTCCTGACCATTGCCGGAAACACCGGCAATCCCGACGATTTCACCGGCACGCAGGCTGAGGGATACGGCGTCAAGGGGCGCTGCGAACGGATCGTCGGGCTTGTATGAAAGATCTCGGACGCTCAGGCTTTCCCGCCCGCTCGTCTCCAGCACTGCGTGATCCGCATGCGGAAGGTCGCGTCCGATCATCATGCGCGCCAGCGACTGATTGCTTTCCTCCCGCGGTGTGGCGGTACCGCTGACTTTGCCGTGCCGCAACACGGTCGCGACGTCGCAGAGTTCACGGATCTCGTCGAGTTTGTGGGAGATGAACAGAATGCCATAACCCTCGGCGGCAAGCGCCTTCAAGGTGGTAAACAGGTGCTGGATCCCCTGTGGCGGCAATACGGATGTCGGTTCGTCCATAATAAGCAGTTTTGGATCCTGAAGCACGCAGCGCAGGATTTCGACGCGTTGACGTTCGCCAACCGTCAGAGACTGGACCCGCACGTCAGGGCGGACATCGAGACCGAAGCGCGCGCCGGCCTCAAGAATCCGTCCGGAGAGATCGGCAACGGATCCCTTGACCGCCAGGGCAATGTTTTCGGCCACGGTGAGGGTTTCGAACAGTGAAAAGTGCTGGAACACCATGCCGATGCCGAGTGCCCGGGCGTGAGCCGGGTTGCGAACCGTGACCGGCGCGCCGCACCATTCGATCGTGCCGGCATCGGGTGCGGTAACGCCGTAGATAACCTTCATCAGGGTCGATTTGCCGGCGCCGTTTTCACCAAGCACCGCATGGATTTCGCCCGGCATGACCGTCAGGTCGACACTGTCATTGGCAACGATTGACGGATAGGTCTTGGTGATGCCGCTCAGGCGTAACAAGGGTGTCATGGCCGGTCCAACGGGTTCGGGTGCCGAGGTGTGACCAGAAGTGGGAACCGGCGCTCAATCATCTTATTGCGCGAGCTCCTGGTTCAGGTCGTGCAGCGCGTGGATGCCCGGCATTTCAATGAAACCGGGAAGCCTGCGGACCGCAATCAGCCATTGCCGGATCGCCGGATAGTCGTCATGTTCGATGCCGCCATCGGGCGACAGGGCGACGTAGGGGAAACAGGCAATGTCGGCAATGGTCGGATTGTCTCCGACCAGAAAGGACCCGCCTTCATATCCGCGCTCGGTCAGGTGGGCTTCCAGCTCGCGAAGGACTTTGTGGGCGCCGTTGCGGGCGCGGTCGATATCGAGCGGACGGTTTATCATGTCATGCAGACGCGCGGCGCCGGCCGTGTCGGTTAATCTGCCGGCGAAGGCGAGCCATTGCAGGATCTTCCCCAGGACGACGGGATCCTCAACCGGGAACCAGACACCTGTTGCGTCGTGCCTGCGCGCGACATAGGCAAGGATCGCCTGGGTATCGCACAGGGTCACGTCGTCATCGACCAGTACCGGCACCGTCCCCGCCGGATTGAGGGCCAGAAAATCCGGTTTCTGATGCTCTCCTCCGGGATAGAAATCAACGGCGATCGATCGGTATTCCAGCTTCAGCAGCGCCAGAAGCAGGCGCACCTTGTAGGCGCTTCCGGACAGGACGTAATCGTACAATATCATCGATCCGCTCCTAACCGGCGCTCGTCAGGGCGCCGTAGGTGGCGCCCCGTCGCTTCAGCCAGCGCCGGTAGGCAACCGATGTGGTGTCGGCCCGCGTCGGTATCTCCATCTTCGGATCGAGCGGCAACAGACGCGGGATCTGGTTTTCCAGAATTGACCGATCCTGCAGAAAAATCATCTGCTGAAACTGGATCAGATCGGATTGGGCACTGTCGTCATCGTAAAGCGCCATCCATGCGAACGCATCGCAAAGGTCCTCGGCCAGAGGTTTCACGAAGATCGCGATAATGTCCCATTCGCCGGGGCGCGGCGGACAAGTCTTGTAGAGGATCGCGGTGCAGGGCGCAGGCACCCGGTACATGTAGTCCGTCATCTGACCGCCTTCGCTGGATTTCGCGGCCTGAGGCTGGAAGAATCGGACCTTTGTTGCCCAGACCTCGTCGACGGTCTCCCGGATCTCCACCGAATAGGGTTCGACTTCGGTGTGGGGTTCCGCACCGAGGATGTCGGTATGCACAAACGGGAAGTGGGCGATGTCGAGAAAATTCTCCACCACACGAAGCGGCGAGGCTTTCACGCGAACAGCACCGCAGTCTACCAGCCGGCGCCCGGGTTCATCGGCTTCTGGAATATCGAAAAGCGGGACCGCAGGCGTGCCGGGACAGGTCCAGACATGGCCAAAGCGGACAGTGACCGGACAGGGCGTTCCATCGGACCGCGTCACGATGAAGCCGGAACCTGCGTCGCGGTCGATAGTCAGCTCCTCCTCAAGCACTACCACTGTCTGCCCGCCCGTGCGCGGAACCAGATCGGCGATGGCGACGGGATACCAATCATCGAAGCCGGCGCGGCCGTTTGTCTTCGTATCCATGGAATTTGATTGGATCATGCGGGCACCTCCGGAGCCTCGTCATTTTCCGCAAGCCAGCGCAAACGTTCCGCCCATCGCGAAAGCGCAATCTTCAGGCCAAGAGAAACGTCGGGGGTGATTTGCAGATGCAACCTCGTCTTGCCGGGACGGAGCGGATGCAGCGCGGCAATGAGGGTCCGGTGAACGTTCCCGTCCCCGGCTTCAACCACAACCCTGCGCATTTCGCGGCGACATGTCCGGGACCGTGCCGGATCGGGGTTTCCAGACCCGTTCTCCGACAATGGAAAATCTCCCTGAGAGAGCAGATCCATGATGTGCCGTTCATCGGCATTTATGGTCAGTGTCCGGATGGCAGTGCCACCAAGGGGCTGCAGTTCGGTGATCTGTCCGGCTGGCGATCCCGCATCCGCGGACGCCCAGATCAGTCCATCAAACTCGGCGCAGCCATAGGCGGTCGCGCAGATCGTTTGGGGCGGTTCGAGATCGGGATGTGCGGGAATATGACGACAAGCGGCATCTTCACCGAATTGCCATCCATGATAGAGGCATGCAAGACGGTCGCCGCGTACAAAACCGAAAGACAGGCGCATGCCGCGATGCGGACAGCGATTGTCCCAGGCGTGGACCCGCCCGGAATGCCCGCGCCAGACCGCCATGTCGACGTCGTCCACGACGGTGCGCATGACGCCGCCCTGCGGCAAATCATTTGATAGCGCGATCGGAAACCATGTGTTTCCGGAGAGGCTTTCGCCCATTCCCTTACCCCACGTGAGCTGACCCAAAGCCCGTCGCCGGGACGGACAATCCCGCAACCAAACCAGCCTAGAGAGCGGCCTTGATGATGTAAACCGCATTCCCCGGGGCGTGACGGGTCTGCGCCGAAAAATGAGAGGGCCTGTGGATTGAGCGCAAGGCGTGTTAACTTCTCCTTTCGCCCGAATTGAATTCAGGTGCGCCAAATTCCGGTGGAATCAAGGTCCGGCTTCCAGGACGGAAAACCCGTTGGGAATGTGCAGGGTGTCGTGGGACGTTCTGGCGATATGATCGACGAGGACGCTCATCGGTCCGAGGCTGCATCCCAGTTCCATCGCGTCGATCAGGTCCGGTGGTCCGATAACCAGCATTTCCACACGATCGCCGTCTCCGGCTTTGACCCACCCTTTCAGTCCAAGCCGGCGAGCCCGATGGCTGATCCATTCGGGAAAGTCAGGTGCACCGACGTTGCCCGAAAGCACCATCAGTTCAGCGATAATCATGCGATACAGCCCCGCCTTGAAATGGCCCCAAAGTCTATCGGCTCGCCGAAGGGCTGTCCAATATGTTCGCAAGTGTTGCTGACGCGATAGCCCGAACGCCAGCCGTCTCCCAACGCAAGTTACCGGCCGCGGCCAACCAGTTTCCGGCGCATGACCTTGTCGACCAGACAATGAGTGCCATCACGCGGATCTTCCGTGCGCACGGGACGCTTGCGTTTGCATTCGGACCGGTCCGCAGGGTCCTCGACACCATAAAACGCGTTGATGATCGATTGTTCCTGATCGTGTTTGAAGGCATGTGTCTGGGCGAACATCAGGTATTGAAAAATCTCCGGCTGGCTTTTTGTGACCCATTTGAACGGTTCTGAGTCGGCCAGCCGGCCCTTGGCGCATCCGGAATAGGCCCTGGCTCGCGCAAGTTTGACGCCGCGGGTGGATTTTCCGGCCAGCGCATTGGTGTAACATCTGCGCGGCAATGACATCTGGCAATAATAATGGACCGTGATGTCGGACCAGTGATCGGGAAAGTGGGTTGTCTTCAGGCACCCCCGCAGCAGCTTCAATCCCTGTTTGGAATGTCTGGGATGTTCGGGGCCACG
>JGI12316J14372_10004152_pt1 | contig 12715 bp, 11 predicted proteins | sample MarCyaLeptolynsp_FD_14372 | JGI IMG/M metagenome (IMG submission 14372) | reverse complement strand
TGATTAACGGACCGGACACGCATGGAACCCCTTCAAGACGATACCCTGCCAGCGGGTATCCACGCGCGCTTCGTCGACCGCGTGAACGGCCTTCGAATGCATGTACTGGAAGCCGGACATGACGGGACGGATCGGCCGGTCGTGATGCTTTTTACATGGGTTCCCCGAACTGCCCTATAGCGGGCGCAAGGTGATGCTTCCCTTGATGCTCGGACCTTAGTCAGGGAGCAGCTATTGCCCTCGACATGTGAAATCTACCCTGAACGTGCGGCGTGAGCGGGTTTCATGCGGTTGTAAATAGCTGTGCCGCCGTTGGTCCGGCACCTAGATTCTCTTGGGAAGTTTCAGGCGTTGTAAGATCGAATTTGTTCCGTCGCTATAGTGTAGAAGAAAATAGACGCTCGCTTGATCCCGGGGTGGGTAGAACTCAAAAATAGGCGCGGCATTTTTCCTTGAGTAGTTGGTGAGCCGTTCAAGGATCGCCTCTGAATTCAAATCAATCTTGATTTTTCGTGTTAAGGAATCAGCTCTGTACCCAATATGGATTTCCTTTACGTGCGCCCAATTCAACAATGTTGAGCCTCGCGTTGGCCCGTGACAGTGGTGGCGCCACGAGTTCGGATCGAGGCGATTGCTGATCTTTATCTTGCAATTAAACTCAATGGGTTTTTGTGTGGCCGCGATGGCCTTTTGAACGATTTTGTCCCTTTCGAACTTGTAGCGATATGGACCGAATGTCGTTCCGTTCTTCCCTTCGAGAAGAATCTCGATTGCTTCGCCGGAGGGGAGGGGAATGCCGAAATTGCGCAGCTGTCCCTTAACGTAGCCTTTTCCATCAACGTCATGGTAGATCGCCCGAAAACCGGCTTCCAATCCGAGGAAGTCGGTCATTGGCGTCGAACCGTCACGACCACAGCTTGCGACGCCGATGTCGATGCGAAAGTGATGCGGTTGAATTGACGGCGTGGGCACGAACCATATCGTCGCGGGTGGTGTGGACGCTGCCGGGCTGATGGGGGAGAGTTTGTGCCGAGCGTTGGTTGGCGCATTGTCGAAGCCGAAAATTCGATTTGCTTTCTTGATCGGAACTGGAAATTCAAACTTTCCGCCGGACCGTGCGTACAGAACGCCGTGGAGCTTCTGGCCTTCGCCAAAAGGGAACAGGTCGTGCGGCGTGGAAAAACACAGTCGGACCGGAGTTTGTTCTGATCTCGTTCCACATGATTGTAAGTCGACTGAGAATTCCGGGCGGTCCGCTTGCCGGCCCAACGACAGTCTGGACCAATGTTGGTGGCATAAGTGCGATGCCGCTAGGGTGCAAACCCCAACGCGGCAATCGATACGTTGCGCCAGTTCTTGCTTTACCGCATCGGTCGCTTGCCGGGTGAGATCGAACGGTCCAGCGATCACACGGGATTTGGCGTTGCGTACCTGTAGGATCAATTTGTCGCCAGGCAGGAAGTTGGGAACATGTCTTCCACGATCGAAGCGTATGCCGTCGCGCGATAGTTCCATTCTGCCCGAGATTTGCGAACCCGACTGCGACGCTAGTTTTATGTGCAGTTGCAAGTTTCCATCACGCAGTGACGCCCGAATTTCGGGCTTCAAATCGGCAGTGGCCCCTGTCGATCCCTCTGGCGTGTGCTTTTGAACGCCGGACCCCGAGGGGGTAGGCGTCGATTTCGGAGGTTCGACGACGCCTACGACCGTTGGAGTATCGGTTTTTACGGATTTTGGCCGAAACTCGTAAAACAAGGCGAATACCGCAAACGCGCTTAGCACGATTGCCCCGCCGAATGCCCATCGGACGAGCTGCCCATGCGATTGGGCGGTGTCCGAAGCTTCCCTGTCTAAATTCTGGTTGTCTCCGGTAGGCTGCGATGTGGCCTTTCCAATCTCGTCAGCTTCATTCTGTTCAGCGAGGGTCTGGCAATACGTCTGGAAATTCCGCTCGCCATCCGGGCCATCCAGCACGTAAAGCAGTTTTTCGAAAGTTCGAGCGTGAAGCGTTTCCCGCCCCTTGCCCATCTCAATTTCCCGGATAGTCCGATCCGATAGGTTGGCCAGTTCACCCAAGGATTGCTGACTGAGGGATTTTTCGCCTCGGCGCTTCCTAACGTATCGACCGAAGTTCTTGAGAAAATCTCCCGAGCGGAGACTTCTGCTGGACGGCATTCGCGCGCACTCTTCCACCATTCAAAAAGGCCAATGTCCGATTTTCTCCGGATTTCTCCGATTGTGCAATTTATTGAATCCGCTAATTTTTCTGAGCCAACTGGTGTTGAGAGTTGCAAGGTTGAATTTGGGATGACCTTCGAGTTCTCCAAACAAGTCCTGACGGCTGTGACAGTCGAAGAAATTCGAAAGCGTCTGTCGGATGGCATCGGCCAGGAGTATGCAGACCGTCTTTCAAATCTAGAAATACGGCAATAACAAAAAGCAGAGGATGAACATGAAGTTTAAAAAATTCGCCGGAATTGCAATCCTGGGCGGTGCGCTCTTTCTGTCATCCTCATTTCCGGTCTCCGCCAATTGGCTCAAAGATGCCTTGGAGAAAGGCAAGGAGGGCCTCGAAAACGTTCTTCCGGAAGGCAGCTCTGAGGCCGTCAATAAGCTCTTGCCCGGCCTTGTATCCCAGTCATTTGCGACATTCTTGAGTGGTGGCGACATTAAAGCCCATGAGGCCGCAGTATTGGGCGCTTTGGCTACCGGCGCGATCCAGTCTTGGAAAAACCCGGAGACTGGAAGCAGCGGTAAAGTCAAAGTTCTCGAGGAAAAGACCACCACAAAAGACGCTGAAATCGAAGTGTTGAAAGACAGGGTCAAGCAAGTTCCTCCGATTGAGCTATTGGGCACCAATTTTACGTCGACCGGGTCGGCTAACGTGCGCGGAGGTCCGGGGGCCGACTATAAGCGGGTCGGCAGGCTGGCACCGGGAGCAGTGGTGACAGTGGTCGGAAAAGTTAAGGGCAAGAATTGGTACATGATCAGTCAAGGGGGCGTCGTGACCGGTTTCGTGTCCGCCGGCCTTCTAAAGGATACGCCCACCGTCGCCGCGACCACGGACCAACGGCCACAAGGAAACCAAGGGGCAGTCTTAACGAAGGTGGATCAAGCCTGCAAAACAGTCGAACAATCGGTCACCCAAAGTGATGGTACGTCCAAAACGCAGATGATCACGGCGTGCCGAGGGCCGAACGGCTGGGAAATCAAGGAAGCGTAAGAACCTCAGGTCGACGATGGACATAGGTATTAAACCCAAGATGGGGATACCGATCGCCGGTTTAGTCGTTCAAACTGTATCAGTCCGTAAAGAGTACCGATCCCGTCAGATCGAAAGTGGCCGGAATATGGGAGCTTCTCGTATGAGATGGATGTTGGTCTGGTCGTTGGCGTTCGGCCTTATCATCGCCGGGCAGACGGCGCAATCGCGCGTCATTGGCAAACACTCCGAATTCGTCGCCTCCGTACCGGACGGGTTTTCCTGCGCCGACTCCGTCACCGTCAACATTCGTGCCGCATCGCGAAACGCTTTCGTCGAAAAAGCGCCGGACCTGGCCAAGGTCGTTGGATTGGTCAGGGTCGTAATCGGTTTCGAATGCCCGCAGGTTAAGGAAATTACGTTCGATGGCTATCACGGCAATCGCAAGGTAACCACAGCGACGGTAGCAGCCGCGTCGAACTGGCGACTGGCCGGTTTCACCGACGTTCCGGATGGCGGTCAGGTTTCAAAACGGCCGACCCCGCCAGCAGGTAGCATGCGAGGGGCTCCGAGGGTGGTGGCGTCCACACAGCCGAATGCGGCGCCTAATGATGGGGGCAACGATGCGGAATACGAACGCGCGGTTGAGAGAGTATTGGGGTTCGAATTGGTGCTCACCCGGTTCCCAAAGCGCTCGAAGATCGGGAAGTCCATTCCCGTTAATCCAATCTATGTTTTCGAGAAAGTGAAGTCCGGCTCGGGCATTAGGAAGGGGAATATACTAACGCACCTAAACGGCGCTCTCGTAAAAGGGCCCAGCGATCTGAGGCGTCTAACAATTGGATTCATATGCAAGAAAACAGACAAGCTGGACTTTGGGATGCTCTGGCCAATGCCCCTGTCGTACCCGCGGAGAGCCGATTGGACCATGAGCGCCCGTTACGCAACATCGGAACCGCCGAAGAATATATGTGGGGTTGTCGCCAAGGCGCCGGCCAAACAGTTTCGAAACTTCGGGCCGTTCAACGGTTATGTAGACTTTTCCATAGATGGCGCTACGGCAATTTTTCATATACGCCCCCATACCCAGAAAGAATACTCCGATCGCCCCGGCTTTCTTCGAAAAATTCGATCCGAGATACGCGGCACAGAACTACATAAACATTGCCGGAAAGGGTGTGTGATTCATCTGCACCGTCTGTCCGGCGCCGGCGTCGTTGGTAAATACAAAATGATCCCTTATCCCTTTGGCCCGACATTAATAAGTGAACTGGGTAAATCCCCTTATGGCCGCATCGCTCGAGAGTATACTTATGACGCGCTTGGGTTCTTATCTAACCTCAGTGCAAATAATCTAGGTCTGATTAGATTGACAAACTCATATCATACTGCGATCGCGCGGCTGTATTATTGGTTCGGTCTGAATTATGGGAAGTATTGCCAAGCACACATAAAGAAATTGGGATCGGTCAAGCTGAAAATCACTAAAACGCGAAATTATGGTTGGGGTGGCTCCCAAATCATCAACCAGGATGAAACGGTTTATCCGGTGGAGAAGAGTTTCGTAGCTCGAACAATAGATTACGGCAATTGGTACATTCACGGCTTGGCGGAGATTCGGGTCAACAAGGGGATGTCTAAATTCATCAACGAGTATGGATGCACGTCCACGGCGGTTTCGAACGTGCGCAAAAACCTACTCCGATTTGGGTTGAGCCATAAAAAGATTCGATCGGAGAAAGGGTTTTAGTCGACTCCAGAAATTGTCTTTGGTGGTTGTCTTCAAGCACAAGATCCGCTGCAGATATGCCTCGCGACGGATATCGGAGAGAGTATGGAAAGAGCCAGTGATGATGGTCGGCGAACGATAGAAATAAGAACCGGACACCACAGTGGGAAACCGGCCGTACGTTCAGTCGGTCAAGTAATAGCCTCCTGTGCAGACTCAAAAATTTTCAAAGAACCGACACTGATCGGAAAATGGGAGCTACTTGTATGAGATGGATGTTGGCCTGGTCGTTGGTATTCGGCTTCATCATTGCCGGACAAACGGCAGATGCACGCGTCATTGGCAAACACTCCGACTTCGTTGCCTCGGTCCCGGACGGGTTTTCCTGCGCCGACTCCGTCACCGTCAATATTCGTGCCGCATCGAGAAACGCTTTCGTCGAAAAAGCGCCGGACCTGGCCAAGGTCGTTGGACTGGTCAGGGTCGTAATCGGCTTCGAATGCCCGCAGGTAAAGGAAATTACGTTCGATGGTTATCACGGCAATCGGAAGGTGACGACCGCGAAAGTGTCGGCGGCTTCAAATTGGAAACTGGCCGGTTTCACCAACGTTCCGGGTAGCGGTCAGGTTTCGAAACGGCCAACAGCGCCAGCAGGCAGCATGCGAGGGTCTCCGAGAGGAGTGTCGCCCTCACGGCCGAATACTGTGGTGCAAGGTAAGAAAGCGGCGACTGCGGCGGAGTTCACAGCCCAGGCGCAACATGGCGCCGCGAAGAAGCGACAAAGCACGTGGCAGCCCGCGACATTGGGCAAATACGATAGCAAGACTTGTGCGCCTTCTTACCTGAAACAGCATCCGCTTACGAAATTTCCGCAGTTCTTTGGACCCAAATACTCTGTCCCAACCGGCCTACTGGCATCAAATAGCTACGAGAAACTCTATGCGTATTTCAAGCATCTCGGGGCGACGGCGAAATCGCTAAGAAAGCAAAATGACACTCTGGAGCGATTTTTTTATCACCTAAATAGATACGAACAGTATGTTGCAACGAAGAGTAGGTACATCAATTATAGATTTAGAAATAAAAAAGCCGCCGAGGCGATAAAAAATGAAATAAATCAATCAAGACCTCAGTTGATCAAACACATGAAGAGTGTAGTGAGCATAATTCATGACCGTAATATTTATAAAAACAAAGTAATTTTAGAATTATCGAGGAAAATAAATAACCTGGGACCGGACGAAATGTCCGTCCAGAATCTCATATATTTTTTTACTGTAGGTGTGCAGATACAGAAGTGTGTTGGAGAGGAATTGACCTATTCATATGGAAGGTACGGTGCTTCTGGCTTTCCCAAATATACGCCCGGTCTGTCTGTGCAGTTGAACAGGGCCCGGGAATTGGAGAAAGCGGTACGTATTTCTGAATCGCTAAGCGCAATACTGACGGAAAAAGCGCTATCTATCCCCAAGAGTCAGGCTACGAGATTTGTCGACCAAGACTTAAAGCGCATATCCGACATTCGTGAATTGACTGCCATCAGCAGTTATCTCGCTAATATCTTCCGGGACCGGGCCGAGAAACCGGCCCATGTCGCGGCGATGATCAGTCGGGTGAATGAAATTCAAAAAGCTCAAGCTGTTAAGGCGTCGGCGTATGAGAAATGGGCCCGCCCATACTACTGGATCATCAAGCAAGACACGCCAAGTAGCGACAGAGGGTTGAGTAAGAGAGAAAGGGAGATCAAGAACGCGTTTCGTACGGAGCATCATCGGATGCTGGAGCTTGTTAGGAATGCTTCACCGGTGAAATGCGTTAGGGAGACGCGAAACTACATCAGCACCACGATTTGCTCGCAGGGCACGGCTGGTACGGAGAAGGCGATAAATCAAATTATGGCTGCAAATCGCAAAGTCGCTATCAATCGCAAAAAAATCGAAAATGCCTGTGCGCGGGATTTGAAACCGTCGGTGTGCAAGTGTTTTTTGCAGACAATGGACGGCCATCTGACAAAAACCGAATACGGCCTATTCCTAAAGAGTCCGAAAGCATTTGCCGCGCACAAGGCGGAAGTCTTCTTCGATGGTCAGGGGTATGTGGAGCGGGGCCGCCGGTATGTAAAGAGACTGGCCAGAAAGAAGTTTGGGGCTGTAGATGCAGCAAAAGCCTACCTCATCCGCACGGGCTCCGACCAAATGGTTTCTGAGTGCAGGTCTAAATAGACCATCAAAGAAAATTTTTTGGTCAAAGATCGATGTTTCTGACCTAGGGGTCAAACCAGCCTAACCGAGGGAAAGCCGGATGAAGATACCTAGCTTTCAAGTGGTTAGCGCTTCTCTCGCGTCGAGAGGCTAAACATGATTGGACATCGACCTTAAACCCGTTGGGACGAGGACATAGCGCTGACCGAAGCCGGTCAGCCTACCAAGCAGCTGAAGGCCGGTTATGAACTCGCCACCTTTTCGCCAGTCGCAAGGTCTTTGTGAGCTTGGATTGATCGCTGCGGTCTTGTGTCCTTTTCAACACTGTATGGAGATCAGCTCATTGAATTTCCGGGATCTGGGAAATCGGACGCAGTTGGGCATTCTAGGTATTTTTGCGCTCGTTGTTTGCAGTTCCACTACCGTGGTAGCGGAAGACCTAGATATCCACATTGCCAACAGAGGAACTGTGCCAATCTACGTTGCGGTTGTTAAGTATGGTGGATTGTTGGGCACATCAACGTCTGACGGATGGTACAAAGTAGATCCGTCACGTTGGCTGGAGCCACGAATTGTTTCAGGCAGCACGTGGGCAACCTACTACCTAGCTTTCGCCGTAATGAAAAACGGGCGGCTCGGCTATGTGCGATACAAGCCATCTTCCGGCAGAGGCGCTCATAGCACAGTCAACACGTCTTTCGTCGTGCACCCAAAAAAAGCGTTTGGCTACAAGGGTAATTATAAATCTCTCCAGCGAGCTCAAGGTGAACAGGTTTTGATCCCTTTTTTTGGAAGATCAGCACCGGTGATACAAACAGACGACATACTGTTGAGGTGCGGGTGGCACCGAGTTCGTCAACTAGGGTGGATTTTTACTTGGGAAACCTAATTTCTTCTCAGAGGCCGAAAAAATCGAAAAAACCCAAAAAGGCTATTTCATCGTTCCAACGCTCGCTGGTCGGTAAGACGCTATATCTGTGTAATGCTAAGTGGCTTAAACGGCGACCCGATATGGCCGAAGCCGGCGTCAAGTACAAGATCAAATCGTTGAAGTTAGCGGAGGAATCGGTCTACGGAGTAAATGGATTTTCCAAAGATCGATTTACACGCATAACCGACTGGCCTTGGTCCATAGACAAAATCAAGTCAGGAGAGAGAATCTGCATTGGATTTGCCTGCTATTACATTATAGATCGCAAGCCCAAGAATTTCTCGCTTAGGCGTGGCGCCAATGGACAAGTATTTAGAGATGTGATCGGCGGTTTTCTTGGGCCCGTAAGTCCTGACTGTAAGGCATTTAGGTAGGTACTAACTCAATTCGATGCGCGGATAACGCTAGTTGATATGACTTAGTCCGCGAAAACTCACTCATGCCGACCGAAGACACTATGGCCGCTAAGGCCATCCAGGTTCGAGTCCGGAAACGGACACCAGAATTCGAGATGCACACTCGCATCAGGATGTGAATACCGAACGTCGTTATTGTTGTGCCCGCTACTGACCCAATGCACATTTTAGGCAAGTCGTTATCCATTGCGATGCTTCACTTTGTTAGTGGTCATTGGTCAATTTGACTGCACAGCGGATAGTGCCAATACAGCCATGGCGGTCTTGCGTAAGGGCCAAGCGTGTGGAAAGCGCACCGCGCTTGTTGCCGACGGCGGGCGGGTTAAAGGCGATTCAAACGGTCTCGATCACCGTAGCTTTGCCGGTCAGCATCATCATGCTTCAACGGCCGTTGCCGACGAGGGCGTGGAGCGCGCCAAATCGAACGAGCTTCCGGTGCGACTTGCGAGCTTAGGGGAAGCACCGATCGCCAGGAAAAGGAAAGTCCCAAATCAATGGAACCTCTTCAAGACGATACCCTGCCGGCGGGTATACGCGCGCGCTTCGTCGACAGTGTGAACGGCCTTCGAATGCATGTGCTGGAAGCCGGATACGACGGGACGGACAGGCCGGTCGTATTGCTTCTGCACGGTTTTCCCGAGCTGGCATTTAGCTGGCGCAAGGTGATGGTTCCCCTGGCCGAGGCGGGATATCGCGTCATAGCGCCCGACCAGCGGGGTTATGGCCGCACCAGCGGGTGGGAGCCGGGGTATGACGTGGACCTGCGACCCTTCAACATGGTCAACCTGACGCGCGACATCGTCGCCTTGATGGGCGCCTTGGAGACACCGAAAGCAGCGGCGGTCGTCGGGCACGACTTCGGCGCATCCGTAGCGGCCTACTGCGCCGTCATCCGCCCCGACCTGTTCGGGAAGGTCGTGTTGATGAGCGCGCCCTTCCAGGGCCCGCCCGCATTTCCGTCGTCCGATGACGCAGCCGCAGCGGACATCCACGCGGCGCTGGCGGCGCTGGACCGGCCGCGCAAGCACTATCACAAATACTATTCGACGCCGGCGGCCGACCGGGACATGTGCCACTGCCCACAGGGTTTGCCGGATTTCCTGCGCGGGTATTTCCACGCCAAGAGCGCGGACTGGCCGGGCAACGATCCGCACCCGCTTGCTGCCTGGCGGGCCGACGTGATCGCGGAGATGCCGACCTACTACATCATGAACTTGGATCAGACCATGGCGGAGACGGCGGCGGACTTCATGCCGGACCCGGCGGAGGTTGCGGCGAATGCCTGGCTGACCGATGCCGAACTGGCTGTCTATGCGGAGGAGTTTTCCCGCACCGGCCTGCAAGGCGGCCTCAACTGGTACCGTTGCCGGTTCGAGCCCGACCTGCTCGACGAGTTGCGGCTCTTCGCCGGGCGGACCATCGACCAGCCCGCCTGTTTCATCGCGGGGGACAAGGACTGGGGCGCCCGTCAACGGCCGGGCGCGCTTGAGCGAATGCAACAGCACGCCTTTACGCGGATGAAGGACGTCCACTTCGTGCCCGGCGCGGGCCATTGGGTCCAGCAGGAACAACCGCAGGCGACGGCCCGGCTGCTCGTGGATTTCTTCGCAGAATAGCCGCGGTGCCTGAATTGTCTCGGTGACAATGATTTCCTTGTTTGTTCCAATACCGGCTTGGTACAGGAGCGTCATCAAGGAGTGACACCCATGCCCGATCTTTCGACCGTTCACCGCATGATGGCCTATACGGCCTGGGCCGACGACGTGATGCTGCGCAATGCCCGACAGCTTCCAGACCACGAACTCATGACGCCGCGTGACGCCCTGTTCGGAAGTATTGCCGGGACCTTCGATCACATCCTCGTAGTCGCGGAGATTTTTCAGGCCCATCTCGAAGGGCGCGATCATGCGCACGACGGGCGGCATCGAAGCGCGGCGCTTCCCTTTCCGGATGTCGCCCGGCGTCTCCGGGAGATGAACGGCTACTATGTCGGACGTGCGCGGCGGTGGACGGAAGCGGAACTGGCGGAGACGATCACCTTTACCTTCGTCGGTGGCGGCGAGGGCGCGATGGCTCGGGAGGACATCCTTCTGCACCTTGCCAATCACGCGACCTATCACCGGGGGTTCGTCAGCACCCTGCTCTATCCGCACAAGGTCGGCGGGGCGGCGAGCGACCTGACAGTGTTCCTGCGGGACGCTTGGCCGGAGATGTCCCGCGCCGTTCAAGAAACCGCAGCGTGAGCGCGCGGACCAAGACCCGCCAATTGATCCTGGTCAATTCCGGCGGCGACGAGGGCCGTTAGACTGCTTTCGTGATCTTGAAAACAGCAAGACGCATCAGCGCCCCGAAACCATGCCCGTCGATGTAACCCCTTTCTATGACGACGCGACCGGCACGATCACCTATGTGGTCGCGGACCCGTCGACCCGCCATTGCGCGATCATCGATCCCGTCCTCGACTATGACGCCAGTTCGGGGCGGACGGCGGCCCGCGGCGCAGATACGGTGGCGCAGTTCGTCGGGAAGCAGGATTACACGGTCGATTGGATTCTGGAGACGCATGTCCATGCCGACCACATGACGGGCGCCTGCCACCTGCAAGCCGAACTTGGCGGCCAGCGTGGGATCGGTGCGGAGATCGTGGCGGTGCAGCGGACCTTCGCGGAAGTCTTCAATCTCGGACCGGACTTTCCGACGGACGGCTCGCAATTCGATCGCCTGTTCGAGGACGGCGCCAAGTTGCCGTTGGGCGATCTGACGGTGAAGGTGCTCCATTCACCCGGACACACCCCGGCCTGTGTCTGCTATCAGATCGGCGACGCGGTCTTCACCGGTGACACGGTCTTCATGCCGGATTTCGGCACGGCGCGCTGCGATTTTCCCGGGGGGGATGCCCGCACGCTGTTCCATTCGATCCGCCGTATTCTCGCGCTGCCGCCGGAAACCCGCGTCTTCGTCGGCCACGACTACGGCACGAAGGACCGGTCGCCGGCATGGGAAACGACGATTGCGGCCGAGCGTGATAGCAGCGTTCATATGCGCGATACCGTCACGGAAGAAGACTTCGTGACGATGCGCGAGGCCCGTGACGCCGAACTCGATTTCCCGAAACTGATCCTGCCGTCGATCCAGGTCAACCTCCGGGGCGGCAAGTTCCCGGACCCCGAATCGAACGGCGTTTCCTACCTGAAGATTCCGCTTAACGCGCTGTAGGCGTCTTCTACCGACCGGCTCGGCCTAGACGCCCACGATGTCGGGTACCGACTCGTCACGACGACATGACGCGCGTCCGATTGGCCGTATGGATGGCCAAAGAAGGCGATTGTTTTTCGGGACGCATGACGCAAGAATTGCCTTCCGGATGAAGGCGGCAGAGCGATGAGCAAGACACACTGAATCTCACGGGTCGGGAGACCCATCCTCAATCGAAATGAATGAGACGTTGCGCGCTGCGAATTCGCGGCCGCATCGCGGGAGATTTGGTGATGAGTATGCTGAATGCGGCGCCTTTCACCCTTCGGGACTTTGAAAAGAAACAACATGACTATGCCGGCGTGGCCGAGGTTGCGACCGCGGTATGGCCTGAATATCCGACGACGGTGCACGGCCTGAAGCAAGACGATGCCAATCGAAATGCGGACCTGGCCTTCGGCCGTGTTGTTGCCGAACGGGGGGAACGGATCGTCGGTTTCGCCGTCTATGGACAGCCGGAATTTTCGCCGCGTCCGGGGAAGTTCTTCTTTCATGCCGCCGTGCATCCGGACCATCGGCGGCGGGGCATGGGCGCGGCGCTCTACGACCGTGTCCTGGAAACCGTGTCGCCGTATCGGCCGACTGACCTGATCGCCTCGACGCATGACGATCAAACCGATACACCCGCATTTCTGGAAAGACGTGGATTTGAGGTCGTTCTGCGGCGTCCGGTATTGCGTCTCGACGTGCGGGCTTTCGACGAAAACTGTGTTCGGTCCGGTCCGCTGGAGGAAGGGATCACGATATCCGCGTTGAGCGATCTCATGCCCGCCGTGCCGGACTGGAAGCGTCGGTGCTGGGAATTGGACTGGGAGATCGTGCAGGATATCCCGCTGTTCGAAACGCCCGTCCGGCCCACGCTCGAACGCTTTTCGCGTACATTCGAGGATCCTGAATTCACGCCGGACTCCTGTTTCGTTGCCCGCCACGGCGATGCATGGGTCGGGATGAGCATCCTGTCCACCGACCCTTCGACACCCG
>JGI12316J14372_10004151_pt1 | contig 12717 bp, 8 predicted proteins | sample MarCyaLeptolynsp_FD_14372 | JGI IMG/M metagenome (IMG submission 14372) | reverse complement strand
CAGGAAAACCAGCTCATCCTTCCACTCCTTGGCCCGCAGCGACAGATTGGTGGCAGAGGGCAAATCATCCGCGAGCCCCGTCAGTTCATGATAATGCGTTGCGAACAGAGCGCGGCACTTATTGGTATTGTGCAAATGCTCAACCGCTGCCCAGGCAATCGCGAGCCCGTCATAGGTGGAGGTGCCGCGGCCGACTTCGTCGAGAATGACGAAGGAGTTTATTGTGGCCTGGGTCAGGATGGCCGCCGTTTCGACCATCTCGACCATGAAGGTCGAACGTCCGCGCGAGAGATCGTCACTCGCCCCGACGCGTGAGAACACGCGATCGGCAATGCCAAGTGTCAACTGGCGCGCCGGAACATACAGTCCAGCCTGGGCCAGGATGACTGCCAGACAGGCCTGGCGCAGATAAGTCGACTTACCGGCCATATTGGGTCCGGTGACCAGAGCGAGCCGCGGGGCGGACTCACCGCTCGCGTCCAGGGTCAGATTATTGGCGGTGAAGCCCTCACCCTGCTTGCGCAGCGCCGCTTCGACGACCGGATGGCGCAAGCCATCAGCCTCGAACACGGGATCAGGCGACAGATTGGGTCGAACCGCGCCCACCTCATTTGCCCATTCGGCATTCGCGGCAGCCGTATCAATCTCCGCCAGCGCCCCCGCCGCCGCGCTCAAACGCTCTGAAAGGGTTTCGACGCGTGCGCAGAACGCTTCGAATATCGCCAGCTCCCGCCCTTTGGCGATATCGTCGGCGCGCGAGATCTTGCCCGCGAGCTCCGATAGTTCCGTGGTCGAGAAACGCACATTCGAGGCCAGCGTCTGGCGATGAATGAAGATCTCGGCCAACGGCGCTTGCATCATCGGGTCGGCATGACGTGCAGAGACATCGATGAAATAGCCCAGCACATTATTGAATTTGATTTTCAGTCCGGAGATGCCTGTGTCGTGGACATACCGGGTTTGCAGCTCGGCGATGATCTGGCGGCTGGCTGATTTCAGCGCCCGGGCTTCATCCAGCGCCTCGTCCCAACCGGTCGCAATGAACCCCCCATCGCGCGCGAGGGTTGGCAAGTCGTCGGCCAGCGCCTTGGTCAGGTCTGCAACCAAACTCGATAGCTCTGGTACATTGGAGAGGGTCAGCGCCTGCAATGCAGATTCGATCAAGGGCGGCGGGTTCGTCGATGCGCGCGCGACTTCGGCCACGGCATGCTCGCCCGCGCGCAAGGCTGAACCGATCGCTGCGAGATCTCTCGGACCGCCGCGTCCGAGGCGAATGCGCGATCGCGCGCGTTCCAGATCGGGCGCAGCCTTCAAGGCCGCGCGTACGGTTTCGCGCAAATGATCATTGGCAAGGAAATACTCGATCCCGTCATGCCGGGCGCCGATTTCTGCGGCGTCCGTTTCTGGCCGCGCGATTCGGGCCGCCAGCAGGCGCGCACCTGGTGCGGTCAGGGTGCGGTCCACCGTGGCGAGCAGCGTGCCTTTTCGGCTGCCATCGAGCGCCGTGTCGATCTCCAGACTGGCGCGCGTGGCCGGATCGATGGACAGGCCCGTCGAAGCCGCGGAACGCCGCGGTGGATCCAGCCGAATATCGTCGCCAGCCTGGGTGATCGAAAGATAATCGAGCAACAGTGCGCAGGCAGACAATTCGGTCTTGCTAAACACCCCAAAGGAGTCGAGCGCGGCGATCTTGAACGCGTCTTTCAGCAGACGTTCGCCAGACTTTGCGCTCGCTGCACTATTCGGGCGATAGGTCTGCGGCAGCCGCAAACCCTCTTGGGCCAGGCGCACCAGCGGCCGGTCTGCGTCGCCTTCCGTGATCAATAATTCGGTGATGGGGAGTGCGCCCAGCGTTTCCGCATAGGTCTCCGGCGAGAAGGCGCGCACTTCGAATTGCCCGGTGGAAACATCGCAGGCCGCCAAGGCCGCGTCGGTACCGCCCGCGCCAAACGCGACCGCGACGAGGGCTTGCCCCTGGCGGGGGGGCAGCAAGCTGTCCTCTGTGATGGTGCCGGGGGTGACGATGCGCACGATTTCGCGGTTCACGATTGCCTTCGATCCACGCTTCTTGGCCTCTGCCGGGCTTTCGGTCTGCTCACACACCGCGACCCGTTCGCCAGACTTGATCAGCCGCGCCAGATATCCCTCGGCAGCATGATAAGGCACACCCGCCATTGGGATCGGTTTGCCCTCATGCTCGCCCCTTGACGTTAAAGTGATGTCGAGGATTTCTGCCGCGCGCACCGCATCTTCGAAGAACAGTTCGTAGAAATCGCCCATGCGAAAAAACAAGAGTGCATCGCCATGCTTCTCTTTAATGGCAAGGTATTGCGCCATGAACGGCGTTGGCGCCTTTGGCTTTTTCACAGAAGCGGCGGTGTCAGGCACAGTCTTGCGAATCCTTCATCAGCCGACTCGAATAAAGCAATGCGAACGGGTTGTCCCCCCTTGCGGACAGGCTTATGAGGCTGCACAAAATTTGTGCGAGCCTTGAAAGGCACTACTGTCATGACCAACAAGCGTCCCAGCTTCACTGATCAAGAAGCGCTTGATTTCCACGCCGATCCGACCCCCGGCAAAATCTCGATGATGCCGACCAAGCCGATGCAGACGCAGCGCGATCTGTCCCTGGCTTATAGTCCGGGTGTCGCGGTGCCGGTGGAAGCGATCGGTCAGGATGCGGACCTCGCCTATGACTATACGTCGAAAGGCAACATGGTCGCCGTGATCTCCAACGGGACCGCCATTCTCGGTCTGGGCGATCTTGGCGCGATGGCCTCCAAGCCGGTGATGGAAGGAAAATCTGTTCTCTTTAAGCGCTTTGCCGACATTGATAGTTTCGATGTCGAGGTCGAGACCAAGGATATTGATGAGTTCTGCACCGTGGTTCGCAATATTGGCGCAACCTGGGGCGGCATAAATCTCGAGGACATTGCCTCGCCGGAAGCCTTCATCATCGAGCAACGCCTGCGCGATGAACTCGATATCCCGGTGTTTCACGATGATCAGCACGGCACAGCGATTATCGCCGCCGCGGGCATCATCAATGCGTGCGCGATCACGGGCCGGAAACTGGAAGATCTGACGGTAGCTGTATCAGGTGCCGGCGCCGCTGGATTGTCGGTCGCGGGCCTCATTCGCCATCTCGGTGTGAAGGCTGAAAATATCCTGATGGCCGACAGTGCCGGCATTCTCTATGAAGGCCGCACCGAGAAAATGGACCAGTTCAAGTCCGCGTTCACGGTCAAAACGAAGAAACGAACCCTGGCGGAAGCCATGGAAGGCGTCGACTGTTTCCTTGGCCTCTCGGTCAAGGGCGCGGTGACACAGGACATGGTCAAGTCCATGGCCAAGAACCCGATTATCTTCGCCATGGCCAACCCGGATCCGGAGATCACACCGGAAGAAATCAAGGCGGTGCGCGGTGATGCGATCATCGCCACGGGCCGGTCGGATTATCCAAACCAGGTCAACAATGTCCTCGGCTTCCCTTACATCTTCCGCGGGGCGCTGGATGTCCGCGCCCGCTCGATCAATGAGGAAATGAAAGTCGCCGCCGCCCGAGCGCTGGCCGAACTCGCGCGCGAGGACGTGCCGGATGAAGTTGCCGCGGCCTATCACGGCGCGCGCCCGCAATTCGGTAAGGACTATATCATCCCGACGCCGTTCGATCCGCGCCTGATCAGCTTCATTCCGCCTTTCGTTGCTCAGGCGGCCATGGATACCGGCGTCGCCCGTAAGCCGATCGAGGATATGGAAGAGTATCGCCACTCCCTGGCGCGCCGTCTCGATCCAACTGCCTCATTCCTGCAAGGCGTACAGTCGGCTGTGCGCCGTGACCAGAAACGCATCGTGTTTGCTGAAGGCGAAGAACCGCAAGTCGTGCGCGCGGCCTGGACGTTCAAACAACAAGGCCTCGGCCAGCCCATTCTGATCGGCCGCCAGGCCCAGGTTGAACGAACGATGAAACAAATGGGCGTCCCGGAAGGCGCGCTCGATATCGTCAATGCGCGTCTGTCGGACCGCAATGCTGACTATACCGACTATCTCTATGCCCGCCTGCAGCGCCGCGGCTATCTCAAACGCGACGCACAGCGCCTCGTCAATCAGGACCGCAATGTGTTCGGGTGCTGTATGCTCGCCAATGGCGATGCCGACGGGATGGTCACGGGTGTGACGCGAAATTACGATGTCTGTCTTACCGATGTGCGGCTGTCGCTGGACCCGCTGCCCGAGGCCGACGTCATCGGGATGTCGATGGTGATCAATCGGGGCAAGACCATCTTCATCGCCGATACCAGCGTCAATGAGCTGCCGGACGGGCACCAATTAGCTGGCATCGCCAAAGAGGCGGCCAAGGCGGTGAAGCGGCTCGGCTTTATTCCACGTGTGGCCTTCCTGTCCTATTCGACCTTTGGCAACCCGATGGGCGAACGGGCTGAGAAAGTGCGCGATGCGGTTTCCATCCTCGACGCCTGTGGCGATTGTGATTTTGAGTATGAAGGCGACATTGCCGCCGATGTGGCGCTGAACCCGTCGCACAAGTTGCTCTATCCCTTCTCGCGCCTTTCAGGGGAAGCCAATGTCCTGATCATGCCGGCGATTCACTCTGCCTCAATTTCGACCAAGCTGCTCGAAGGCATGTCGCGGGCGACGATTATCGGACCGGTTCTGCTCGGCATGTCCAAACCGGTCCAGATCGCGTCACTTGGCGCGACGGTGAACGATATCGTCAATCTGGCGACGGTGGCCGCGTTCGATATTGATCAGGTTGGGGATTAGTCGGGGGCGGGTTCGCGATCCGGCTTCATACTATTCGTGAAACAGCTCAAAAGGATCGCCGGAACGCCGAGTAAAGCCGCATACAGGAAAAAGACTGAATAGCCTTGAGTTGTTGCGTCTTCACCCCCGCTGAACAGTTCGACAAGATAGCCGGATGAAGCCGCCAGCAGCTTCGGACCCAGGCTGTAAATCGAGCTGAAGATTGCATACTGCGTACCCGCGAAGGACTTGTTCACGAAGCTCGACATATAGGCGACAAAGATAGTGCCAGCATAACCTCCGGCAATATTGTCCGCGGTGATCGCTATCAGGATTGGTGCCAACGAGTCTGACGGCTGCTGGACCATCCAGGCAAAGATAACATTGCCCAAAACCGATACGATTGCACCAATAATCAATGACCGTTTCAGTCCAAGTGACAGTGCTGAGACGCCGGCGGCCGCAACACCGATAAACACGATCCACACGCCGTAAATGCCGCTCGCCAACCCGATTTGCTCAGGGCCATATCCCATATGACTGTAGGCTGGCTTTGCCATAATCCCCATAACGATGTCGCTCAATCGGTAGAACGAGACGAAGCACAGAATGAGCAACGCGATGTAGCCATGACGCCAGAAAAAGTCTGCGAACGCGCCATAGGCTGGATGCTTCAAATGCGGACTGTCCGCGCCAAGCTTCCGAACCGGGCTGATAAACAGAGCGCAAATCAGAATCGGGGCGGCCGCAAGATAGATGGCCATCTTCGCAACGTCGCTTCGTTTAGGGGCGATTCCCAGAAGCTCGAGCACCAAGGGAATGAGGATGCCGATCGCTGCGGCTATCGCTGTGACCGCGACAATCGCGGATATGGAGAAGGCCAGCCCTTGGGTGACAGCGCTGAAGGAAAAACTCTGGTCATTGGCGGTTTCGCTCAAGGCCCGGACGAGCGCGTACACGAAGTACAGGGCGGAAAGCGCGGTGATCAGCTGAAATGCGAGGCTCAAGAGCGCGAATACACTCTGGCTAAAGCTGCCGTCAGAAAACAAAGCGGTGAGTTCATCAAACCCGACAAACAGCCCCACCGCGAGTAAGGCTATGCCGGCACCAGCTGCAGTTTTTAGACCAGAGGGCCGGTCCCAAACGGCAAATACCAGCGCCGCCAAGGCCATGATTGCCGCCATGGACATGTATGCCAGATTGAAGCTCGCCACACCGGCGATGACGAGGGCGACACCCCCGGAGATGATCATTCCGACCTTGTATCCATACTGGTAAGCTGCGGCCAATGGGGCTTGGTCATCATCGTCTCTGGCGGCCTCGATACGCCACGCATCTATACCGATGTCCTGCGTCGCGGAACTGAAGGCGAGCAGGAAGGAAAACAGCGCGGTGGCCCCAAGATTCTGAGTTGGGTCGGCAATCCCGATGCCCACCAAAGCGCAGGCGACGCTGAGCTGAGCGACAAATATCCAAGCGCGACGGCGCCCAAACATTTTGGAAAATCCGGGAATGTCAAATCGATCGAGCACCGGCGCCCAAAGGAATTTGAACGAATAAGACAAACCGAAGAAGGAAAAGAAACTAATCAGCGCAACATCGATATCGGAGCGCTCCAGCCACACACTCAGCGTGCTGAAATAGAGCAAAAATGGTAGGCCCGCGGTGAAGCCGAGCACTAACATCATTGCCATTTTTGGTTCAGAGAATCGCGCGATCGACTCTCGCCAGGTCTCTTTGGGCGGCGTGGCTACCTCGCTCACGCGGCGCCTGCGGTCTTGGTCTGGTTGGTCCATTTCAGGGCCAGTTGACGCAACGCTTCTGCGTCGAGCGGTTTGGCTGCGACCCCATTCGCACCAGCTTCGCGGGCGCGGCGTTCGATCTCTGGATTGATTTCGGCCGAGACCGCGATCACCGGCACGGTATGCCCGGCGGCGCGCAATTGCTTGGTGGCTTCAAATCCGTCCATGATTGGCATTCTGAGATCCATCAAAATCAAGTCTGGACTGATTTGCTCGACGGCGTCGAGGGCTTCGCGTCCGGTAGAGGCCACCGTGGCGGTGAATCCTGACGATTCCATGGCACGCCGGGCGATCAGGGCATTGATCGGATTGTCATCAGCGATGAGAATATGGCCATGACCGGTCTCGGGCGCGTCCGTCTCGCTCGCATCGGCGCCGGAAATGGCCAGTCCGGCGCGTTCGATCAAGGACTTTGCGCGTAGCGGGCGGACCATCCAGCCGGCGGCACCGAGTGTGCGGAAGCGGGGCATCTCGGCCCGGTCTTCCGGACGAAGCACGATCAGAACAGGGGCCGTATTGCACAAGGCCCGTAATGTGTCTTCGGGCAGATCGGCGCCAGCGAGGATGAGGCTCGCCTGGGTTTTCAGGGCAGCACTGGGCGGCACGATGTTCAGAACTTCGGCTCCGGCCTGCAGCAGCGAAGCGGCGGCGGACAAGGTCGTCGCAGCGGGCAGCCCGACCAGAATGACCCGACCCTCAATCGCGTCATTGGCAGCGAGATAGGCTTCGGACTTCTCTTCATCGAATGGCAAGCTGACGCGGAAACAGGTGCCGACATCAACTGTGCTTTTGACATCGATTGTCCCGCTCATTGCCTCGCAGATCCGGCGGACAATGGCGAGGCCAAGACCGACGCCGCCATCCTTTTGCGTGTCCGAATGGCTGACTTGCTGGAAGGCCTGAAACAGCATTGCCTGATCGCCGGGCGCAATCCCGGGGCCGGTATCGTAGACGTCGAGGACGAGGCGTCCGTCGTCAAAGGCCAGGTCGACCAGGATCGAGCCGCTATCCGCAAATTTGAGCGCGTTGCCAATCAGGTTGAACAGGATCTGGCGCGCCTTGCCAGCATCGCCGCGCAAGGTCAGGGCCCGGTCGGCATGACAGCGCAGCGCAATGTCGAGCCCGCGCGCATGCGCCCGGGGCGATAGCAATTCGATCACTTCACGGGCAAGCGCGGTCGGTCGGAAGACTTCATTGGAGAGCTCGATCTCGCCCGTGTCCAACCGCGCGAAATCGAGCACATTGTTCAACAGGTCGAGCAACCGCTCGCCCGAATTCTGGATCGCATCGGCATATTCGCGCTGCGCCGGGCTGAGCTCGGTTTCCAGCAACAGCGAAACCGTCCCGAGAATGCCGTTCAGAGGCGTGCGTATCTCGTGGCTGGCCGTGGCCAGAAAAGACTGTTCCGGGCTGAGCTTCGGGTCATTCTCATTCATACTCGCCTATATGGCACAAGGCATTGAGGAATTGCTTAATGCGCCGCGCCATTATCCGGCCTATTGCGCCAGCGCCCCTGCCTGTGCGGTGCCTGTCTCTTCCCAGGTCCGGCGGCGATAGGACAGGGCTTCGGCAATGTGGACGCGCCGGACCTGATGGCAGGCCTCTAAATCAGCAATGGTGCGCGCCACTTTCAGAACTCGGTGATAGGACCGGGCCGAGAGTTTGAATTTCGCTGCCGCGTCAGCGATCAGGCGCTGACCTGAGGCGTCAGGCATTGCGTAGGACTCGAGCTCAGGTCCCGTTGCATCGACATTCAGCCCCCGGTGCGCGGTTGAGATCGTGTCCGCATATCTTTCGGCCTGCCTTTGGCGCGCGGCGCAGACACGGACGGCCACGTCAGCGCTGCCTTCTGCGGGCGGTGGCAAGGCGAGGTCCACGGCTGTCACAGCTGGAGTGTCATAGAACAGGTCGATGCGATCAATGAATGGCCCTGACAGGCGCGCCTGATATTGCTGCGCGCAGCGCGGGCCCCTGCGGCATTGACCCTCGCCAGCCCCGCCGCCGCATCGGCATGGGTTCATCGCAGCGATGAGTTGAAATCGGGCCGGATACTTCACGTGACGATTGGCGCGCGAGATGGTGACCTCGCCATCCTCCAGCGGTTGCCTGAGGCTGTCGAGCACCTGGCCGGAGAATTCAGGTAATTCGTCGAGAAACAGCACGCCGTGATGGGCCAGCGAGATTTCGCCAGGACGGGCCCGAATGCCGCCGCCGACCAGCGCCGCCATCGAAGCTGAGTGGTGCGGGGCGCGAAACGGACGGGCGCGCGAGAGCTGTCCGCGCTCCAGCAGACCCGCGACCGACTGAATCTGGGAGGCTTCGAGCAGCTCATGCGCCGAGAGATCGGGCAACAGGCCCGGCAGCCGCTTGGCCAGCATCGACTTTCCAGACCCCGGTGGGCCGCAAAAGAGCAGATTGTGGCCGCCTGCCGCCGCGATTTCGAGCACACGCTTGGCGCCGTCCTGGCCTTTGACATCCCGCAAGTCGAGCGGATCGGTCGGGGCCGCGAGTTCGCCCGGCGGCGGGCAGGAAAGCGGGGTTCGTCCGCAGAAATGGTTGATCAGGCTGAGCAGGTTCGGGGCGGCCAGATTGCCATCTCCTGCCCATGCCGCTTCCGGCCCACAAATCTCCGGACAGATGAGCCGCAGGTCCATGTCGAGCGCCTGCATCGCAGCGGGCAGGACCCCGACCGTCGCCTCTATACGGCCATCCAGCGACAGCTCCCCGATGGCGGCATGCCCATCGAGCGCATCGGGTGAGAGTATGCCCATGATCGCCAGGGCGCCGAGCGCGATCGGCAAGTCATAATGGCTGCCTTCTTTGGGCAGATCGGCGGGCGCGAGATTGACCGTGATGCGTTTTGGCGGCAGCGCCAGACCGATCGCGCTGAACGCAGCGCGCACACGTTCGCGGCTTTCGGCCACGGCCTTGTCGGGCAAACCGACAATCGTGAAGATTGGCTGCTTGCCGCCAACCATATGGACTTGCACATCCACCGGATTGGCAGCGATGCCTTCAAAGGCAAACGTCGTAATGCGAGCAACCATAAGTATTCCTTGCTGTCTGGCCGTCTTACCAGAAAGCAGAGAACAAATAAAGAACGATTCTATATTTTATTCGAGTCGAATAACCGGCTCATCATCGATCGGTTCGATTTCGATTTCTTCGGTTTCTTCAGTTTCTTCTTCGACGATACTTGCGCCAATTTCAGGAACATCTTCCAGTCCGCTCGAGGCGCCAAGATCGGTGCCGAGGTTGAACCCGTCCGTACTCGTGGTTTCGGTGCCTTCGATTCCGAGATTGAACTCGCCCGCAGGGGTTGCTTCTGGCGCTTCCATTTCGGTCGGCAGGCCGAGATTGAACCCGGTCATATCGACTTCGGCTTCAGTCGTCGTCTCTGCTTCCGCTTCGGTTTCAGGCTTCTCGGCGTCCGCATCACTGGCTTGGGAACAGGCCGTCCCGGCAATGGCAAGTGCGAAGACGGAGGCGATGGAAAGAGCTTTCATATTCATGGCTCCAATTTTGGCCCTCAGGCTAGGTGTTGGCAAGCTTATCTTGCACCACTTTCCAAAACATTGCCGCTGGATCGCGTCCTGTAAAGTCTCGAACCTGTTGCACGCCTGTCGGAGACGTATTGTTGACCTCAGTCAGGCGCCCGCCGATGACGTCAATGCCGACCAAAACCTGCCCGCGAGCCTTTAAGTGCGGGCCTATTGCGGCGCAGATGGCGAGATCAGCCTCGCTGAGATCGCTTGGTTCAGCGGTGCCACCCACGGCAAGATTTGAGCGCGCATGACCCTTTAAAGGCACCCGATTGAAGCCGCCAACCGCTTCACCGTCGATCAAGATGATTCGTTTGTCACCTTCCGCTACGGCCGGCAAAAAGGCCTGAACAATCAGTGGCTCGCGCGTGCGGCCCAGGAACAGATCAACCAGCGGTCCGAAATTGCTGTCTTCGGGTTTGACGCGAAACACGTCGCCGCCGCCAAAGCCGTAAAGCGGTTTGACGATGACATCCTTGTGCGTGTCGCGGAAGGTCGTCATCTCCGCTTTGTCCCGTGCAATCAGGGTCGGGGGCATGAAGTCCGGCACCAGTAACGGATAGAGTTTTTCAGGGCCGGACCGCACATGTTCCGGATCGTTCAGAACCAGCGTGTCCGGTTTCAGCAGTTCCAATATGTGACAGGCCGTGATGTAGGCCATGTCAAACGGCGGATCCTGACGCATCAGGACGACATCAACATCCTCGCGCAGGTCAAGGGTGATACGATCCTCAAATGTGGCGGGGTTGCCGGGCACGCGCTGCACGGTCATCGGCCGCGCATAGGCAGAGATCCGGCCTTCCGAATAAGAGAGATTGTCAGGCTGATACTCGAAAAGCTGGGCGCCGATCTTCTGCGCAGCTTCAGCCAGCGCAAAGGTCGTATTGGACTCTACGGCCGCGGTTTCCAGGGGATCGGTTTGGATGGCGACACGCAGGCTCATGGCGGTTCCTCATAAAATTCAGACGCCTATATGAGGACGCTTGCCGAGATTGCAAAGCGATTATCGGGTTGGATTGTCGGTCAGCGTTTAGCTGCCAGGCCCGCCCAGCAGTTCACCTGAGTCGACTTCCACCGGCTGGGCCGGTGTATAAGGCACGATCTCGCCGCGTTCATTGCGCAGTCGCACATAAGAGACGACCTGATTGACGCCGCCAACCTTGCTGGCTTCTTCAGCGGCTTGCTCAAGTTCCCGGGCTGAGCGGGCAACGCCCAGCAAATAGACCGTGCCGCCATAAGTTTCGACATTGAAATTGTTCGCCTGCACCGTCGACGATCCAAGCAGGCGCGAGCGCACGCGGGTTGAAATCAGCTCGTCGGACGCATTGGCAAAGAAGCCACCCGGGGCTTCGACCTTGATCTCGTTGGCGACATCATCGGCGCGGCGCACTGACCAGGCGAGGCTTTCTGCCTTGAGGCGCAGTTCCGGCGTCCAGACCCGGCCCGACAGCAGAACGACGCCGCCTGCGACCTCAACATCAACCTCGGACATGTTGCCATTGGCGATCAGTTTGGACTTGATTTCATTCGACACCGCTGCGTCATCAAGGGCCTCCCCGAAGGAGCGTTCCTGGGTGGCGGTGACCGCGGTTGCACCGGCAGCGCCAATTATCGCGGTGGCACATCCACTGAGGACGGGAAGCATAGCGATCAGACCGAGGCTGGCGACGAGACGAGACATGGGATGGTTCCTCAAGATTACTGCGGGCGATTTAGAACAGGGATTGGGCGATATTGCGGCATCAATCAAGGGCGCCAGAAATCCTTGTAATGCTTCGGCAGCGCCCATGGCGTGATCGCGATCAGGTCATAGCGCCAGTCAAGCCTGGTCAGTCGAGTGTCATGACTGGCCCAAAGTTCGCTGGCACGGGCAATCCTCTGCCAGGCGCGCCACTGAACGGAGGTCACAGCATCTTCAAGCGATGTTCGCTGCTTCACCTCAATGAAGGCGAGTACACCCCCGCGGCGCGCAATCAGATCGATCTCGCCCACCGGCAATTTCACCCGGTGCGCGATCAGGCGATAGCCCTTGGCCTGCAACCACAGCGCGGCATAGCGTTCTGCCAGGCGGCCGCGGCGTTCGGCCTGTCTGCGCTTGCGGCTAGCCATCTTTCAGAGCGAGTGCGCGCTGATATACGTCCCGTTTTGGTAGTCCAAGTTGTGCTGCAATCTCGGCCGCCGCCTGTTTCACGGACTGCGATTGCAAGGCCTGACGAATGGCGTCGTCGAGCGCTTCTTCGCTGACCTCATTCTCAAGCGGCGGACCGACAAGGAGCACGATCTCCCCTTTGGGTGGCCCCTGTTCGGCATAATGGACCGCCAGGTCGCTCAGTGTGCCGCGCCTCGTTTCCTCGAACAGTTTGGTGAGTTCGCGACTGACCGCAGCCTCGCGCGTCTCGCCAAGGGTCGTCGCCAGATCGCGCAGGCAATCTGCAAGGCGCGGTCCGGATTCATAGAAGACCAGGGTCGATGGCACAGCTGCAAGTTCGGCGGCAGCTTTCAGCCGGGCGCCGGTCTTGGACGGAAGGAAGCCGCAAAACATGAATCGATCACTTGGCAAGCCGCTCGCCACCAGTCCGGCGAGCAGCGCGGAGGCGCCCGGAATCGGAAAA
>JGI12316J14372_10004138_pt1 | contig 12758 bp, 11 predicted proteins | sample MarCyaLeptolynsp_FD_14372 | JGI IMG/M metagenome (IMG submission 14372) | reverse complement strand
TCACATTGCATCAGAAACGATAGATCAATATTTATCACATGAAAATCTTCCTGACATTGCTTTATTTTTTCAAAAATTGATGGAATATTTTGAGCATTGCAAATATAAGGATGAATTAGTCTTATATTTGACCCCCTGTAATTGCGATTTCAGTCATTTTGACGCCGGCTTAATTATTGATTTTTCAGATTCTTGCAAACTTGAAAAACTTACTAGCGATGAAATCAATAAACGCTATAAAACAGACGCCATCATACAAAGACAGTTATTAATCGAAGTACGTGCAAAACCACTATGGCAGGTTATTAGTCATTTAAAATCATGGGAAGAATTGAGTATAGGTTTTCATTGCAGAATTCACCGCAAACCAGACGTATACAATTCAGATTTCTGGTATCATTTCTCCAATATCTATATCAAGTAAGTATCATTCTAATTTAACCAGCCCACTACAATGCACAGTGCTACTATTGTCATTCCTACGCTGAATGAAGGGCAAAATATTGACCCTTTACTGGAAAAATTAACTCAGGTCACTGTAAATAATTGTCATATCGATATTTTATTTGTCGATGACCACTCACAGGATGATACCGTTAGTAAAATTAATGCCTGGCACCAGAAGCATAAATATATATCAGTATTACAAAGAACAGGAACTGCTGATTTAACCCAATCCATTCTCGATGGTGTCAGTAATATTGACACTGAATTTGTACTGGTAATGGATGCTGATCTGAGCCACCCAGTTGAGCAAGTACCCAGTTTACTTAAACCCCTAATCGACAACACTTACGATGTTGTTGTTGGCAGCCGCTATATAAAAAATGGTGGCATTAGCAACTGGCCAGCTCATAGACGCTTACTATCATGGATAGGAGGTTTACCCGCACGCGTATTGACTGATGTAAAAGACACGACATCAGGTTTTTTTGCTTGTCGCAAAGAATGCTTTGCCAGCATTGATGGCAAAGCGAAAGGATACAAAGTACTACTTGAATTACTTGCTTCGGGACTGGATAAATACCGCGTAACCGAATCGCCTATTGTTTTCACTGACCGAGTACATGGGGAATCAAAGTTATCTGGCAAACAACTACTTCAATATTCCCAACGTTTACTTGAGTTAAGTGGCGGACGAGTGACAGGTCCAACCACAGGTAAATTTATGACTGTGGGTATATTGGGAGTGATTGTTGATGCACTTTTTTTTCGCACTTTCATATCTAATGGCTGGACTGTTAGCAACGCGCATATCACTAGCTTTTTTATTGCAGCAACATTTAATTATTTACTAAACTCAATCTGGTCATTCAAATTTTCTCATGATTCGCTGTCAAGCTGGATTCATCGAGCCGTAAAATATATTTTCTTTGGTATGTTAGCACTGACTATTCGCGGCGGCGTGCTAGCCGTACTCATTAATCTATTCCATATAGATCCAAATATAGCCATTTTCCCTGCTATTGTAGCTGCGGCAATAATAAATTTTCTTGGTGCATCATTTATTGTCTTCCCTACAGATAGCAGTCTAGATAAAACGCATAGCTCAATTAACTGGCGTGTATTAGCCATTGCCTGTACTGGCTTTATTATTGTTTTAAGATTTTTATATTTAGGTACCGCCGAATTAATTCCTGATGAAGCCTATTATTGGAATTATAAAGAACACCTCAGTATTGGCTATTTAGATCACCCACCTATGATTGCTTGGGTGATATGGTTAGGAACCAGTCTATTTGGCGATAATGAGTTTGGTGTAAGAATTCTTCCTTACATCACTGGACTAGTCACTTTGTATTTCATATTTCGCCTAACCTCGCTATTGTTTGATAAAACTTCAGCTTATATCTCACTACTAATTACCTCAATTCTGCCATTCACAGTAGCAACAGGATTTCTTGCAACCACTGATGCATTACAAGTAATGCTATGGGCGATATCATTATTTCTAGTAGCCAATATAACCATTAATAAATCTTCTTTATCATGGTTAGGCTTAGGTATCTGTATTGGGTTGGGCATGCTATCAAAATACTCGATAGCATTAATAGCAATAAGCGTGATTATTTATATCAGTTTTAATAGTGAATTACGCTTATGGTGGAAAAAACCAATAATTTATATAGCAGGAGTTATTTCACTAATTATATTTTCTCCAACGATTTACTGGAATGCACAAAATGAATGGAGCTCATTCTTATTCCAAACCACCAGGCGCTTAGATAGAGAATCTATATTTTCAACACATTACCTTGTATTACATTTATTGATTTTACTTTCGCCTTTCATCCTGATGTTTATAATCAGTGCTTACAAGAATTTATCATTTTTAATTAGCAACAAACTCGCTAACAAGAACTTACAGCTTTTATATAAGCAGTATTTCTTAATATTTACATTTGTGCCATTAGCTGTTTACATATATTTCAGCCTGAGTCATTACCCACGCTTTCATTGGACAGCACCGATTTGGTTACTTTCAATTCCGTTACTAGCCTTTGCTCTCAGCCCAACATCAGGATTTATCCATAAAAAGCTTTTTACTTCTTTAACATTATATTCTGCTGCTGGCCTGTGTTTACTCTATGGTGGCTTATTGCACTATGCTGCACTGGGATTACCCATCAAAATCGATACCAATGTCACTGCTCATTACTTTTGGAAACAAACGGCTCAAGAACTGCATGAAATTGAACAATCAATCGAACTAAAGACTGGTCAAAAACCACTCATAGTTGGTCTCAGCAAATGGTCTATTGCAAGTGCACTACGTTTTTACGATGCAGACAAACAAGTTGATAATATTGTCTCAAGAAACGCCATCGGTCGTACCGCTACCATGTACGAACAGTGGACAAACCCCAAGCAATGGATAGGCAAGCCAGTGATATACGTCGCATTTGAATCACCCGATCTTGCCAGCTCAAAGATCAACCAATACTCAATTCAACTGCAAGCACCAAAAAGCAAAAATATTCTTATAAATAACAATGAGTTACGTACTTTAGAGTATCGTATCGCCAAACAATATAAACCCCATTAAACTCGCGTTTAAACTAATGATTCCCCAGCCCTGCCGTTACAGAGCTGAGGGAATTATGCATAAAAAAATACGTACTCAAACCAATCAGATCTTTCAAAAGATTCAACTCTCGTTGAATCCACCTACTAATACTGGGATAAAAACTAAACAAGTAGATAGGCGTTCAGAGTCGCGTTATCATACTGCTGCTAAGTAATATTCCGTTCAAAAAGACTGGGCTTATATTCTTAATTACTCGAGAGATAACGCTTTCATGTTTAGTAACCTCAAAACGAGCACACTATTTTCAGCATTAAGTCTCTTCATCACGCTAACATTCCAAGCATTTGCTAATCAAGATGGGCAAAGTATTGCTTTTGATCGCTCCAAGGGAAATTGCCTTGCCTGTCATGCAATCGCTGACGGAGAAAGCCCCGGCAACATAGGCCCTGAACTATCCAACATGAAGCAACGTTACCCAGATATACAACTACTACGTGACAGAATTTGGGATGAAACTAAATTCAATCCATACACAGTCATGCCACCTTTTGGCAAGCATAAAATACTTAGTGAAGATGAAATAGACCAAGTTGTAAAATTTATTTACTCATTATAGGTAGCAATAAATGTTAAATAGCAATAAAAGAAATTTCTTATTTCAAATCACAAGTGTAGCTACTTTATCTATGCTAGGTAGTATTAGCCGAGTATTTGCAGAGTGGCAGGAGTCTTTATTCACGCATAAAGAACTTAATGAAGTTCTTAGCTCTCTGACTAATAATACTACTCCAACTGAAAGTGAAAATATTCACATCAAAGCACCAGAAATAGCTGAAAATGGTGCTGTAGTACCGGTCACAGTGAATGCATCTATTCCTGATGTCACAGGCATCTCTATTATAGTTGATAATAATCCAAGCCCTCTCACTTCTTCTTTTGATATTAACCCTCAACTGGAAGCCTATGTAGCAACTAGAGTAAAGATGGCAAAATCTTCCAATATTATCGCACTGATATCGACTAAAAATAATCAATTTTTCACTGCCTCGAAAAGCATTAAAGTGACCATTGGTGGTTGCGGCGGTTAATTTATACGTATAAATATGTATAAAAATATTTGCTATTTTATTATTGCTTACCTTTGCTTGGGTGTTTCTCTATCTAATGCCGAATTACAACTTAACGAACCCAAAAAAGACCTAGAGTTAATACAAGGCTATTTTAAACAACGTTTTCCTGATGTAGCTTTTGCTGAATTTTCTAATGGCGTTTATGCATTAGACATGACTGCACGCGAAAACTGGGAAGCACTTGAAGAATTTCCACCTTATGAAATGCATATCGATAATGGCCAAGCATTATGGAATGAAGATTCAAGCATATATAAAACATGCTTCCCCGAAGGTCCGAGTATTAAACATTTTTACCCACTATGGAGCGAGGAACTACAAACAGTAATCACTATGCCTTATGCAATTAATTTATGCCGTAAACAAGCTAAGTTAGAAGAATACGATTATCTGGGCACCGAAATGAATAGTCTAGTTGCATTTATTGCCAATCAGAGTCGCGGTAAAATTATTAATGTGCAAGTACCTAATGACAATGCTTTAAAGGCCTACCAAGCAGGAAAGAAGTTTTATTTCACCCGTAGAGGACAACTAAATTTTGCATGCTTTCACTGCCACTTTGACAATGCAGGTAAAAAACTACGCACTGAGTCATTAGGCCCCGCACTTGGTCAAACTACAGGCTGGCCAACTTATCGAAATAAATGGGGTGCACTGGGGCCTCTACATAAACGTTATATTGGTTGCAACAAACAAGTACGCGCAGCACCTTTAGCAGCACAGAGTGCAACATACCGCAACTTAGAATACTTCCATACTCATATGAATAACGGATTGCCTATTAATGGCCCTTCAGTAAGACGATAATATTCTAAACTATGAAAAATTTACTTTTATTGCTCTGCTTGGCTTCAATTTTATTTGCACCCTTACAGGCACTAAGCATGGAAAGCAGCAACAAAGAACTACATGACCAAATAAATTTACTTGAAGAACGTATTCATAACGCAGCAGAAGAACATGCATTGTGGCGAGACACAGACAAATTATTGTCACAAGCTAAGGAACAGCTTGCAAAAAATAACCCACACAAGACCCAAGAATTAATTGACAAAATAGAATTTCAGCTTAAACAAAGCTTAGAACAGTCACGCAACCAATCCGATATCTCTACACTAGTACCCCATTACTTAATGCATTAGTATGTACTCACAACGACTTTAATGTCTCTAAGGCTTGATCCTTGCCAGGAAATTCCTGAGTTGATTCAGTTGCAATTTTTAAATGTTCTTTGGCTTTAGTTATATCACCACCTTCACCTGTATGCGCCATACCAAGATGGTAATGTAACTCTGCTGCATTAGGCGCAAGTGCCACCGCCCGTTCTAGTATTTCAATAGCTTTAGCTATATTACCAGCCCTATAATTTACCCATCCAACAGTATCTAAAGAAGCAGCCTCATTGATAGACTCCAATTCATCAGCAAAAACAATAGCTTGATTAATATCTTCGGTACTTGCTTCACTATCAACTAATATCATGGCTAGATTATTTTTTGACAGAATAGAAGTTGGTACTTTTCCAATAATATTTTCATAGGTAGAAATTGCTTTTGCTCTATCCCCTTGCTGATAATATGCAAGCGCCAGTTCAAGTCCAAGCCTTTCTGTACCAGCCCCTCGATTATAACCTTGCTCCAAGGCACGAATTGCCTTTTCTCTATCACCCTGAGCGATATATGTTAATGATAATCCACGATAAGGAACCCACCATTGATCGTTTACTTTAATCGCAGACTCAAAACTGTTTTTTGCTAACACATAGTCTTTTTTAGATAGCGCCACCTCACCCAGCAAGTTATATGGCACCAAATATTCAGGATCATCTTTAATATACTTATTAAGTAAAGCAATGGCCTTATCATCCATATCTTGTGATAAGTATAACCTGACTAATCCAGTTAATGGCTCATTAGCTCTGGGCTGCTTATCTAAAGCAATTAGATATTGTTTTTCTGCCTCTACTGGATTGTTCTCATTTTGTAACAGAACACCTGATAAATAATAACCCAGAGGATTATCGCCCATCACTGTCTTCATTGATTCAGCAGTTTGTTTAGCGCCCACATAATCCCTATTAGCAATTTGCAGATCAAATAGTGTTTTAATCGTGTCCAGATCATCTTCATTCTCTGTTAACAATTCATTAACTGTGTCTATTGCTGCTTCGAAATTCTGCTCATCACCTTGTAATCTGGCATAAAGAAGCCCTAACTGCTTATCGTTTGAGTCAATTTCTACTGCTTTTTGCACAAGTTCTTTTGCCAAGTCTTGTTGATCATTAAGGATATAACCAACGGCAAGCTGACGAATGGCAAATGTATTATTTGGTTGATCACGTAATACAGTACGGAAATCAGCAATCGCCGCTGGAGCATCACGACGAGATAAAGCCAAAGTGCCTCGTAATACTAATGCACGTAAATTAGTTGGCTGTTCTGATAAGACTTCTTCTAATAATCCCAACGCAGTTTTAGTATCATTATCTTTAAGTGCTAACAAAGTCAGCTCATTTTTTGCTTCTAAATGCTCAACTTGTGATATGTCTTTAGATAAGGCTTCAAATAAGCTTTTAGCTTGTTCTATTTTATCTTGTTGAAGATAACGTTTACCTAATGCAAGTTTTAATTTTCCATCATCGTCTCTGGCGTAGTCTTCTAATGCCTTAGTTGCTATATCTTCAGATTTATATTTATCTAAAAAAGCAATATAAGTTAATTTATCATCATTAGATTCAATATTACTTAATAATAAATTTTCTGCATTCTGGATACGGCCATCACCAGCATAGATAGCTGCTAGTCGATATGCATATGTATTATCATCTGGATATTGCTCAATTAATTGTTGATAAATTTTTATAATATTATCTGTATCTTTTAATTGACCATATAGAGCAATTAGCATTGCCTGTAACTCTTTACGCGTTCTTTTTGTAACATCAGAACTTTCAAGCTGCTTTTCAATGTATTCGACTGCATTTTCAGTTTCCCCATCTTTAACTTCAAGTGAGGAAAACAAAGTTATTGCAGTCAAATTACTCTCTTCGCTCTGCAATGCCTTACTGGAGTCTGTACGTGCCGCAGGAACGGTATTATTTTTAAGGTGGAATATTCCTCTCAGAGCGAGTGCAGTGGCATTTTCGGGTTGATTCGATAATACTTCTTCAATTAATTGGTAGGATTTTTGATTATCCCCGGAAATTAAATATATTTTCGCTAAATCTAACTTAGCATCAATTGAATTAGGATCTGTCTCTAGCGCTGCAAGTAAAAATTGATAAGCGCTCCTCCACTCTTTTTCCTCTATCGCGCAACGCGATAAACCTACTAACGCATCAACCGTCTTAGGGTCTATTTGAAGAGTATTTTTATAATCTAGCTTTGCCTTTTTACAATCGTTATCATGAAAATGTTCATTGCCACTAGCTAAATATTTCTCTTTTCTGGATTCTGCGCCACCACAAGCACTCAGCACTAGTACAACGCAAATTAATAATATAAGTAACTTATTCATGACACGCTCCGAAGGATATCCTTAAATAAACAATTATAAAAAATTCATAAAAATCGGCACACAGGCACACAGCGCTAAAGTAGATCTAACCGCCCACCAGTTATGCTTAATATTGAACAAAACATATTCAATACAGTAAAACAAAATAATCAATTTGATGACCAAGATACTAAGATTAGGATCTGACACCGGTGATCTTGGCAAATTTGGTATTACAATTGCAGTAGCTATGAGTAAAAAATCTAGCGGCGAACCCACAAACTGTTTACTGCCACCAGTTATAAATAAGATTGCTATTAAACCTATAGATATTAGTAATAAACCCAAATGAAATTGATTCATTAAAGATGAATCAATTTTTTGGGTAGCAAAGTAGATGGATAGTACGATCATCACATGGATAGCTATGCGTTCCAGCCACGTACAAGGCTTTCTAACATAGAAAATCAATCCTATGACTGCAAGTATTGTTATTACCGCTAATAAAGCCAAAATATCTAAGCCACCATTATGAATATTAGATATAGATGTAAATACATATACAATTAATAACAATGTTAATAACGAAAATATTTTATCTTCACTATTGGCAACGTATTTTTTTAGATTAGAAAATACACTTTCATTTTTATTATGATTTGATTTGGCGACAGGCTGCCTATGTGCTACACCAACTAAAAATGTCAATGAAGAAATTACTAAAAAAGCCAAAATTACATTTAATTCTGTGTCATACCTCATGAAGTAAGCTGTTAATATATAAACACTTTGTATCAAATATATAATCAACACACTTTGATAGTGTTTATATCCATGATCTAGCAGCTTGTGATGCAAGTGATTTCGGTCAGCATTAAAAGGTGATTGTTTATGGTAGATTCTTATAATCATGACCATAATTGTGTCGAAGATAGGTAATCCGACTAATAATAGCGGTAACGTTTTAGCATAAGCATTATCAGAGCCATAGGTAAGTGCAACACTCAGCACTCCCAAGACAAAACCTAAAAATAGGCTACCTGTATCACCCATAAATATTTTTGCAGGGTAGGTATTAAAGCGCAAAAAACCAAATACCGAGCCAATAATGGCTAACACTATTAGCACTATACTGAGATTATTTATTTCATAGGCAAGCAGACCAATAATGCTAAATGAAAGTAACGCTTCGCCACCCGCTAAACCATCCAAACCATCCGCAAGATTAATAGCATTAGTTACACCTAGAATAAATAAAAAGTAGACAATTAACACTAATATATTGGGCAACAAGTCATTAGTGACAAAGTACGAAGAGTTAATATGTATGTAACCAGTTGCAAATATCAGCACTATGGAAGCTATCTGCACTAAAAATTTAGTTTTATAGGATAAATTTTTAGCATCATCGATAATACCAAGCACAAAAAGAATGCCTACTCCAGCAAGCATGCCGACAATTGGTAAATCAAACTGAATCCACCCAATAACAGGAATAACTGTAGCAATAACGATAGCTATTCCACCAACTCTTGGAACAGGAACGGTATGTACTTTCCTTGGTGTTGGAATATCTACTAAATTAAATTTTTTATATACATAAGTGAGTGGTGGTATCAAAACGATAGCTGTAAACATTGCCACTAAAAATATTGTATAAAACAACATGGTCAAACAATATTAATTAGGTACATAGTCTGGCAATAGAGGTAGAGTATCGCGCAAAAATGACTGAACCGTATCATCTGCTGTTTGTACATCGTACCCTTTAGGTATGGGATACATTACCCTGATTAATGCGCCATCAGTGCGGTTGCGTGTTAAACCATCCCAGAATAAAAACCATTTAACTAAATATTCATTTGTAATATGTCTATCACGCTGCTTGAACCAATAGTACATTAGAAAGCGGTTATCGCCTTGCTGTACTAACATGCGACTAAGATTAATTTTTTGATCATTTCCACGGTAATCATATGCAAGTGTTACCGGCCTTCTATCGGTAATTCTCCAGCCAGCTCCAGGCAGACATGAACGTGGTGAATGTGCAGACTCTCCTTTCCTTTGTGATTCATAGTAAGCAATATATAACTCCAATGCACCTTGATCGCTTGTATAATTTGCTAGTAAATAATCTTCAAATTTAAGTGCATTAATAAATTGTGCTTCCATAGCCTTACGATGACTTTCCCACATATTAATTTTATGTGGGAACTGATTAAATGTTTTGCGCTGCGGAATATTTTCTTGCCTTTCAGGTAATATAGTATTTGCCATTAATGCCAGGAAAATCACACCAATAGACAGATAAAAAGGTTTGGGAATAGCTCTTTGCTGAACCTTATAAGCACTAAAATCAATCTTAGCAGGCATATCAATGCTTAATACGTCTCTAAGAGATTTACCTGTTGTTAATTTAGTTAGCAACCACATTTCAATCAATAAGATGGCAAAGCAAAACATGAAAATGACCCAACCTTCAAAGTCATGCAGAAAGCCCTCTGCCATTGCAATACCCCAATACTCAACAAGCACACCAATTATACCAATACGAATACTGTTCATTAAAATTGTAATGGGTAGAGTTGATGCTACAACAACGCACTTTTTCCAAAAACTATCTTGATAGAAATAAGCGGCTATAACACCTAAAGTCACTAAAGGAAATAAATAGCGCAGGCCATTACAGGCTTCCACTACTTGCAACTTATAATTTCCAAGATCGATTACATTACCTTCAAGATGCACACTGATACCAAATAAACGGATGACTTCCACACCGATAATTGATGATATAAGCTGCAAATAGGATGATAGATTGTTATAGATAAAATTAGGTAAAGGTATAGTAAAAAACAGCAATGCAACTGCTACAAAATAGAAGCGCATCTGTTTAATGCCAGAGAATGATAATACCAAACCAAATATAACAACCAGTAAGGCATATTTAATAATGATATACAGTGTACTCATTTCGCCAAGGAGCCAGAAAAACAGTCCCATAATGACAATCAGAGTACCAAGCCATGAGCCAGGTAGCTTTTCTTTAATTATGTAATTATTTTTTTGCCAGACAATAAATAAAGAAATAATTGGAATAAGGTAAGCATGACTATATTCTGGCGTATCCCACTTCTGTACGGCATGTATGATTCCGTCTTCAAAAAGAAAGTACAAAAAGGCAAATGCAGCAGCTAAAAGAACAAAATACGTTACTGAGAACTTATATGCTTCTTGTTGTATATTGTTATTGCTTTGATCTTGTATTGACATCGACACCAAAATTTTTTATAAAATTCCTATTGCACCACTATCTTTTTTATCTATCGCAACCGCCATGACTGTCTTCCAGTCAACAATCTCCAACCCATCAGCAAATGCATAAATAAGCGACAAATCACAAAAAGTATTGGCCACTCGTGGCACACCTTTACTAAAATTAAATATCATCCTTATCGCCTTTTCAGTAAATAGCATCCTTTTTGCACCAGCAGTTTTCAGGCGATATTTAATATATTCGGATAACTGCTCCAAGCTTAATGGCTGTAAATGGAAATCAGATGATATACGCTGAGCAAATTGTTTTAACTCAGGCATTCTCAAAGTTTCACGAATTTCTGGCTGACCGGATAAAATAATCTGAAATATATGGTCTTTATCAGAATTAATATTAGAAATAACCCTTAATTCTTCAAGCATTTTTGGGCTTAAATTCTGCGCTTCGTCTACGATTAAAATCGTATTATTCCCTCGACTATATTGCTCAAGTAAAAACGCCTCAAATGTATGGTATTTTTCTATATTCGATTTATTTTTATAATCCAAATCAAATGAAAATAATACTAAATCAATAAGATCACCAAATGATTCATGGGTATTACTTACTAACCCGACTGTATAATGCTCATCAAGATTTTTTAACAAATAACGAATTAAGGTTGTCTTACCACAACCAACATCGCCACTAATCAGTGTAAAGCCAGATTCATTTTGTATGCCATACTCCAGCATAGTTAACGCCAGACGATGGCCTTTTGTAAAATATAAGAAACCAGGATCAGGTGATAAGTTAAATGGTTTCTGAGTCAGACCAAAATGATCGTTATACATATACGCCAGCCATACCAATCAGATTAGTAATAACCTAATGTTGCTGGTTCTAAAGAGTCATTAATTACTACTCCAGCAATATTAACTCCCTCTAACATTTCAAGCGCACGTTGAATATCCTGCTTGCTCGTTCTTCCTTCTCTGACTACTAGCAAGACTGCGTCAATATGCGGCAAAAATGAAATAGCATCATCACTGACTAAAATAGGTGGTAAATCAGCAACTACAATAGAGTTTTCAAGCAATGCATTGGCTTCATTTATTAACGCCTCACCACGCGAGGTAGATAAGTACTCGGAAGAATCATGCAATGGGCGTATAGAGGGAGCTATGATTAAACCTTCCATATCAGGTGAAACTAATATATCTGATAGCGGTTGTTCGTGTTCAAAATAATCTTCTAAGCCATAATCAGGCTCATAGCCATAGCATGAGTAAACTGAAGGTGTCAGTAAATCCAGGTCTAACAGAACTGCATTATTTTTACGGCTATTACCGATGCTGATTGCCAAATTAATAGCTACGGTGGTTTTACCATCATCTTTAGTGGGACTTAACACCGCAATCGAAGACCAGTGCTTTTCTTGCATGATATGCATCAAGCGAGTTCTAAGCACTTTATAAGGCTGAATAATCTCTACACGACTTGCGCTATTTAAGATTCTGTTTTTTTCCAGGGTTAATGCATTAGGCGTGAATTTAGGTACGGAATAATGATGAGCATACTTTACCTGCATTTTAGGTTTGCGCTCATGGATAGTAGCTTGCTGATTATTATCATTTCGTTGGCTACGCGCAATATCAAGTGCTTTTGTTATTTTATCCATAATATAACGTTTATATCTTTCTTAGGACTTTATAAAAAAGCACATCTAATGGCAGGTAAAAAATATGTATCAGTACAAACCCTGCCAAAATCATTGCAATTATGCCAATAGCAAATAAAATTTTGGTATTTTTGCTCTTTGAAACTTCTTCTATTGTGTACATCGTTG
>JGI12316J14372_10004130_pt1 | contig 12781 bp, 10 predicted proteins | sample MarCyaLeptolynsp_FD_14372 | JGI IMG/M metagenome (IMG submission 14372) | reverse complement strand
GGGCGCCAAGAAACAGCGTCGAAACAAAGACGATCCGCCATATCAGGAAGCCCGACAGGATCGCCTCTCCGGCAGCGCGAGGCGGCCGCTGCATCACATCCGGTTCCGCCGGTTCGAAGGCGAGCGCAAGGGCCAGCGTGACCGCCGTGACCATGTTGACCCACAGGATCTGGACCGGCGTGATCGGCAGGACGGAGCCGAACAGGATTGCGGCGACCAGGACCAGCGCTTCCCCGCCATTCGTGGGCAGGATGAACAGGATTGCCTTTTTGAGATTGTCGTAGACCGTGCGTCCCGCCCGGACCGCCTGGGCTATGGTGGCGAAATTGTCGTCGGCGAGCACCATCTCCGAGGCTTCCTTGGCGGCTTCGCTGCCGTTGCGTCCCATCGCGACGCCGACATCGGCGCGTTTCAAGGCGGGGGCGTCGTTCACACCGTCGCCGGTCATTGCGACGATTTCGCCCTGCGCCTGCAGGGCCATGACCAGACGCAGCTTGTGCTGAGGGCTCGTGCGGGCGAATACGGATATTTCCTGAACGCGGAGCCTGAGGGCGTCGTCGTTCAACGTGTCAATGTCCTGACCCGTAAGAACGGCGTCGGGATTGTCCAGGCCGAGTTGCCTTGCGATGGCCCTGGCGGTGCCGGCATGGTCGCCGGTTATCATTTTTACCCGAATGCCCGCTCTCAGACATTCCGCCACGGCGCTGACCGCCTCTTCGCGCGGCGGATCGATCAGGCCGACAAGGCCGAGAAAGACGACGCCGTTTTCCAGATCCGAGAATTCGAGCGCCGTGTGCGCCCCGTCAGTCGGTTTCATTGCCACCGCCAGAACCCGTTGACCCCGCGCGGCGATCGCGTCAGCCCGCGCCTGCCAATAGTTCCTGTCGAGTGCCAGTTCGCCTTCGAGGCCGCGCTGCCGGGCGCACATTTCCAGAATCCGTTCCGGGGCGCCCTTTACATAGATGACACCATCACCATTCGGTTTGTGGTGAAGGGTCGCCATAAACCGGTGCCCGGCGTCGAACGGAATGACGTCCGTGCGCGGGAAATCCCGATCTTCCTGCCGTCTATGGAGACCGGATTTCAAGGCAAGCGTCAGCAGAGCGCCTTCCATCGGATCGCCCTCGACGCTCCATTGCCCGTCGACGTTTTCAAGGCTTGCATCGTTGCATAAGAGAGCGGCTCTCGTCATGTCCCGCAACTGCGGATAGTCCGCCACATCAATCCCGTTTCCATCGAGCGAAAATCCGCCTTTTGGTTCGTATCCGACACCGCTGACGGAAATCAGCCGTCCTGCGGTTGCAATCGATACGACGGCCATTTCGTTGCGCGTCAGCGTGCCGGTCTTGTCTGAACAGATGACGGATACGGAACCGAGCGTTTCTATTGCCGGAAGCCGCCGCACGATGGCCTTTCTCTGCGCCATTCCCTGAACGCCGATTGCAAGGGTTATGGTCAGGATGGCGGGAAGTCCCTCGGGAATTGCGGCAACCGCCAAGCCGATGACCGCCATGAACATTTCGGTGAAATCATAGTCCCGGACGACGGTGCCGAATGCGAAAACGAGCACGGCGAGACCCAGGATACTTCCCGTAAGCCACTTTGCGAAAACGCCCATTTGCCGTGTCAGCGGCGTCTGGAGTGTCGTCACATCGGACAGCATGCCCGAAATCTGGCCGATCGCCGTTTGAGCTCCGGTTGCCACGACGATACCCTTTGCCTGGCCGTAGGTTACAAGCGTCCCGCTGTAGGTCATGCAGGAGCGATCGCCGAGCGACGCGGCGTCCGCAACCGGTTCCGTGGCTTTCTCGACGGCGACCGATTCTCCCGTCAGCACGGATTCGTCGACCTTGATGCTTCTGGATTCCAGGAGCCTGAGATCGGCGGGAACACGTTCGCCGGCTTCCAGCACCACGATGTCGCCGGGAACCAGTTCGCTTCCCGGCACGGTTTTGCGATGTCCGTCGCGGATGAGTCCGGCCTTCGGCGCCAGCATTTCCCGAATTGCCGCAAGCGCATTTTCGGCCTTGCCCTCCTGGAGGAAACCGATGATTGCGTTGACCACAATGACGGCGAGGATGATTTGAGAATCGATCCAGTGGCCCAACAGCGCCGTAACGACCGCTGCGCCGAGAAGGACGTAGATCAGGATATCGTGGAATTGCGCCGCAAATCGTAAAACGGGACCCCGGCGTTTGGGGAGCGGCAGGCGGTTCGGACCCGTCCTCGCGAGACGCGCCTGCGCCTCTGCCTCGCTCAGTCCGCTCAACGTGCTTTGCAGCGCGACAAGCGTATCGCGGACGGTCATCGTGTGCCAGGACCGTTCGTGGGCGGGCGTTATCGGAGTGGAATTTGCCTCGATATCATCGCGTTGAAAAAATGTCATCGCATCGCTTTTCCCATGTGCGGCCATTGGCGTTCAGTGGCCGTCGCGAGCAATACCGGGCGCCGGACCGGCAGCGTTGATGCATGTCAATTCAAGGGCGCCATAAGCGTTTGAGAATTGCAGATTGCAACGTGTCGCGCGAAATCGGATTCACGCAACACGCTGTAGATCTTTGGTTGCGAAAATCGCTTTCGTTTGATCCGAGGCCGATCAAACGACACGCGTGAATTTGACCGGGCCCTGAAGCAATTTCACTAACGATATCAATTGCCTATATCAACTGTACGTATGATGCCCCGAAGGTCCCGCGACACAACGATGTTCCCCTGTTTGACAAGTTGAGCGTTCACATCGGGAACACCCGATGTGAATGCGAAGCGGAGCCTCGAAGGGCGGACGGCGGGCACTGGATCGTCCTTCGAGTCTCCACTTCGTTTCGTGCCTCAGGATGAGGCCAGCGGGTTTCAAGCCTCTGAATCGGCGGACGAAATTCGTCTCAAGCAGTCGGTTCAAATACTCTCGTGCCATGTGCTGACAAGTCGACAAGGGCCTGGTTTTTTTTGACTCTGTCAAATTTGGGCACGCGCCGGCGAAATTGGGCCACTGCCATCAAAGCGACCCGAAGCATGTCTCCCCATACCGGAGTAAATCGGACGATTCGTCGTGCGCCAAGTTGGAACCAAGCCTGAACGGCTCAAAGACGGTGCGGCATCTCCGGCGCGGGACCGGGAATGCCAAGACCACTTGACCCAAATCGAAATCATGCCCTATTGTCCGACAAGCCGACATTCGGTCAGAAAATGAACCGAAGCGACTGATTGGGGGGATTGGGTGACACAATTGGCGGCGAGCCATTTCGACAAGTTGAATGTCCCGCGCGCCTATCAGGTCGTGTCCCAGGCGATTGAAGCCGAAATCCTCAACGGCAGTTTCAAGCCCGGCGACCAGCTGCCGTCGGAAAGCGACCTTGCCGCGCAGTTCGGCGTCAATCGATCCACCGTTCGGGAAGGTCTGCGTCTGCTCGAACAGAATGGCCTTGTGGCCCGCGAGGCCGGCAAGCGGTTGCATGTTACCCTGCCGCGTATCGGCGACCTGTCCTCCCGCATGACCCGGGCGATGGTCATGCATCAGATCACCTTTCGCGAACTCTGGGATCTGGCGATGGTGCTTGAACCCGCGGCGGCATCCGGTGCGGCCCTGTCCGCCGGTGGGGCCGAAATTGCCGCGCTTGAAGACAATCTGAACAAGACCGAAGCAGCACTGTCGCGCGGGGAATCCATTCTCGCGCTCGATCTGGAATTTCACAATCTGCTTGCCGATTATTCCAGCAATCGCGCACTGATGCTGGCGCGCGAGCCGGTTGCGATGCTGCTCCTGCCGGCCTTCGAGACAGTCTGGCCGGGGCTTCCAAAGGCCGGTGCTCGGCTGATGCAGGCCCATACGATTATTCTCGATGCGCTCAGGGTTCGGGATGCGGAAAAAGCGGCGACCTGGATGGGCAAACACATAGCCGACCTGAAACGCGGGTACGACATTGTCGGGGTCGATGTTGATGCACCGATCAAGCGGGAGGGGAGCGGATGAGGCCGGGGTGACGGTTCGCACCTCCACACGAGTTTGATCGGGCGGGAAACAATCCTGAAGCGGAAATCGCCCAATCACAAAAACAAGACAGCACGAGCAACAAAAAGCGCGAAGTTCATTCGCCGGTTCCAGTAGTTCAAACAGGAAGGAAACGACATGACATCCAAGACATGGCGACAGACAGCCAGAAAATCCATGACAGGGGTCGCGGTGGCGGCGCTCGCGGGTGCGTTGGGCATTGCAGGCGCGCAAGCGCAGGAAACCTTCAAGGTCGGCGTGGTGACGTTCCTCTCAGGTGGCGCGGCCGAAAGTTTCGGGGTTCCCGCCTGGAACGGGGGCAAACTGCTGATCGATCTCCTGAACAAGGGGGGCGTGCTCCCGCCGCCCTACGACAAAAAGGGTTTCGGTGGCATGACCATCGAGGCGCTTCCGGTCGACGAAGCGGGCGGAGCCACCAAACAGGTGCAGGAATTCCGCAATCTGGTGCAACGCGAGAAGGTCGATACCGTGCTCGGTTACGTCAGTTCCGGCGACTGCCTGGCGATCCCGCCGGTCGCCGATGAATTGAAGGCTTTCACGATCCTCTATGATTGCGGTACGCCGCGGGTTTTCGAGGAAGGCTCCTACAATTATGTCTTCCGGACCGCCGCGCACGCGGCAATGGACAATATCTCGCTGGCCAAATACATGGCTTCGCGCGGCGTCAAGGTCGATACCTTTGCCGGGATCAACCAGGACTATGCCTGGGGGCAGGATTCCTGGGCCGACTTTGTCGCGTCCATGTCGGTCCTGATGCCCGATGCAAAAGAAAAAACGGCCCTGTTTCCGAAGATCTTTGCCGGACAGTACGGCACCGAGATTTCGGCTCTGATCCGGGAAAAAGCCAGCGTCGTTCATTCCAGCCTCTGGGGCGGGGATCTGCAGGCCTTTGTTCTGCAGGCCGCACCCCGGGGTCTGTTTGAGCGTAGTCAGGTGGCGTTGGCCGCCGGTGACCATGTCATGCCGCAGCTCGGCAACAAGATGCCCGACGGCATTTTCGTCGGCGCCCGTGGCATGAACGGTCTTGCCGCGCACGCCCGATCCACGCCGCTGACGGATGTGTTGTGGGATGCCTATGAAAAGGAATATGGCGTTTTTCCGGTGCAGGCTCCGTTCCGGATGTGGCAGGCAATCCTCGGCCTGAAGGTTGCCGTCGAAAAGGCGATGGATGCAAATGGCGGAAAGAAGCCGAACAGCGATGAACTTGCGGCTGCCATGAAGGGCCTGGAATGGGAAGCGCCGTCAGGCAAGATCCAGATGGTTCTCGGCGATGGCCATCAGGCCATTCAGCCAAACGCGATCGGCACCACCAAGTGGGACAAGGAGTCCGGCAAAATGACACTGGTCGACATTGAATATTATGCGGCCGAATGTGTGAACCCGCCCGCCGGTACCAAGGCTGTCGAGTGGATCAAGGCCGGTTTCCCCGGCGCGAAGTGCGACTAGCGCGCGCCTTCGAATTCGCATTGCAAAACCACCGGCCGCTGCCGAACGCGGCGGCCGGTTTCCCTGAATTTGATCGGTGATGTGGACGCTGTATGGAACTTCTGGCTTACATTGTGGTGGACGGGTTGATTTACGGCGCGTGGCTGTTCATCGTCTCGGTCGGACTTACGCTGGTCTTCGGCGTGCTCAACATTCTCAATCTCGCCCACGGCAGCCTTTATGCGATTGGCGCCTATGCGACCGCCAGCGCCGTCGGCGCCTATCTGGCGCTGGGGGGCGATGCGTTTCCTTTCGGGTCCTATATCGCGATGGTGGCAGGAGCGCTTGTCGTTGCGCTCGCGCTTGGCCCGTTGCTGGAGCGCGGCCTGCTGCGCCACTTCTACGACCGAGATCACGTGATTGTCGTTCTCGTCACCTATGGTGTGTTTCTCATCCTCGAGGACGGGATGAAGCTGATCTGGGGCGTCACGCCGCTGTTTGTCTCCGAACCTTATTCGCTCCTCGGCAATATCGAACTCGGGCCGCTGTTTTATGTAACCTACGACTTCCTGGTCATCGGCGTGGCGGTGCTTGCCGGTCTGGCGGTCTGGTTCGTGCTCAACCGCACCCGGCGCGGAAAGGTCGTGCTTGCCGTCATACATGATCGGGAAATGAGCCAGACCATGGGCGTCAATGTCGATCGCGTGTTCCTGGTCTCGTTCACCATTGGCGTGTTTCTCGCCGCCCTGGGAGGTGCGCTGACCGCGCCGATGATTTCCGTGTCGCCGGGCATAGGCGTCAACGTCATCATCCTGGCCTTCGCCGTCATCATTATCGGCGGCCTCGGTTCGATAGAGGGCGCGGCAATCGGCGCGTTGTTCGTCGGCATTGCCCGGGCCGCTTCGGTGCACATGCTGCCCGAGGCGGAATTGTTTATCATTTACCTGGTGATGGCCGTGGTTCTGGTGTTCAAACCGGAAGGCTTGTTCCGCAAAACCCAGGCGAGGAAGATATGATGATTGCCTGGTTTCCGCGTTCGGTGCCGCTTGCCTGCGGCCTGTCGCTCGTTCTGCTGGTCGCTGTCGGCTTCGTGCTGCCGGACTGGGCCATGTTCCTGGCGACGATGGCGTTTGCCAAAGGCATGGTGGCACTCGGGGTGGTCTGTCTCATGCGGGCCGGCCTCGTGTCCTTCGGTCAGGGCCTGTATTATTGTATCGGCGCCTATGTTTCCGGGTTGATGGCGAACTGGGCCGGGATCACCGATATCTTCCTGCTTTGTTTTCTCGGCATATTGGCCGCCGGGATCGTCGCGGCGATCTTCGGACCCTTGCTGGCGACCTATCGTGGAATATTCTTTGCGATGTTGTCGCTTTCGGTCTCGATGATCCTCTATGGCACCCTTTCGAAAATGACCACGCTCGGCGGTACCGACGGGCTCAATATCGCCGCACCCACATTCCTTGGTTATCATCCCGAAGGCACGGAACTGAGCCTGTCGCTCTATCTGTTTACCTGTGCCACGGTAGTGGTGTTCGGCGGGCTCGTCAGGATCTTCTTTGACTCCGAGCGCGGAATGATCGCGCTGGCCATCCGCGATAACGAATTGCGGGTTGAATATCTCGGCGCTTCGGTGCGGACGGAAATTGCGATCAGCTACATCATCGCGGCGGTGGCCGGAGGGATCGGCGGCGTGATCGCCGGGGCGGCGATCGGGCATGTGGACCCCGAATACGCCTATTGGACGACATCGGGCGAATTCGTCTTTGTCGCCATTCTCGCGGGCTATTTCTCGATCCGTGCGGTCTTTCTCGGTTCGATCGTGCTGGAAATCGTGCGATCCTTCTCGAATCTTTATTTTCCCAACACCTGGCAGATGTCGCTCGGCATCTTTCTGCTCATTGTCATCCTGCTGTTGCCGAACGGGCTCGGTTCGCTGTTAAAGCGACGGGAAAAACAGGAGGCCCCACAATGAGCGCCGCAGTCCTCGTGACAGAGGCCCTGAACAAATCGTTCAGCGCTGTCACGGCCGCGCGCGATGTCAGCGTGTCGGTGCCGAATGGGGCCGTCTGGAGCCTGATCGGTTCGAATGGTGCCGGCAAGACCACGTTCGTGAACATGGTGACCGGATACATCAAGCCGGACAGCGGACGTATTCTGTTCAACGATGATGACATCACCCAACTGTCGCCGCGTCAGATAACCCGCCGCGGCATCCGGCGGTCCTTCCAGATTCCGCAATTGTGCGCCGAGCTCAGCGTGCTCGACAATATGCTGGTGTCGCAATCGATCAATCGCGATCAAAAGCCTTCGCCCTGGCGTTTCGGGCGTGCGAGCGCGCCGGTGGAAGAGGCGATGCTGACGCTGGAAAGGTTCCGCATTGCCGAATATCGCGACCGTTTGATGGGAGAATTGCCGGCAGGCGTGCGCAAACTGCTCGACATTGCCATGGCGATCGCGGGCAAGCCGCGGGTCATGTTGCTTGATGAACCGACCAGCGGCGTTGCCGCGGAAGAAAAGTTCCCGCTGATGGACCTGGTGATGGAAGTGCTTTCGGCGTCAGACGTCACCGTCCTGTTCGTGGAGCATGACATGGATATCGTGACACGCTATTCCGAACGGGTCCTGGCTTTTTACGACGGCGAAATCATTGCAAACGATGCGCCGGATGAAGTGCTCTCCGACGAGGCCGTGCAACGCTATGTGACGGGGACCGCAAAATGATCCTTTCCATGCAGGACATTGAAGTCAACATTCAGTCGGTTCCGATATTGCGGCGGTTGACGCTGGAAGTGGCAGAAGGGGAGATCGTCGGATTGGTCGGGCGCAATGGTGCCGGCAAGACAACGACGATGCGCACCATCATGGGGCTCACAAAGCCGAATGCCGGACAGGTGAAGATTGACGGCGTCGACATAACCAGGTTTGAGGCCTATCGCCGGCCGGCGCTTGGTGTCGGTTACATGCCCGAGGATCGTCGCCTTGTACCGGAATTGACGGTGGAAGAGAACATGCTGCTGCCGGCCTGGGTCAATGATGCTCTGGATCAGAAGGCCGGACTGACATTTGTCTATGACCTGATGCCGGAAGTGGCGGACATGCGCGATCGCAAGGCATTGCTCCTGTCCGGCGGCCAGCAGAAACTCGTGGCCCTCGGCCGCGCCCTGGTCGCCGGACCGAGACTTCTTCTGCTTGACGAGCCTTTCGAGGGCGTGGCGCCGGCATTGGCGCAAAGATTGACCGATGTCATGGTCTCCCTGAAGGCGGAAAAACGCTCCGCGCTGGTGGCCCAGTCGGAACTGACCCATTCCGTATCCCTTCTCGACCGGGAATATACGATCGAACGCGGCGAGATTGTCGGCGATGGCCAGGGATCCTGAAGCGACGGAGTTTCCGGCCGGCCCTGACGTCCGACAGGAAACCCATTTCGACGCGAGGGTGTTGACCTGTTATTCCGAAAGACCGCGAAGTCTGGATCATATGCTGCGCGGTGCCGTGCGGCGCAATGCCGGCGGCGACGCGGTCATCGACGGTGCGACCCGGCTGACTTATGGCGATCTCGACAGCCTGGTCGACACGATCGGAATGAATCTCAGGGCAGCCGGGATCGCTGTCGGAGACCGGGTCGCCCTGGCGACGGGGAATCGCGCCGAGTTCATTTCCGTATTGATGGCCGTTATCCGTATCGGCGCGATTGCCGTGCCGATCAATTGCCGGGAACAGACACCCGGATTCACCCATATCCTCAATCATTCCGGCGCCAAGACCATTGTCTTCGATACAATGGCCGGGGATCGCCTTCCGGCGCGCGGTGAGACGCCGGAGATCCTGCATCGGTTCGCTCTTGGTCAAAGGATGGCGGGCGACCGTCCTTTTGACGACCTCCTGGAACCGCGCGCGGCAATACCTGAACCGGCAATGCCGGACGAGGAGGATGTCGCCGTTATTCTTTATACATCGGGCACAACCGGACGCCCGAAAGGGGTTATGCTTACGCATTTNAACATCGGCCATTCCGTCATGCATTTTGAGACCTGCATGGCCTTGAACGCAGACGATCGGTCGTTGCTCGCCGTTCCCGCCTCGCATGTCACCGGATTGATTGCGAATATCCTGACCATGGTGCGGGTCGCGGGATGCATTCTCGTGTTGCCGCATTTTACCGCGGAAGGGTTTCTCGATCTGGCGGCGCGTGAACGCATGACCCATTCTGTGCTCGTGCCGGCCATGTACAACCTTTGCCAGTTGCGCGCGGACTTCCTCGACTACGATCTGTCCGGGTGGCGTATCGGCGGATATGGCGGTGCACNGATGCCGGAGGCGACGATTGCGGCGCTTGCGGACAAATTGCCCGACCTGATCCTCGTCAACGCTTACGGCGCGACAGAGACCGCGTCACCGGCGACCATTATGCCGATGGGCGGGACCCGGCTGCATGCCGACAGTGTCGGAAAAACCGTCCCCTGCGGCACCATCCGGATCGTCGATGGCGCGGGCAATGACGTTGCTCCCGGGGAAGCCGGAGAGATCTGGATTGCGGGGCCAATGGTTACACCGGGTTACTGGCGCGATGAAACGATTACAAACGCGTCGATCGCCAACGGTTATTGGAAATCGGGCGATATCGGAACGAAGGACCGGGACGGCTTTATTCGATTGCACGACCGCAAGAAAGACATGATCATTCGCGGCGGCTACAACATCTACAGCGCTGAAATTGAAAACTGTCTCAACCATCATCCCGACATTGTCGAGTGCGCTGCCGTCGCGCAACCGGATCCCGTGCTTGGCGAAAAACTGCATGTCTTTGTGTTTGCCCCATCATCGGATCTGAGCGCCGACGACGTTCGGTCGTTTTGTGCCGCACGGCTTGCGGACTACAAAATTCCCGATTTCGTGACCTTCCTCAATGAGGGCCTGCCGCGCAACGCCAATGGCAAGATCATGAAAGCGGACCTGCGAAAAATCGCCGGAGCGTAGACGCGCCGCCCAACAAGCGTTTGTCCGCAGCCTTTGCATTTTTCAGGTTTGCTCCCATATATTTTTAGAACGATTGTTCCAATAATCTTTCTCTTTCCTTTATCAGCTGGAGTTCCTCATGTCCGCAACGCAAACAGCACCCATCGAATTGTATTACTGGCCGACCCCGAACGGATGGAAGGTCTCCATTCTTCTGGAAGAACTTGGCGTTCCCTATGACCTGAAACTGATCAATATCGGCAAGGGCGACCAATTTGCGCCGGACTTTCTCAAGATTGCGCCGAACAATCGCATGCCGGCGATCATCGATCCGCAGGGTCCGGACGGGAAACCGGTGTCGGTTTTTGAATCGGCAGCGATCCTGATGTATCTGGCGCGAAAGTTCGGACAATTTTATCCGACTGACGACGCCAGGCAACAAATCGCCGTTGAGGAGTGGCTGATGTGGCAGATGGGCGGTTTCGGGCCCATGCTGGGGCAAAACCACCATTTCAATCAATATGCGCCGGAGGATCTGCCGTACGCCAAGAAACGGTACATTGATGAAACCCACAGGCTTTATGGTGTTCTAAACAAACAATTGGAGGGACGCGACTTTGTGGCCGGCGCCTATTCCATTGCCGATATGGCGATCATCGGCTGGGCGACGCTCTGGGAACGCCAGCAGATGGACATATCGGAATTTCCCAATGTTGGTGCATGGATTGATCGTCTGAAGGCGCGCCCGGCCGTCGAACGCGGCCTCGCAGTTGGTATTGAGGAACGGGAAAAGCTGCAAATCGCCGACGATAAGGAGGCGCAAAAAGTGCTGTTTTCGCAGCGTGCCGGGTAACGACTGACTTGTCGCTTGCACGGCGATCGGGCGTCAATAATGACCCGAAATAAGCAAAAGGCTGGGCTTGTGTCCGGTCTTTTGCTGTTTGCGCAATGGTCGTCGACAGTTCTCGCGGGTGCTCTGGATTCCGCTATGTAATCGTCAGAATAAAAATTTGTCAATTGGACAAGTCTTTGCATTCATGCTTATGAAGATTTGCGGAGAATTAGCTTAACAGAAGATGTACATAAATTTTTACGAAAATTAATTATAGATTTTAACGTCAGATTCAAATCCGTTCGCCATCCTGTTTCCATAGCGCGAAAAAGCGCAGGTGGGAAAGTGTCTGACAGGCCAGGGATAAAAGGGTGAGATTATGGCTCGGTATGAAATTGCAGATTCGTCGCAGGGTTCGTTCGCAAACGCGGATGCCAACGCCGAACTCTTCTTTCAGTTGGGAATGAAATATTCGATCGGGCGCGATGTGTCTGTTGACTATGTCGAAGCGCACAAATGGTTCAATCTGGCAGCCATGCGCGGCAACCGTGCCGCCGTCGAATACCGCCAGGAACTGGCTGAAGAAATGTCGAATGTCGATATTGCCAGTGCGCAGCGCGCGGCGCGGGACTATTTGAGCCTGCATTGACGGATGCGCCGGGCTGAAGTCGCCGCGATCTGCGCCGGTGCATTGCGGCGCGCACGTTCGGTGTGACTTGAGGCCTTGAATTGCAGCGGTACGCGTCCGCTGAACCGATCGGTCCCTGATGGGGCGGGGACCGCTTCGTTCGGACGGCGCCAATCGCCCTGCAAAGGCAACCCCCCCCCCCCTGTGCACACGGCATTGCCTGGAAACACAAGAAATCCTGAAAAGGCACCCTGAGCGTTTTACTGTTTCCGGGTAGCCAAAAAAGCGCTGGACAAGCGCATGCCAGAACCGGATTGTCCCGGTCTACGCGATAGACCGAAAACGTGTGCGGACAGGTTCGGGGTTCAGTCCAAACGCAACGGAGGTTTGGGGGCACCCTCGTTGGGCGCTTCCAGAGCGGCTTTTTGGGCCATCAGATCGAAGAAACGTTCCCGTTCAATTGGATGATCGCGAAGATATCCCGCGACACCATCCGAGAATTCCACGTGTTCTGCTCCGGTCGTGTGATCGATCATCGTTCGAATCCCTTCCTTAGAGGCAGTGGCCTAAGTATAGCACATATGCCGCCCATCCATTAACCACACCGAAATCTTAATAATTTCTGAAAGTGTCCGGATTGACCGGCTTGAATGCCGGATATTTTTGCTATGATTGCGATGCGCTAACGCATGTCGCTGTCGATCTGCCTCAGATCGAACGAAAACGATTTGCGCAACAAGAGATCTGCGGCGTGTTGCGTGAATCCGATTTCACCCGACACGCTGTTGCGTTCAGGCATTGACCGGTATCAAGATCGGCCAGCCATTCCGGTCTTATTCTGTTTCCCGTCGTTATAGCTTTTCCTGTTCAGACGGAATCGTCTGGACAGATAAGAAATGCGGAATACAGGGACTTTGAGTTTTTCACTGTT
>JGI12316J14372_10004119_pt1 | contig 12813 bp, 7 predicted proteins | sample MarCyaLeptolynsp_FD_14372 | JGI IMG/M metagenome (IMG submission 14372) | reverse complement strand
ATTTTATTAGCGCTGAATATAACTTCATTGTATGCCGAAGATTTAGATGAGCTTGAAGCTCTAGAAGAATTATATGGTGATGAAGAAATTATTAGTTTAGCGACGGGGAGTGCTCAACCTATATCAAAGGCGCCAGCGGTTGCAACCGTTATTACGGCCAAGGAAATTCGTGAAATAGGAGCGCGTGATATTGATGAGGTACTTGAAACTGTGCCAGGTTTACATGTTTCACGGCGAACTAGGTCAGGCTCACCGATTTACACTTTTAGAGGTATTTATAGCACTGAAAATCCTCAAGTGTTGATGCTTGTTAATAGTATTCCTATAACGGATGCATTTGTAGGCGATCGCAGCCAAGTTTGGGGTGGCATGCCTGTAGAATCAATTTCAAGAATTGAAGTCATTCGTGGTCCGGGCTCAGCTATCTATGGTGCTGATGCATTTGCAGGGGTAATTAACATTATAACTAAAACAGCCCAAGAGATTGATGGCACTGAACTTGGTGTGCGCTATGGCTCTTTTAATACTAAAGAAGGTTGGTTGCTTCATGGGGGTACTTATGCAGGGTTTGATGTTGCATTTATGGCTGAGGTTGAGAGTACCGACGGTCATCATGAAGATATTGATTCTGACTTTCAAACATTCTCTGATTCTCTTCCATTTACTATGACTTCGGCCTCATTGGCACCAGGCTCGACGAATAATGGACGTGACAATATTGATATGCGCATCGACATACAAAAAGATCAGTGGCAGCTAAGAGCAGGATTACAACAAAGAAGAAACTATGAGCCTGGTGTTGGTACTTCAGGTGCCCTAGACAATAATATTCAATTTGAAAGTGAGCGATGGAATGTAGATCTAACTTTTGATGAGGAAGAGTTTACTGAAAATTGGGGTATTGAAGCCCAGGTTAGTTTCTTTTCTTCATCTTTAGAAATTGATGAGGATCAATTTGTTTTTCCTCCGGGAGCCTTTTTATTGAATCCTACAACAATTGGTCCTCCAGCAGTCGGACCATTTCCAAATGGTGTAATTGGAAATCCTGAAACTTGGGTAGAAACTTGGCGTTATAGTTTAACAGGACTTTACCATGGGTTTAGTGACCATCTCATAAGAGTTGGGGTGGGTTATACTGATCAAGAATTTACTCGCGTTCGTGAAGAAAATAATTTTTGCCCTGTTTGTGGTGGGGTGGTCACCGATGTTTCTGATACTGCATTTGTGTTTTTGCCGGAGAGACATCGTGATAACACCTTCGCCTTCGTTCAGGATGTTTGGAGCTTTGCTAACGATTGGGAGCTGACATTGGGGTTGCGTTATGACGATTACAATGATTTTGGTGATACTTGGAACCCACGTGCAGCATTAGTATGGTCGGCGCGTCATGATACTACGGTAAAACTATTATATGGACAAGCTTTCCGTGCGCCTTCATTTGCAGAATTTCGTAACCAGAATAACCCCGTTGCACAAGGTAACGCTGATTTAGACCCAGAAGAAATTGAAACGTTTGAGCTTGCAGTTGATTTTAGGCCTATAAGTAATTTAAGACTGGGCGCTAATGTTTTCTATTATGAGTGGGAAGATATTATTGATTTTGTTACAGAATCATCAGGTTTAGCCACTGCTCAAAATACTGGTAAACAAGAGGGGATTGGTTTTGAGTTTGAATTAGAGTGGGATGTTACGAGTGATCTTTCTTTGATAGCAAACTATGCTTTTCAGGATTCTGAAGATCAAGAAACTAATGAGGACTCGGGTAATGCACCACATCATCAAGTATATGCACGTGCCAATTGGGAGTTCATGCCAGGATGGACAGTTACACCAGCTTTTAATTATGTCATTGACCGAGATCGGCCGCCATTAGATACACGTGATGATTTGGATGATTATGCGGTATTTGATTTAACACTTCGAAGTAAAGCATTTAGTGACAAATGGGAACTGGCCGCAGGGATAAGAAATTTATTTAATTCTTCTCCTGAAGAACCCACTGAGGCGAGTTTAAATATTTCAAATGATTTGCCTTTGGAGAGAAGAACTATATTTGCTGAGATTCGGTTAGATATCCAATAGATATTTTTTCACGGCTGGGTGAATAAAAATGCTCTTTAAAGGATGTGGAGGCATAACAAGTGCGATAGCAATCGCTATTGTTTCTATGCTTTTTTATGCTCCGGTGTTTGCAGACACTAAAGTGGGAATAATAGTGCCTGAGTTGCGTGCGCCTTTTAAAGTTATTTTTGATGCGGTAACGGAAGGTGTAGATGCAGGACTAAATCAGCGTACCTCCAAGTTAACGCTTAAAAAAAATTATGACTCCAAAGACATAGTGCGTTGGGTGCAAAAAGAAAATATCGAAGCAGTCATAACTTTAGGTGGCCTTGGCCAAAAAGCTTCTATGTATGTGCCAAATTCAACTCCGATTGTCCAAGGAGCACTGTTATCTGCATCTCCAAATGTGAACAACTTCCCTGGTGTAGCTCTTACGCCTGATCCGAAGGCCCTTTTTGATTTGCTACATCGTTTAGATAGTACGCGTAAAAAAGTTATTGTTGTCTATAATCCCGCTAAAAATCAATGGGTTGTTGATCTGGCTAAAAGACAAACTGCAGCAAATGGTGTGCAGGTGGTTGCATATAAGGCGACAGATATTAAGCAAGCCGCTATTATTTATGATGAAATTTTTTCTAGGAATGACCTGGATAGTATAGCGCTGTGGCTACTGCAGGATCGAAAAGTGGTTGATTCAAAAGTTGTGTTGCCATTTATTTTAGAAAAAGCATGGCAAAAAGAATTAGTAGTATTTTCAAGTGCGCTAAGTCATGTGAAAAAAGGTGTACTATTTTCTATGTATCCTAATAATAAGCTTCATGGTAAACAGTTAGCTGAATTAATTTTATCTGAAAGTGCTGGTCGAAACGGTAGAAATAAAAGAATGTTTCCATCGATAGGCTTGCAAGACGCAGTCAATATACGTACAGCTGAGCATTTGGGTTTAAGTTTGTCGAGATCTGAATTGCGTGAATTTGATGTTGTTTTTCCAGTGTCTAATTAGTGGTTAGTATGAGTTTAATTAACGCCATTAAAAATAAGTTTATTCCTCGTGATTTCAGGCGTCAGCTAGTGATGGTGCTTGTAGGTGGTATTATTTCAACTGCGATTATTTCAACTTTCTTTATTTCGGAATTTACATCAAACGCAGTTAGCAAGAACTTACTTGAAGAAGGTAAAAAAATTACCGAAACATTTGCTTCTCAAAGTATCTTGGGTTTATTGGTTAGTAATGTTGAAAACGTAGAAGATTCTGTAACTGCAATCCTTAATTTTCCAGGTGTGCAGGGTGTGGGGATTTATGATCTGCATAAGAATCCGCTGGTTGAAAGAGGGAAAGATACATTTACAGGCAATAATCCACAGTGGAGCGATGAGACAAAGCTGGTCAAGGAAACCGAACAGGCATGGTATTTTGTTGCTCCGGTTTATTATCTTCATGAATCTGAAGAGGACGTGTTTGAGGAGAATATTGAGCCTGAATTACTTGGCTATGTAAGAGTAATTCAAAGTAAAGAAGGCTTGAATACGCTTATAAGCAACATACGTAACGCGAATATTATTATCTCGTTGGTGCTCGCTGCAGCACTAATGATTTTGCTATTACTCATTACTCAACGTGTTACTAAGCCTTTGAAAGAGCTAATGAGTCTAATGCGTCGGGCGCAAAGTGGCGAGACGGACGTGCGCGCAGAACTTTCAGGTCCTAAGGATATACAGGAAATGGAAGGCGCATTTAACACCATGATTGAGTCGTTACAAGATCGTGAAGTGCAACTTGAAACCGCTAGAGATGCCGCATTACAGTCTGCACGCGTTAAAGGTGACTTTGCCGCGAATGTAAGCCATGAGTTACGTACGCCGTTGAATGGTATTTTAGGTATGTTGGAATTGCTCACAGGGATGGGCCTGACCGCTAAGCAGAGAGAGTATGTCAATATTGCAAGAAACTCGAGTGATGCACTGCTTGCATTGATTGATGATATTTTAGATTTTTCTAAAATAGATTCAGGTAAATTAGAAGTTGATTCCAAAGAATTTAATTTGCGTGTGTTGCTTGATGATGTGGTAAGCATCATGGCGTCGCAAGCACAGAATAAAAATTTAGATTTAGCTCACCTTATATGTTCAAGTGTACCCAACATAATCAAAGGTGACTCACGAAGAATTCGTCAATTACTTTTAAATTTATGTGGCAATGCAATCAAGTTTACTAGTAATGGTGAAATTGCTATCCATGTTAATTTGCAAGAAGCAAACAATGCGGATGTAAAATTGCGTTTTACTGTTAAAGACACAGGTATTGGTATTGCTGAAGGTGCTAAAGAAAAAATATTTGATGCATTTTCCCAAGCTGATGGTTCGACCACGCGTAAGTATGGCGGCACAGGTTTGGGTTTGGCGATCTGTAAGCAATTAGTCAGTGTTTTGAATGGTGAAATGGGCGTGGAAAGTACTCTTGGCCAAGGCAGTAGTTTTTGGTTTGATTTGCCACTGCAGCTTTCAAATGCAAATAGCTCTGCGATTGCCGACGATAAAGGGTCAATGGACCTAAGAATTTTGGTTGTTGATGACAGTGAGATCGTTCAATTCAATGTTATGCAAACATTGGAGAAATGGGGCGCTTATGTTGAGTGTGCTGACAGCGGAGAATCTGCGTTAATCAAATTGCGTCATGCTGTACATAGTAGCAAACCGTTTGATGTTGCGTTAATTGACGAGTTAATGCCGGGTTGCAACGGTATTGAATTAATGCGCTCGATTAGTCATAACTTAGAAGTAGGATCATTGAAAATGGTGCTAATGACTAATCAAACACATGCAGAATCATTTCTTGAAAGATTTGCTGAGATTGATGGTTTTGTACAAAAACCTATACTTCAGTCTGGTTTGTATGATTCGATCTCTACCGTTATGCGAGGCAGCCTCAATGTTGTTAATCCATTGTTTGTTGATGAAGAAGAAGGTAAAGATGTGTCCTTTAATTCACATATATTAGTAGCAGAAGATAATACTGCAAATCAACAAGTTGCAATTGGCATGTTAGAGAGGCTTGGCTGCTCAGTAATAGTCGCAGCTAATGGCACTGAGGCGTTGAACCTCCTTGAGAGAAATAGATTCGATATTATTTTTATGGATTGTAATATGCCTGAGATGGATGGCTATGAGGCAACGCGTAAGATTAGAAGTCTTCATAGTTCAAACTCAGGGTTGCCAATAATTGCAATGACTGCCAACGTGCAAGAGGGTGACCGCCAGAAATGTATGCAAGCAGGCATGGATGACTATTTGTCAAAGCCGCTAAAACTTGATCGGTTGCGTGCAAAACTTCAGAAGTGGTTGCCAGATGCCTCATCAATAATAGCTAGTGATACTGTTGATGGCATTCCTGTTATTAATCAATCACAAAGTAATACGGGTCCAATTGATGAAGAACGGATTAATGAATTAAAAGAAAGTGTTTCTGGCGCGTTCGATAAAATGGTAGAGGCGTACGTCGAAGATCTACCAGTCTTGGCGACTTCATTAGAGGATGCGATTAATGCAAAAGATGGTCCTCAAGTGCAGCATTATGCGCATAGCATTAAAGGAAGCAGTAAAAATTTTGGAGCTGTTGAATTAGCTGATGTTGCAAAAGAAATTGAAAGTATGGCGCGTGAAAATCAAATACAGGATTTACATACTCAGTTAATCTCTATTTTTGAGGAAGTGGATCGAGTGATCGAGTATCTAAATAATATGATTAAGCCTGAAATGCATAGTATTTCAACAGAAGTGCGCGCAAGTGAACAAATCGATCGAATTTTAATTGCCGATGATGATCGTAGTATGCGTTTGGCTTTAATGAACGTGTTGGATTCTGATGGTTACGAACTGCATGAAGTTGAAAATGGCAAACAGGCGTACGATTATTGTCGCAAGAATATGCCTGACTTGGTGCTACTAGATGCCATGATGCCTGAAATGGACGGTTTTAGTGCCTGTGAAAAAATTCGTACATTAGAGAGAGGCGGCCATATTCCCATTCTTATTGTGACTGCGCTTGATGATGAAGAATCTGTTGAGCGTGCCTTCAAGGTAGGAGCAACAGATTATTTGCCTAAGCCAGTTCATTTTGCCGTACTGCGACAACGTATCTCGCGTTTGTTGCATGCAGCTAGTGTTGAGAGACATGTTAGACAGCTTGCTTATACTGATCCACTGACTGGTTTACCTAATCGAACAACATTATCTTCACACTTGAATGAATTGTTAGCCAAAGCAAGGGCCAGTGATGATATGTTGGCAATGTTGTTTTTGGATCTTGATCGATTCAAATTAGTAAATGATACCCTGGGACATAGTGTTGGAGATTTACTGCTTAAAGCTGTAGCCGATCGTTTAAAGCGATGTGTGCGCGGTGGGGACATGGTTGCCCGACTAGGTGGCGATGAATTTACAATTATTATAGATCGTGCGAAATCGCGGGATGCAGTTGCGCGAATTGCGCAAACAATTTGTGACAGTATTGAACAACCATTCTCATTTTCTGGACAGGAAATTTTTGTTTCTACCAGTATCGGAATTTCTCTCTATCCACTTGATGGTAATGATATCGGTGAGCTTATGAAACATGCTGATACTGCCATGTTTAGAGCAAAAGAATTGGCTTGCAGTTACTTTTTTTATGAAAGCGATATGGAAGCGGCAGTCACTCGCAAGATGGAGATTGAAGCGGACTTGCGGCGCTCAGTGAGTCGTGACCAGATTGACGTGTATTTCCAACCCAAAGCGGATCTAGCTACAAACGAAATTGTGGGTATGGAAGCCTTGGTAAGATGGAATCATCCACAAAAAGGAATTATCTGTCCGCAGGAATTTATTCCTTTAGCAGAAGAGACAGGGATCATTAATGAAATCGGGTTATGGGTAATGATTGGTTCTTGTCTGCAAGTTAAACAATGGCATGACCAAGGTCACGGGCCATATTCTATCGCGGTAAATTTATCTGGCGTGCAGCTTGAAAATGGAAATATTATCCATCAGGTCAGACAAGTGCTTGATGAGACGAATATAGATCCGTCTTTGTTGGAATTAGAGATAACAGAAAGCACTATTATGCATCATCCTGAGCGAGTCATAGAGGTGCTCAAGAAGCTCAAAGAGATGGGGGTTAAACTATCTGTGGATGACTTTGGTACGGGGTATTCTTCACTCAACTATCTCAAACGCTTTCCAATCGATTTGCTTAAAATCGACGCTACTTTTGTAAGGGATGTAGAAACTGACCCAGATGATAGGGCGATTATTCAGAGTATTATTGCTTTAGCGAAAAGCATGCGCTTGAAAGTAGTAGCTGAAGGCGTTGAATCTAGACAGCAGCAAGAGCTCCTTAAGTCCATGGGATGTGACTTTATTCAAGGATATTACGTTGGCCGACCAGTCGGTGCCGAAGAGTTTGAAGAACGTGTTCTCAATAAAACTAAAACAGCTGGCCCGATTGTGAGCGACCTGTCCGACTATCGTGGTAGTTGAGCTTTTTCTCATATCCCATTGTAAACCAATGAGATATGAATAATTTCTATCCTTCATTCTGAGTAAACACTAGGCAAAAGTTCATTAGATTCCATACAGATAGCGGCTATTTATTAGGCGGAATTTAGGTCAGGATTAGTAAGTATTGAAATTGAAAAAAATATTGCAATTTCGCAGCCTGTTGGTGTAGTTTACGCATATTACGAAGAAATTAATCGTACTGTAAGGGTAGAGGAGCGATCCCTCATAAGCTGGCACAAATTAAAATAATGAATAGTGTCGCAGTAGCTATCATTCTGTAGGTCAAAGTAATACGATATCGAATAAGGTAAGTGCTTATGTCCGCGTGCTGTGAACATATATCTTTCCATAGATTAAGTATTGTGTGTCTGCTTACATAAAAGAACGTGTACTAAAAATTTAATTTTTTAAGAGTCGTTATAAAAATAATATGGAAACATTTCCTAGTCTTCTGCAACAACACGCAACTCAAAGTGGTAATCGCACTGCACTTCGAATGAAAAAGCACGGTATATGGAATTCATATACCTGGAGTGAAGTAGCAAACGAAGTTCAAAAACTCGCATGTGGTTTTGCCGCAACTGGCCTCAAACCTGGTGAAAAAGTCGCGGTCATTGGAAACAATGTCCCACCTCTATTCTTTTCAATGGGGGGGGGGGGGGGGGGGGGGCTTGCTCGAAAATTGTGAAGCGCGGTTTGCGGTTCTGCAAGATCAGCAACAAGTTGATGCTATTTATGAAGTTATTAAAGAACTGCCAATGCTTGCTGAGGTGGTTTATTTTGATGTCAGGGGTATGCAGGAATATGATCATACTCATTTAAAGAGCTATATAGAGTTTGAAGAGCTTGGTGAGCAGTTTGCTAAGGAACATCCAAACTTTATGAGTGATGTGGCTGCGAAAGTCACGCCAGACACAGACGCATTTATTGTGTATACGGCTGGGACATCAGGCCAGTGTCGTGGTGCAGTGCTAAGCCACTCAAACTTCTTAACTACTGGTCAAGTATTTGCTGACCAGGAAGGCATAGCTGATAATGAAGAAGTCTATGCTTATCTTCCTTTATGTTACGCCAGCACATTATTCTTTGTTTACACATTATGGATGGTGAAGGGCTACACAATTAATTGCCCGGAAAGTAACGAAACAATTTTGAGTGATATGCGCGAAGTGGGACCTAGCATGTTCTACGCGCCACCACATTTTTATAAGCTGCTTTATTCTCAAATCAATTCCCGATCAGAAAATACTAAATCAAAGTTACTGGATAAGCATATGTCTAAATTGCTTAGCGAGGGTCGCACATGGTTGGGTGACAAATTAGTATTTAATCAAATTAAAGACCTATACGGTTTAAGCCAAATCAAGCATGCTTATGTGGGCGGCGATGTATTAAGCGAAGAAGTGTTTAAATTTTATATCGCGCTTGGTGTCAATCTTAAAGCGACTTATGGTTGCGCGGAAAGTGCCGGCTGCATGAGTGTGCAAGGATCATCAGACCTACAATCAGATCATAGTGAGTCAATGGTGGGAGCACCGCTACCGGGAGTAGATGTCAAAATTGGTGCTGATCAAGAAATCATGTTTAAAGGTATGAATGCGTTTAAAGGTTATTACCGCGATGAAGCACATACAAGCGAAATAGTGAGTGCAGATGGCTGGATTAAAACCGGTGATGTCGGTGAGTTGGTAGATGGCCATATCCATGTCATAGAACGTGCTGATTGCATTAGTAGATTTAACAATGGTGCCGACTTCAGACCTAAGCAAATAGAAAATGCATTAAAGGCTTCACCTTATATTATGGATGCTGTTGTTATTGGAGAGCACAAAGATCATATGGCTGCTTTGATTGTGATTGATGCAGCGACTGTAGGTGCTTGGGCTGAACGAAGACAAATGCAATTCACTGGCTTACGTGATTTGGCGACAAAAGACGAAGTGGTGGAATTAATCTCATCAAAAATTAAAGAGGTCAATGACTGCATGGAGCATGTAGGTGGTGCAAACTGCCCACAAATAAAACGACACACAATATTGCACAAAGAATTTAATGCCAGTATCGGTGAGATGACTCGGTCACGTAAAATTCGTCGTGACATTATTGCTAACAACTACAAGCCGCTTATCGATGCTTTGTTTGCTGATGCAGATAGATTTGATGTAACAGATTCAAACGGTGAACTTGTCGCGCAACTTAGACTACAAACAGCGTAATATTAAATACGATGAATATGAGTACAGATTCTAAAAACCCTATTCTGATTCTTGAAAATATCACCCTGTCATTTAAGGGTGTTAAAGCAATTACTGATATCAGCTTCCAAGTCTATGAGGGTGAGATATGTTCTGTTATTGGCCCTAATGGTGCAGGTAAAAGTTCCATGCTGAATGTGATTAATGGCGTCTACATACCTCAAGAAGGTAGCATTAGTTTTGACGGCAGACAGTTTAAGAAAATGAAACCGCATACGGCAGCGACAATGGGAATAGCCAGAACTTTCCAAAACATTGCATTGTTTAAAGGCATGTCAACATTGGACAATATAATGTCCGGTCGCAACCTAATGATGAAATCTACCTTCTGGGAGAATGCGTTAGGTATTGGTCGTGCCAAGCGAGAAGAGCTAGAGCATCGTGAGGAAGTTGAGAAAATTATTGAATTTCTAGGTTTGCAGTCGCTGCGTAAAACACCTGTTGCTTCATTGGCCTACGGCTTACAAAAGCGTGTGGAGTTAGGGCGTGCTCTTGCTGCTGAACCTAAAATGTTGCTTTTGGATGAGCCTATGGCAGGTATGACAATGGAAGAAAAACTTGATATGTCGTGCTTTATCCAAGAAGTGAATAGAAACTTTGGTACCACTATCGTGTTAATTGAGCACGATATGGGTGTAGTAATGGATATATCAGACCATGTGGTTGTAATGGATTATGGCAAGAAGATCGGTGATGGAACGCCTGACGAGGTTATGAATAACCAAGATGTAATTGATGCCTATTTAGGTGTGAGTCACTAATAGCAGTTTAGTTAATAGAGCATATTTGCGAATAAATAAAGGAACGATATTGTGGCGTTTTTTATAGAAGTACTGGTCGGAGGGTTGTTATCAGGAGTGATGTACTCATTGGTAGCAATTGGTTTTGTACTTATTTACAAATCATCTGGTGTGTTTAACTTTGCACAAGGCACGATGCTGTTGCTCGCAGCTCTGACCTTTGTAAGTTTGACTGAAAGACAAGTCGACTTTTGGGTTGCGTTTGTTATTACTTTAGTCCTGATGGTCGTACTTGGAATTATTGTTGAACGTACCGTGATGCGTCCGTTGGCCAATCAGTCATTATTATCATTATTTATGGCGACTGTAGGACTCAACTATTTTCTTGAGGGTCTAGCACAAGGGGTATGGGATTCTGCAGTACATGGATTAGAGACAGGTATTTCTAATGAGCCTATTTTCTTAATCGAAAAATTTCCGGCACTAGGGCTGGATATTATTATCAGTCAGTTTGATATTGCCGCGGCTGTTATCGCTGGCACAATGATTCTTGGATTAACATTATTTTTCCAGTACACGCGCACAGGAATGTCACTGCGTGCTGTATCTGATGATCATATGGCGGCCATGGCAGTGGGTATTCCATTGAATCGAATTTGGGCGATTGTGTGGGCAGTTACAGGGGTTATTTGCCTGATTGCGGGTATGTTGTGGGGTGATCGTGTCAGTGTTTCATTTACACTAACTGCGGCTGTACTCAAAGGCCTTCCTGTGATTCTTATCGGTGGATTGACATCCATCCCAGGTGCAATCGTAGGTGGCTTAATTATTGGTGCGAGTGAAAAACTGGGTGAAATTTATCTTGCAGAGTACTTTGGAGGCCAAGGAATTGAGCATTGGTGGGCGTATACAACTGCACTAATATTTTTAATAATTCGTCCCACCGGTATTTTCGGTGAGAAAGAAATAGAGAGAGTTTAAGCATGTTCTATCGTGAAGCAGGGAGAATAGTAAAGAGTTTTGCGGATGATCGCCGCATGCTTCCACTCAAGGAAGATCGCATCATTACAACATTATTCATTGTGGGTGTGATGTACATAGGTGTTTCATTAATTGCTAGTGACTATGTCTTAAGTGCGATATTGATTCCAATGATGGTGCTGGGAATCGCATCGCTAGGGCTCAATATTGCGACTGGCTACACAGGGCAGTTGTCATTAGGAACAGCCGGCTTTATGTGCTTTGGTGCTTTTGCTGCATTTAACTTGATGCTGCGAATAGACTGGATGAATATTCCGCTAGCTTTCTTTTTAGCCGGTATCATCGCTGGCATAGTAGGAATAATATTTGGTTTGCCTAGCCTCAGAATTAAAGGCTTTTATTTGATTGTATCCACACTTGCAGCACAATTTTTTGCAGAGTGGGTCTTTAATGCGTACCCATGGTTCCTCAACTACACATCTTCAGGTGTCGTTGCATTGCCACCTCACCACTATCGCGTATTTCCATTCCAAGAATTGACACCATTGAACAATGCATTCTGGCATTCTTACCAAGGGCGCTATCTAATTACGCTCACAGTTACGATATTGCTCGTGCTTGCTTGTAAGAATTTGGTACGCAGTCAGACAGGTAGAAACTGGATGGCTGTCAGAGATATGGATATTGCTGCCAACGTAATCGGAATCTCGGTAGCTAAAACTAAATTGCAAGCATTCTTTATCAGCACATTCTATTGTGGAATTGCTGGTGCAATGTACTGCTATTGCTATATTGGTAACCTGGATTTTATGATCTTTAACTTAAGAAGATCTTTCTTAGTCATGTTCATGGTGATTGTGGGTGGCCTAGGTTCAATACTTGGCTCATTCCTCGGCGCTATATTTGTATATGGCTGGCCAATATTGGTTACCAGACTCGGTGATGCAATTTTTGGTGGTGGTACTTTAGATACCGCTTTTGTCGAGAACAATTCTAAGATTGTTGTTGGAACAATAATTATTGTATTACTCATACGCGAGCCTGGCGGATTTGCGGCACTTTGGAATACAAGTAAGGCAAAACTTAGAGTATGGCCTTTCTCAAAATAAAAGAATTATAAATTCCCGGACAATGTAGTTGGGAAAAACAAAAAGCACCTAATAAAGGAGTAGTAAAAATATGAAGACGAGAGTAATGGTACTGGCGAGCGCGCTATTGTCGATGGTAGGCATGAGTAGCGT
>JGI12316J14372_10004110_pt1 | contig 12847 bp, 10 predicted proteins | sample MarCyaLeptolynsp_FD_14372 | JGI IMG/M metagenome (IMG submission 14372) | reverse complement strand
TAGCCAAACTTTGTGTCCAAATTCTACTAAAGCGTTGGTTTTGCCGCGACAGATAATGTCACTATGGCTTTCAAAAATACTGACTATTTTCTCTGCTGAAGGAACTTTTTGCAGCTGTAAAACCCGGCGCTTGGTTTGGTCAATTACTTGGACAATACGAGGGATAAATAGGCGTAATGCTTGAGTAATTTTTTCCCCTGATAAGCTCTTGATATTAAGTAGAATTTTTTGAATAGCTTGAGCTTGTTTGAGACTGGTAAGAGAAACACAGAGCAGTTTTTCATAGGCTTTTTTTCTTTGTTCAGAGCCTCGTTTGGTGCGGGTGCGCGAGAAACTGTCAATGGCACTAACCTCAGTGGCACCAACCTCAGTGGCACTAACCTCAGTGAAACCAACCTCAGTGGCACCAACCTCAGCAAAACCAAGCTCCGTGAAGCCAACCTCAGTAAAGCCAACCTTGGTGGAGCCAACCTTCGTTATGCTGACTTGAGTGAAGCTGACCTTAGTAGAGCCGACGTTCGTTATGCTGACTTCAGTGGAGCCAACCTGAGTAGAACTTACCTCAGGGGAGCAAACTTTAAGAAGCATGAAATTTATGGCAAAGTTGAAAATCTGACTGCAAAGCAGATCAAATCTGCTTGCTATTGGCAACAAGCAGAATTTGACCCAGATTTTGAGGAAGAACTCAAAAAAGAACCTGACCAAAAAATAGATTGTAGTTGGGTGCAACCTTATGAAGACTACAGCACTTTTAAAGAATGGTGTGACAATAAGGAGCGCATTTCCGAAAAAGCGAAACATACTGTGGAAGTGTTGCTCGAAAAAATTGGCATCCAGGATTGTTTAGCAGCCGGAGAGAAATTATCAAGAATGACTGAAGTGATTCTCGAAGGCAATCGAATCACAGATATCAGTCCACTATCTGGCTTGACTAATTTGACTGTACTAGGACTCAGTGAAAATCAAATCCAAGATATCAGTCCACTGTCTGGCTTGACTAATTTGACTAAACTCAGTCTCAATGTCAATCAAATCACAGACATTCGTTCCCTTTCTGAATTGAATAATCTCAATGCAGTTTATCTCAATAATAATCAAATCACAGACATCCGTTTCCTCTCTGAATTGAGTAATCTCAATGTACTTTATCTCAATAAGAATCAAATCAGAGATATAAGTCTACTATCTCGCTTGAATAATCTAAAATTTTTCTGGCTCCAGGAAAATCTGATCGCCAATCCCACCTGTCCAGTCCAACCAGAATCTATATGCTTGTTTGAGTTACAGCCTTGAACCTTAAATGAACTTTAAACGAAAAAAACAGCAAAATCAGTAAAAAAATAGCAAACTTCTCTCCCCCAGCTCCCCCAGCTCCCTCAGCTCCCTCAGCTCTTACAGTTTTTTAATGTCTTCTTTACGGGACTCCTTCAAAGATCAGGCTAACCTGAAGATGCAACCAACCGCACTATCAAGTTAAGTAGATTTTGCAAGGAGTTTTATGACACAACCAAGCTTCGGCGTAATTGGTTTAGCTGTTATGGGCGAAAACTTAGCGCTCAATGTGGAAAGTCGCGGTTTTCCCGTAGCAGTTTACAATCGTACTGCTGCTAAAACCGAAGAGTTTATGCGCAAGCGTGCCCAAGGTAAGCAGGTGAGTGCCGCCTATTCCTTGGAAGAATTTGTCAAAACCCTGGCACGTCCTCGCAAAATCCTGGTAATGGTAAAAGCAGGCAAACCAGTTGATGCAGTAATTGAGCAACTTAAACCGTTGCTAGAGCCAGATGATATGATCATTGATGGTGGCAACTCTCTCTACGGCGATACAGAACGACGCACTAAAGATTTAGAAGCCACTGGACTCGGATTTGTTGGCATGGGAGTCAGTGGTGGGGAAGAAGGTGCTCTTCATGGTCCTAGTTTAATGCCGGGAGGCACTGACAGTGCTTATAAGGAATTAGAGCCAATTTTGACTAAAATTGCAGCTCAGGTGGATGATGGTCCTTGTGTTACCTACATTGGACCTGGTGGTGCTGGTCACTATGTCAAAATGGTACACAACGGTATTGAATACGGCGATATGCAGCTGATTGCTGAAGCCTATGACATACTCAAGAATAGCTTGGGACTGGACCATAAGCAGCTCCATGAAGTATTTGCTGAATGGAATACTACTGATGAACTGAATTCATTTCTGATTGAAATCACTGCTGATATCTTCAAGTACGTTGATCAAGACACTAATCTGCCTTTAGTAGACTTGATTCTTGATTCTGCAGGACAGAAGGGTACCGGACGTTGGACGGTAGTTAGTTCCCTGGAGCTGGGGGTTCCCATTCCTACCATGTATGCAGCGGTGAATGCTCGTGTCATCTCTTCCTATAAAGATGAGCGCTTAGCAGCAGCTAAAGAGTTAACTGGTCCTACTGGTAAATATAATGGGGATACCAAAGCATTTATTAACAAAGTGCGAGATGCCCTCTATTGCTCCAAAATGTGTTCCTACGCTCAGGGCATGGCACTGTTGAGCAAAGCATCAGAGGAGTTCAACTACAACCTTAACTTGGCAGAAACTGCTCGTATCTGGAAAGGTGGCTGCATTATTCGGGCTGGCTTCTTAGATAAGATTAAAAATGCTTTCAACGAAAATCCCAAGTTGCCTAATCTCTTGTTAGCTCCTGAGTTTAAGCAGACTATTTTAGATCGACAGGATGCTTGGCGAGAGGTACTAGCCACATCCAACCAACTGGGAATTCCGGTTCCTGCTTTTAGTGCCTCTTTGGATTACTTCGACAGCTACCGAAGAGAGCGCCTACCCCAAAACCTCACCCAAGCGCAGCGTGATTACTTTGGCGCTCATACTTACGAGCGGGTAGATAAATCTAGGGGTGAATTCTTCCACACAGAGTGGACAGCAGGCACTTAATAGGAAATTGGGATTAGGTACGGGTGAGCTTTCAAAAAGTGTGGGGAGATGGGGAGATGGGGGAGCTGGGGAGTAAGATAACAGGACTTACGCAAAGCCTCCATTTGTAGTGCCGTGACACGACTAAAAAGGTAGGTTGGGTTGAAGAATGAAACCCAACACCAGTAACGCTTTGTTGGGTTTCACTATCGCTCTACCCAACCTACATCTATTTCACTATTTTAGGTGTATCGCACCAGACACGGAGAATTGAAATTTCGCTCACCCTTTTCTAAATTCTAAATTCTAAATTCTGTCCGACTCAGGTATAATCACTCTGTTAATTGATTAACTCTTCTTTTTAATATGGCTCGCTTAAAGATTGTTAACAAATTTGATAGCAGTTTTGTCCTAGATTCAGAAGCTCGAAGCGCGTTATTTAGTCTGTTAACCGGTGAAAACTTCTTGAACCAAGTAGTTGAACAGGTCAAATGTCAAAAAGTAGAGTTTACAGAATTACTTTTTCAGCCAGTTCCTTACACTACAGCAGCTCCCAAGGGCATGCCACCGGAGTTGGAAAAGTATCATGAGTCTGAAGATTACGTGCTCATTAATGTACCATCTAATTTTATGTTTAAAGCCAAAATTTTCAATCCTAGCCGCCTCTGCGCTATTTATCGCAAAATTGCCTAAAAGATTTTAGAACTGATGAGTACTCAAACCGAAACAACTTCTCTTAAAGAACTAGATTATCTACCTTATCTCGATGATACGGGTAATTTACCTGAAGAATTACAAAAAAAAATTGGTATCTACGCAATTTTTGACCAGGAGAAAACCCTGCAATTTGTTGGCTATTCCCGCGATATTTATCTTAGTATTAAGCAACATTTAGTACGTCAACCCCAAGCTTGTCACTGGCTTAAAGTAGAAACGATTACTAAACCCAATCGTACCCAATTAGAGCACACAAAGAATGCTTGGATTGAGGAATATGGTGAAACTCCTCCAGGAAATGCTTCTGAAGAAGCTGCCTGGAATCAGCCGATTGATGTTAAACTAGCGATGACGGAGGAGGAGCAGGTTAGTTATAAAAGCAGCGATGAATTGACGAAAACTAAGCTGTTGAAAAAAATTGCCAAGCGAGTTCAAACTCAAATTCTAGAAGAGTTAAAATCTCGCGGCGTGCAAACAGAAATTCGCTTCAATTATAAGCTGAAAGAAAAGGGTTTACTGGATTTGAAGTGATTGGTTATTTGTCATTTGTCATTTGTCATTTGTTATACTAAATCGACGTTTACTACCCCCTTTATCATCTTTCCCTTGTTTCCTGTTGGGACTTAAAGACAAAAGAAGCAAAATTACGGTATAATCCAATTCAGGTAACCGTTTCACGTCAAAATTACCCTGATGGGAGAAACAACTCCTGCTGCCATGCCTCCATGTTTTGAAAAATGGTGTCAAAAATTCGATGAGTGTTTCAAAAATAAGGCGCAAAAAAAATCTATTGCAATTTATGATAAAACTCAAGAATTGCTTTAAAGCTGTTTGCTAGTTATCCCATCATTGCTGTTTGTGCTGCCATTGTTTGAATGGTAGACAAAGGCACTTGGTAGAAATACTGACGTCGAAATTGTTCTTCTTCAACTGCTGCCAAAAATTCCTGAATTAGCTCATTAGTGGTAGATGCGATCGCATTTGCAGATGAGTCCCCAAGATTGCGGTGAATTTGTACACTCCAGTCTATATGTTTTACCTGAAAACCAAGGAGGGAAAGGGCATTGAGTCCTAGCTGGAGAGTGCGATCGCTTAACTCTAACTTTTCCTTGAGTTGAGTTAGGGTAGCTGATTGATTAGTACGGCTGAGAAATTTAGCAATTCCTACTAACTGTTCCCAAATTTGGCTAGGTGGTAATTGCGTGGGAGGTGGGTAGGCAATGGCTAATTTTCGCTCCGCTGCGATCGCTCTGCGACACCACACTTGCAGTTCATCCCAACTAGTGGGACATTCGTTAATTGTTATTGGTTGTTTGTTGTTTGTTGTTTGGGAATCGGGAATTGGGAATTGGGAATTGGGAATTGGGAATGTCTCCGTTATTTCCTCAGCTCCCTCATCTCCGCGTCCCCGCGTCTCGGCGTCCCTGCGTCTCCGCGTCTCCGTGTCTCCGCGTCTCCCAATCTCCCCGACACCACGCCAATCTAAAATCCAATCCAACTGGGTGGGAATGTTGAAGGAGGATTCTGCTTGAGTCGGTTGCAAAGCAACAATGCGCACTTCAGAACGTTTTTTGTAGTTGTTATAGTCCAGTTCAACTACTGCATTGCATCTACCTTTTGGTACTTCCTGTTGATAATGACCCCACCAAATGCCAGGAAAGCCCTTATTAGTAGAATTATCCCAAATTTCTAACTCAGTTTTGATATATTGCACCTTACGACCTTTAAAATCCTTAGTATTTTGATTCCAGACTGCCTCAAACCAACAGTTTTCTAGCAGCAGTTTGGGAACGGGATTACCCATACCGCAGGGTTCAAGGAGTTTTAATTCTCGGAATAGTTCTCTGCCTAAATCTGCTACAGTGACTACCACATCAGCTTCAATTACTGGTGTCATCAAAATATCAGTATTAGCAACTTGTTGTCGTAGTTGTTGGTTAATCGCTTCCGTAAACAGAGGAATATTTTCCACTGGCAAGCTCAATCCAGCAGCAAAAGGATGACCACCAAATCGGTGCAACAGGTGTGCTTGAGAATTAACCAATTCATAAAGGTCAATTTGATTAACAGAACGAGCAGAACCTTTAGCAATGGCTAATTTAGTTTGGCTAGTTCCTACTTGTTGATTGCTAGTGATACTTTTTTCCTTACTAACATGCTCCATTCCCAATTCTCCATTCCCAATTCCCCATTCCCAATTCCCCATTTCATCTTCTATACTTAATAAAATAGTAGGGCGTCCATATTCCTGAGCAATTTGACCTGCTACTAAGCCTAAAACACCGATAGGCCATTGAGAATCTTCGAGAACAATGACATTAGTAGTGGAAAGATCGAGTTGAGCAAGTTTGTTTTTCACTTGCTGGGTAACGTCTTTTTGCAGAGATTTGCGGCGAGTATTAGCTAATTCCGTTGCCAATGCCAGTTGTTCACAGTGCTGTTCATCGCGGCTAGTCAGTAACTCCACGCAGAAGGTAGCATCTCCCTGGATACGGCTGACAGCATTAATTCTCGGACCAATACCAAAGGAAATATCTGTGGGGCGATCGCCACTACGCTTACACAATTCTAGCAGGCGAGTTACTCCGGGACGTCGTTGGGCTGCTGGCAAAGGTTGTAAGTTCTTTTGTAGCTGTTCAATACCCAATTGTGCCAAGTAGCGGCAATCGTAACTCAGCTGTACCAAATCGGCAATTAAACCAATTGCGACTAAATCCAGGAGGTTTTCTAACGGCTGTTGGGGAATATCTGGCAAGAATTGATAGAGAGCTTCTACTAACTTATAAGCCACTGCTACCCCAGATAGATGAAACAGGGGATGAGTCTCGGCAAAATACCGGGGATTAATGATGGAAATTACCTCAGGACGTTCTGGTGGTAGAGTGTGATGGTCGGTAATAATCACCTCTATACCTAACTGTTGGGCGTAATCAATTTCCTGGAGATTAGTACTGCCAGTATCGCAGGTAACAATTAGCTTAGTTCCTGCTACTGCTAGTTCATCAATGCCCTGGTAATTGAGACCGTGAGATTGAGTGAGGCGATTGGGAATATAGTAACTTAGCTGCTGCTGTTGGGGAAAAAACTGTCCCAGTCCCTCCCAGAGGACACTAGTAGAAGTGATACCGTCAGCGTCAAAGTCCCCCCAGATAGTAACTTTTTCCCTAGCTGCTAGGGCTTGCTTGAGCCGTTGCACAGCCCATTTCATCTCTTGCCCAAATTCCCAGGGACTAGCTGGTTGATAAATTTGTGGGTTAAGAAAGCCAGCTAGTTGGTTGATGTCTCGGATTTCCCGTTGCCACAAAATTTGTGCAGCATAATTTCCCTCGGAGTTTGGAGTATAGGTTTTTACTACTTCCAGGAACCACTGGGGTATTTCCAGAGTCGGCTTAAGTTGCCATTGAGGTTGAGGCTCAGACATAGTGCTTCTTTGTTATTAGTCATTGGTCATTAGTCATTGGTCATTAGTCATTGGTCATTAGAACAAAGGACTTTCATACTAATAACAAAGGATGTGTTAGCGTAGCGTAACGCAACTTTAACTCTATATGTGGTGTAGCTGCGTAAGTCTTGAGTTCTCTCTTGTCCCTCAGCTCCCCACTCCCTACTCCCTGCACCGTCAGACGCTTATTATGGTAGTGAGCTGGTGATAGTAAACAAATGAGGTGTGAGGTTATATGAAAGTTTTACTTCTGTATCCCCTGTTCCCCAAAAGCTTTTGGTCTTTTGAGAAGACCTTGGAATTGCTTGGTCGTAAGGCAATGCTACCACCCTTAAGTTTAGTGACTGTAGCTGCAATTTTGCCCCAAACCTGGGAGTTTAAACTAGTAGATCGTAATATCCATCAGATAACCGAAGCTGAGTGGGAATGGGCAGAGTTAGTCATTCTCTCTGGGATGATTGTCCAAAAAGATGATTTACTTGCTCAAATTCGAGAGGCGAAAAGAAGAGGTAAGCCGGTAGCAGTTGGTGGTCCTTATCCTACAGCCTTATCCCATGAAACCAAAGAGGCTGGCGCAGACTATTTGGTTCTTGATGAAGGGGAAATCACTTTACCTCTATTTGTAGAAGCTCTTGAACGAGGCGAAACTCAAGGAGTCTTCCGCTCTGGGGGAGAAAAGCCTGATGTTACCCATACTCCCATTCCCCGCTACGATTTACTGGATTTTGACAGTTATTCCGAGATGTCGGTTCAGTTTTCCCGTGGATGTCCCTTTCAGTGTGAATTTTGTGACATTATTGTCCTCTACGGACGCAAACCTCGGACAAAAGCCCCAGCTCAACTCTTAGCAGAACTAGAACGACTCTATGAGTTGGGTTGGCGACGCAGTATTTTTATGGTGGATGACAACTTCATTGGTAATAAGCGCAATGTTAAGTCGTTGTTGCGGGAACTAAAGCCTTGGATGGAGGAACATGGCTATCCTTTCACGTTTAGCACAGAAGCCTCCGTGGATTTAGCAAAAGATCAACAATTGATGGATCTAATGACTGCCTGCAACTTTGGGGCAGTCTTTTTAGGCATTGAGACTCCAGATGCTGATAGCTTAGCTTTAACCCACAAATATCAAAATACAAGAGATCCTTTGAGTCAATCTGTTAATGTCATCAACAAGTCAGGATTGCGGGTTATGGCAGGATTTATTATCGGCTTTGATGGGGAAAAATCAGGAGCAGGCGATCGGATTGTTGAGTTTGTCCAGAAAACCTCGATTCCCACTGCTATTTTTAGCATGTTGCAAGCATTACCGGATACTGCTCTATGGCATCGCTTAGAAAAGGAAGGACGCCTGCGGGGCAAATCAGCTAACATCAATCAGACGACTTTGATGAACTTTATACCCACTCGTCCTTTGGAAGAGATTGCCCGAGAATACATCGAAGCATTCTGGGAACTGTACGATCCCGAAAACTTTCTCGACCGCACCTACCGTCATTATCGCATTTTGGGAGAGGCAGAGTGTCACAAAATTCCTAAGAAGAAGAAGAAAACTCATAAGAAGGAATCAAATTGGATGCTTATCCAGGCATTACTAATCATCTGCTGGCGGCAAGGGGTTGTTCGCAAGACTCGTTGGAAATTCTGGCCTTATCTATTTAGTATGTACCGACACAACCGCCGGGGGATACCCAGTTATCTATCAGTTTGCGCTCAAATTGAACATTTCCTCGAATATCGCCAAATTATCAAGGATAAGATTGAAATGCAACTGACAGAGTTTCTGGCAGAGGAAGCCAAGTTGCAACAATCTTCAGTAGAGGAGAAAGCCCCTATAGAGGCAGCTGCTTAGGCTTTGAAGAAACAAGGAAAGTAGGGGCTAATGGCCATTCGCCCCTACTGCCTTAACTGTGGAATGGGAAAGACCTGTAACTAGGGCTTGCTGCATAAGTGTGTAAGCTATATCAGACAAAGGTTTCAATCGTTTTGCCAGCCCTCAATGTCCAAAGAAATCTGGTAAAATTCAGATCAAGAATAACGGCAACTCTTGTCAACAAAGTGAATGAAAAAATGGTAGAAGAGGCGTTTAAAAAAAAAGAATATGAGTCAGAAGAAAACCAAGAGAAAAATGTAACAAAAGAAAAAGGCAAGGGTGACAATAGAGGGGAATTACTATCAGATGCAACCTGTGCGCCAGCAGATATTAGCTACCCGAATGATTTAGGATTATTAAATCAAGCGAGAGTGGGGAGCGAAGAAATAATAGATATTCTCTATGAAACGGTGAGGGAGAAAGTAAAGAAAAAGCCAAAAACCTATAGGGATTTGGCTCGAAAAGAGTATTTAAAAGTAGCGAAAAAAAGAAGACCAAGAACAAAAGAAAGAAGAAAAGCGATAAAAAAACAACTGCAATATCTCAAAAGAAATATCAACCACATAGAGCANCTAACCAAAGTAGGAGCCTCATTTGAGATTTTAAGCTCTGCTCAATATAAGATGTTACTAGTGATTGCTGAAGTCTATCGTCAGCAACAAGATTGGTTACCCATCAAAGCCCCTTCAATCAGTGACCGCCTGTAACCAAGCCACCAAATCAGCCACACCCGAGAAATCTAACAGCGCCTTTCCTAATTCTTCCACCTCGGAGAGGTTGAGTGTTTCTATCTGAGCCTGTAAATTGGGCTCAAGAGGCCCTACTCGATAGTCGAGTAATTTTAGAACCATGTTAACTTCACCTTTTCGTAAGCCTCGCTTCTCCGCAGCGGAGTCAATCTCCTGGTAAATCACTGATTCACGCATAATATCCTCCCATAGCACCGACCGAATCAAATCTTGCCTCAATAATGTCATCGGTGAAGGTTTCAGCTAGAAACTTAAAGATTTCGACCAGAATATGAGAATTGTATACCAAGAATCTTGCAGCTGAAGATAGAATTGCATGGGATCACCAATAACAAATAACAAATGACAAATGACTATCCCGATATAGAAATTGCTTCGTTCATCGATCATGCACTGCTAAATTCTACAGCTACACCAGAGCAAGTGGAAAAATGCTGTCAAGAGGCGGATCGCTTTCAATTTGCAGCAGTCTGTGTATACCCAATATATGTCAAGCAAGCTGCTGAATTGCTCCACGGTAAGACTCCGAAAGTTGGTACAGTTATTGGTTTTCCCTCTGGCGCAACTACATCTCTCACTAAGCTCTATGAAGCGCAGGAGGCTGTGGAAAATGGGGCAAAGGAGTTGGATATAATGATTAACCTTGCTTACCTCAAAGCTGGTAAAACTGAAGAACTATATCGAGAAATTGCCCAAATTTGTCAAGAAACTGGTCAACTGGTTAAAGTCATCCTGGAAACTAACCTACTAACAGATACTGAAAAGCAACTGGCAGCTGAAATATGTCTGGATGCCGGAGCACAATTTCTCAAAACTAGCACTGGCTGGCATGGTGGTGCGACAGTTGCCGACATTAAATTTTTGAAGCAAGTAACTAAAGGACAAATTGGTATTAAAGCATCAGGAGGCATCCGCACTATTGAGCAAGCTTTTGATTTAGTCATTGCTGGTGCTACGCGGCTAGGTACATCTCGTGGTCCCGATTTGTTGCGACAGATGGAGACGCAAGATTAAGTGGCACGGGGTGAGCGAAAAAAGGGGTGGGGAAACGAGTAAGCAGATACGGAGACATGGAGACGCGGAGACGCGGAGAATTGAAATCCCACGCAAAATTTCGTTCACCCAATATTGAATGGAAGAAACAAAATCTTTTCCTCTTGCCTATTGCCTATTGCCTATTGCCTTCTTTCTCAAGAGTTTTCCCAGGTTGTATAAAAAAATACAATATGTCTTCGTTGCGTAAAAGATAAGGAAACTGGTGATAAGTATCACAGCTACCTAAAAATTCACCCAGCTCAGGAAATGATGAGTCATCATCTCAAATATCAATGGATATTTTGGAACAAACTTCCTCGCTTCGCCTATCACAGTTTTGCTGTATTTGCCTTCGTTGTCTTCTTTTGTGATCTAGGAGTAGGTATTGTCAGAGCTAGTGAAGCTAATGGTAGTAACACAGCGCAGATAGCACAACAATCGGATAATTCTTCTACTGAACCCAATCGTGCAACAGCACAACAAGTCTTTAACGAGGGGATGCAGTTATATCAGCAAGGAACAGCAGAATCTCTGCGACAGGCAATCGCTAAATGGCAAGAGGCACTCCCACTATGGCGTGCTGTGGGAGACAAAACTTGGGAAGCTGTAACACTTACTGGTATTGGCAGTGTTTACGATGCCTTAGGAGAAAAGCAGCAGGCACTCGATTACTATAATCAATCTCTACTCTTGACCCGTGCTGTAGGAGACAAACCAGGAGAAGCTACTATCCTCAATAACATTGGCTTAGTTTACGATGCCTTAGGAGAAAAGCAGCAGGCACTCGATTACTATAATCAATCCCTACCTTTGACCCGTGCTGTAGGAGACAAACTAGGGGAGGCTATTACCCTCAACAACATTGGCTTAGTCTACAATGTCTTAGGAGAAAAGCAACAGGCACTGGAGTACTACCATCAATCTCTACCCTTGATCCGTGCTGTAGGGGACAAGGCACAAGAAGCTACTACCCTCAACAACATAGGCGCTGTCTACAATGCCTTAGGAGAAAAGCAGCAGGCACTTGATTACTACTATCAATCCCTACCCTTAACCCGTGCGGTAGAGGACAAGGCACAAGAAGCTATTACCCTCAGCAACATAGGCACTGTCTACAATGCCTTAGGAGAAAAGCAGCAGGCACTGGAGTACTATAATCAATCCCTACCCTTGACCCGTGCTGTAGGGGACAAGGCAGGGGAGGCTACTACCCTCAACAACATAGGTGCTGTCTACAATGCCTTAGGAGAAAAACAGCAGGCACTGGAGTACTACTATCAATCCCTACCCTTGATCCATGCTGTAGGGGATAAGACACAAGAAGCTGGTATTCTTAACAACATAGGTGCTGTCTACAATGCTTTAGGAGAAAAGCAACAGGCACTGGAGTACTTCAATCAATCTCTACCCTTGACTCGTGCGGTAGGAGACAGGGCAAGGGAAGCTACTACCCTCAACAACATTGGTGCTGTCTACTCTGCTTTAGGAGAGAAGCAACAGGCACTGGAGTACTACTATCAATCCTTACCCTTGACCCGTGCTGTAAGGGACAAGGCAAAGGAAGCTGCTACCCTCAACAATATAGCTTTGGTCAAGCGCGACCAAGGTAACCTCGCTGAAGCTCTTCCCCAGATTGATGCAGCAGTCAAGATAATCGAATCCCTGCGTACCAAAATAGCCAGTTCAGAACTGCGTACCTCCTACTTTGCTACCCAGCAGAGTAGTTATGAATTCTACATCGACTTGCTGATGCAACTGCACTCTTCTGACCCCTCTCAAGGATACGATGCCAAAGCCCTACACGTCAGCGAACGCTCCCGCGCTCGTAGTCTCTTGGAACTGCTCACCGAAGCTAATGCTGATATCCGTCAAGGAGTTAAACCCCAACTAATTGAACAGGAGCGCACCCTACAACAAAAACTTGATATTGTTGAAAAACGTCGGGTAGAGTTATTCAGTGGTAACTATACTCAAGAACAAGCCACGGCAATCGAACAAGAAAGAGAAGAACTGCTATCCCAATACCAGGAAATCCAAGCTCAAATCCGCGCCACCAGTCCTCATTATGCTGCACTTACTCAACCTGAACCTCTAACTCTGCGTGAAATTCAACAACAGGTTTTGGATGATGA
>JGI12316J14372_10004108_pt1 | contig 12855 bp, 14 predicted proteins | sample MarCyaLeptolynsp_FD_14372 | JGI IMG/M metagenome (IMG submission 14372) | reverse complement strand
AGCGTCATCGACGGGTCGATATCTTCACCCGGTCGAATGAGTATGGATTCGGCATCGCGTCGGCTAACTATCAACATGATCTTTTCCTTCGCTTCGTAATGGGTTCAATCAGGCTTCCGCCAGCGATCGTTGTGCCGCTTGTGCGGCCTGACCGCCGGTTTCGCTATAGGTCACAGGACCCGGAGGCGCGCCACGCAGCGCCGCAAGGCGATCGCCGAGCTGTACCTGCCGTGTGTGTATGACGCCGCCGTTCACGAGGTTGAGTGCCTGGCACTCGGCGGCAAGATCCAGCAGCTGCTGCCACTTCTGACGCAATCCGTCTTTATTCGCAGCGTTTCGGGTCAATGCTTCAACCGAGAACTCTCTGCCGTCCTGCGTGCACAGTGCTTTGCGCTGCCGGTCGAAGTTGGCCAGCGTCTCCAGAAGCACGGCCTTGTCGTTTGCCGCGCTTTCGAGCGCTTCGAGGTCCCGCTGCTCGAGCGAATGGCGCTCGTGCTCGAGTATCGTGCGCAGTTCCAATGCGGCGTCTATCCCGCCGCCGAGCAACCGGCCGAATTGCCGGACCGTCTCGTCATGCGCGGTGTCCGGATTGCTCATTGCGCTAGCTGCCGTCGACATATCGCTTGCCATGCGCTTCGCGAGTTCATTCGCCCAGCGAGCGTTCGAAGCGAATCATTGCGTCAGCAATGGCATCCGCGTTGATTTCGTAGTTTCCGCTCTCAATTGCGGTCTTGACCTCGGCGACGCGTGCTTCGTCGACGCCAGGCAGGTCTGCCAGGGTCTTCTCCAGACGCTCGAGCAGCCGGGCACCGCTCGTCAATTCGACGGTATCGGACGCCTGCTTTGCTGTTGGAGACGGCGATGCGGCAGCGCCCGTGTCAGCGGCAGCCTTGCTGTTCGCCGACTCGTCGATCTTGCCACCGAGCTTGCCGATTGGGTTCTGATCCATTGGACCGATCCTGTTTGTCATAATCTCTAACCCTCAACGATCATTGTTGCTAACCGGGGTATCGGCCTTGGGCCGCAAAGCTTTAGCTTTCCCCGAAAAAAAAGCCTGGCGGTTGCCCGCCAGAATTTCCACGTGTTCGCGCGACCGCACGATGCCTTCGACGACCCGCCCGGAACTCGAGTTTTCGACCCGGATGCGCTGGCCTATTGCCCCGTCAATCAATGCCTTACCTGACATATTGAGCTTCAGCCCTCCGCTGGAGACGACGAGGGTGACGGACTGTCCGCGCCGGACCACGTGGTCGGCCTCGAGCTGATTGGGGGTCAATGCGCGGCCCTTCAGGATCGGCTGGCGCACTTTGAGTCCAAGTGCCGACTCGACGGAGCCGAAATAGCCGCTCCTCATGTGGGTGACCTCCCGGCGCTCCAGCCGCAGGCTGTCGGCCGTAATCACGCTGCCCCGCGGCAGGTGCCGGGTGGCAATCGCCACGTTGGCCGTGGCGACAACCGAGACCGGTACGTAGACCTTCCAGGGTTTCTCACCCGCACAACGGACGCCCACGGTCGTGATGCGGTTGACGTCCGCACCGGGGTTCAGGAAAGCATCGAGTGGCTGGCTGCAACGCGGCAAGCGGAGACGCGGGTCGAGGAAACCGGCCTCGATGCGTGTTCCGTCGCCCGCCGCACCCAGCCGCGCGCTCAGGAAGCCGGTGGCTGTGTCCTGTATGTCGTCCAGCGGCTGCCAGTCGGTGCCGCCGGTTGCCGTGGCCGCAGTCGCGGCCAGCGTCAGCGAAATGACGGCGGACCGGGACAGCGCGGCAAGGAGCGACGGTTTTCTGACGACCGAGCCACGTCTTGTGTCGTTACAGTCTTTCACGGTATTGCCCAATCCTCCCGGTCTTCTGCATCGGTGACGGCCGTCCGGACTGCGCTACAAAAGGGTTTGCCGGCGATTCCGGAGACCCTCGGAGCGGTCCGTCGTTTGTCTACGGCCGTCTGCGTCAGACCCGCGAAAACAAGTGTTGCCTTCGTCGCTGCAATACTCGTGCCATGCAAACCGGCTGATAAACAGGGATGGCAGCCCGGGGCTGCATGCCGTTGCCGCCCTGCGGCAGCAGCTTGCCGCTTTGCAGGGCCGATGCAGCTTGGGGTATCTCGGGAACGCCAGCCGTTTTACCGCCTGGAACGGTTGGCACGGCGGTTGCATAGAACATCGGCAGATCGACTTGGGATTGCTGACGGAACTGCCGACATGGAAATCAAATCACTGCAACACAACGAACAGGCGCTGAAGTTGCGCGCGCTGCGTAACCAGGTGCTTGCAGCCAATATCGCCAATGCCGACACGCCCAACTTCAAGGCGCGCGACATCGACTTTAAAGCGGCGCTGAGCGCTGCGAAAGGTGATGGTGTCAGCCTGCGCACGACAAACGATCAGCACTTTCGCTCCCTGAATACGGCCACAACGGGCGCAGAGGTTCTCTACCGCGTACCGATGCAGTCTTCGCTCGACGGCAATACGGTCGAGACCGACGTCGAGCAGGCGGCATTCGCCGAGAACGCGCTGCAGTACCGGGCGACCCTGCAGTTCCTCGACGGCCAGATCCGCTCGATCAAGTACGCGCTGAAGGGAGGCGAATAGTGTCTCTGCTCAAGGTTTTCGATGTTGCCGGCACGGCCATGAACGCACAGTCGGTGCGTATGAACGTGACGGCCAGCAATCTCGCCAACGCCGACAGCGTGAATGGCGACCCGGAGAAGGTCTACCGCGCAAAGCAGCCGGTGTTTTCGGCGTTCCGGCAGTCACTGGACGAGCATTCCGGTCTTTCGGGAGTCCGCCTCAACGACATCGTCGACAGCGAAGCGCCGCTGGGCAAGCGTTTCGAACCTTCGCACCCGGATGCGGACGCGGACGGCAACGTATGGCTAAGCAACGTCAACACGGTCGAAGAGATGGTCAACATGATCTCGGCGTCGCGTTCCTACAAGAACAACGTCGAAATCGTGAACACGACCAAAGACCTTTTGTTACAGACACTGAGTTTGGGTCGATAAGCCGCGCTCGGCCGATTCGATCGCAAGGACACCGTTTAAGGACACGCCAATGAGCACAGCAATCAACGGATTCGACGACCGTAGTCTGTTCGCGCCACCTCCCGAGCGGAAGGCGCAGGACGAACTCGGCCAGGAAGACTTCCTGACATTGATGATTACCCAGTTCCAGAACCAGGATCCGTTCGAGCCCATGGACAACGGCGAGTTTCTGGGCCAGCTCGCACAATTCAGTACCGTAAACGGCATCGACTCGCTGAACAGCGGTTTCGACAGTCTCGCCGGCGCGCTGCGTGACGAGCAGGCGCTGCAGGCTTCCAACCTGGTGGGCCAAACGGTGCTCGCGGTATCCGACAGCGCGTTCTACAACGGCGAAAGCTCGGTCGATGGGGCTCTGGAACTCAATGCGTCCGGGTTTGTGCAGATCGACATTACCGACGCGTCGGGGCAACTCGTTCAGCGGCTGGATCTCGGACAACAGTCGGCCGGACAGGTGCGGTTCGCGTGGGATGGCCGGATGTCGGACGGCAATACAGCTGAGTCCGGACAGTATCAGCTGAGCGCGCGCGTCGTGCGCGGGCAGGAAGTCGAAAGCGTGGCGACGCTCGTCGAGGGCCGGGTCGACAGCGTAACGCTCGGGCAATTCACCGGTTCCATGACACTGAACCTCGAGGGCGGCGGTTCGCTGGCGCTCGGTCAGGTGTATCAGATAACCGGTGACTAAACAGGATTCGTAAGGAGATAAACCTATGCCATTTACCATTGCACTTAGCGGCCTCAATGCCGCGTCTGCGGATCTCGGCGTCACGGCCAACAACGTGGCAAACGTCAATACCAACGGTTTCAAGATGTCGCGGGCGCAGTTCTCCGAGGTGTTTGCCGTCGGTACGCAGAGCGTTAGCTCCAGCGCGTCCGGCAGCGGCGTAAGGCTCGCGGCGATCGCCCAGCAATTCACCCAGGGCAATATCGACTTTACCGACAACGCGCTCGATCTTGCGATTGGCGGTGAGGGCTTTTTCGTACTGAGCGACAACGGCGCGCGTTCGTACTCGCGTGCCGGCGCCTTTGGTGTGGACAACCAGGGTTTTGTGATCAACTCGCAGGGTGCCCGATTGCAGGCCTATCCGTTTGCGGGCAACGGTCTGTTCAACACCGGGACGCCGCAGGATCTGCAGCTGACGACCGGCGCCAACCCGCCATCAGCCTCGACGCGTGCGGAGTTCGGCATCAACCTGCCGGCGAACGCGCCGCAGCCTGCGAACCCCGTGTTCGATCCCGCGGATCCCTCGAGCTTCAACCATACGACGTCGGTAACGGTCTACGATTCGCTGGGTGCCGCACACACGGCAACCGTGTATTTCATCAAGGATGCAGCACCGAACGTCTGGAACACCCAGGTGCAGATCGACGGCACGACGGTGGCCGGCGCTGCGCCGATTACCTTCGGTCAGGACGGCAACCTGCAGGCGCCGGCGGGCGGTTTGATGGCGCTGGGTGCCTACACGCCTGGCACCGGGGCCGCTGACATTACGCTGTCGCTGGATTTTGGTACGGCCACACAGTTCGGCGACAACTTCGGCGTGAACTCGCTGTCGCAGGACGGGTTCACGACGGGCCGGCTGACCGGCGTGAGCGTGGACTCCGAGGGCATCATGTTCGCGCGGTTCACGAACGGCCAGTCGACCTCGCTCGGCAAGCTGGCGCTGGCCAACTTCGTCAATCCGCAGGGTTTGCAGCAGCTCGGTGACACGACCTGGGGGGAATCCTTCCAGTCGGGCGATGCGCTACTGGGCGAAGCGGGCACCGCGTCGTTCGGCAACATTCAGTCGGGCGCGCTGGAGGCCTCCAACGTGGATCTGACCGCGCAGCTCGTGCAGATGATTACCGCGCAGCGGAATTTCCAGGCAAACGCGCAGATGATCTCGACCGCCGATACGGTCACTCAGACGGTCATCAACATTCGCTAGATGGATTGAGGCGTAGTCGCTCATGGACAAGATGATTTATGTCGGTATGACCGGAGCGCGGCAAACCGAGGTTGCGCAGGCGATCAACGCCAACAACCTTGCCAACGTCTCGACCACGGGTTTCAGAGCGGACCTGCACGCGTTCAGCAACGTGCCGGTCGAAGGGCCCGGAGTGGAGTCGCGGGTCAACGCCGTCGTCGAGCGGTATGGCACCGACTTTTCTCAGGGCGGCGTACAGAACACGGGACGCGACCTCGATATTGCCATCCAGGGTGATGGATACATTGCCGTGCAGGCAGCGGATGGCAGCGAGGCCTACACGCGCGCAGGCGATCTCCGCGTCGAGGCGGGCGGACTGCTCGTCACCGGTGCGGGACACCTCGTTTTGGGTGACGGCGGGCCGGTGGCGGTGCCACCGAACGCAAGCCTCCTGATTGGCAGCGACGGCACGGTGACGGTGCAGCCACTGGGTCAGCAGCCGAACGCGCTGAGCATCGTCGATCGCATCAAGCTCGTGAATCCGCCATCCGAAGAACTCGAGAAAGGCGCAGACGGTCTGTTGCGACTCAGGACCGAGGGAGAGGTTGCACCCGCAGACGCCGGCGTAACCGTAACCTCGGGCGCGCTCGAGGGTTCCAACGTCAACGTTGCGAAGACGCTGGTCAACATGATCGAGCTGGCCCGACGTTACGAAATGCAGGTCAACGTCATCAAGTCATCTGAGGAGAACGCGGACATCGCGGCCCAGATGATGCGTATGAGCTAGGGCCGGACGGACCGGTTCCTCCAGGAGAACAACATGAATCAGGCATTGTGGGTGGCGAAGACGGGGCTGGATGCGCAGCAGACGCGTATGGCCGTCGTCTCGAACAACCTGGCCAACGTCAACACAACCGGCTTCAAGCAGGGACGCGCCGTATTCGAAGACCTGCTGTACACGAACCTGCGACAGTCGGGTGCCCAGAGTTCGCAGGACACGCGCCTGCCGAGCGGCCTGACCCTCGGCACGGGAGTGCGGGTCGTAGCGACCGAGAAGCTGTTCACGCAGGGCACGGTCAACCAGACCGGCAACGCGCTGGACGTGGCCATCAATGGCCGCGGTTTCTTTCAGGTACGCCGCCCGGACGGCGAGCTGGCTTACACACGCGCGGGCGGCTTCCAGCTCAACGACCAGGGTGAGATGGTGACCGCGAGCGGATATCGCGTGGAACCGGTCATCTCGATCCCGGAGGGTGCGCAGAGCATCACAATCGGTAGCGACGGCGTCATATCGGCGAAGCTGCCGGGACAGACGATCCCCGCTCAGGTCGGCACGCTCGAAACGGTCGACTTCATCAACCCCGTCGGGCTGCAGGCCGTGGGTGAAAACCTCTACATCGAAACGGCAGCCAGCGGCGTGCCGACGACCGGTACCCCAGGGCTGAACGGTTTCGGTTCGTTGATTCAGGGATCCCTCGAGGGTTCCAACGTCAACATCGTCTCGGAACTCGTCAACATGATCGAAACCCAGCGGGCCTATGAAATGAACTCCAAGGCGATTTCGACGAGCGATCAGATGATGCAGTACGTCAACAACAACCTCGGACGCTAGCGGCTATGAACTATTCTGAGACCGTTTCGAGACGACTACTGCTGCCGGGCTGTGTCCTGCTGTTGCTGTCGGGTTGCGCAAGCAAGCCCGTCGAGGAGGCGATGATGCAGGGGCCCAAACCCGTACCGATGAGTCACGTCACTGCAAGCGCAGGTTCGATCTATGCCGCCGGCGGCGAGATCCGGCTGTTCGAAGACCGCAAGGCCGGCCGGGTAGGCGATATCCTGACGATTCGCCTCGTGGAAGAAACACGTGCCAGCAAAGACTCCGCGACGTCCACGTCCAAGGAATCGAGTGCCGCACTGACCAACCCGACGGTGCTCGGGCGCCCCGTGACGAACAACGGCGTATCCGTACTCGACGGTTCAGCAAGCGGCCAGCGCAGCTTCGACGGCGCCGGTTCCAGCAGTCAGTCGAACAGCCTGACCGGCGACATTACGGCGCTGGTCGTGCAGCGGTTACCCAACGGCAATCTCGTCATCGAAGGCGAAAAGTGGCTGACGATCAATCAGGGGCGCGAGTTCATCCGGGTTCGCGGCATGGTTCGCCCGGATGATGTCGGTACGGATAACTCGGTTGTGTCGACCCGCATTGCCAACGCACAGATCACCTATTCCGGAAAAGGGGCGCTTGCGGATGCCAACCGCATGGGCCTCATCGCCCGGTTCTTCAATTCACCGATTTTCCCGTTCTAGGATTGCTCATGCCCCGATCAGCAAAAAGTCGTTCCCGCACAACGCGACTGGCCTGCCTGTTGTCCGCAGCGATTGTCGCGTTTATGCCGCTGCAGTCCGCACTCGCCGAAAGAGTCAAGGATCTCGCCAGTGTGGCCGGCGTGCGGCAGAACCAGCTTGTCGGTTACGGGATTGTCGTCGGTCTGAACGGCACGGGAGACCAGACGGCACAAACGCCGTTTACCGTACAGAGCATCATCAACATGCTGCTGCAGTTCGGCGTGACGATCCCGCCTGGCACGAATTTGCAGCTCAAGAACGTAGCCGCGGTGACCGTACACGCGGAGTTGCCGCCGTTCGCCAAGCCCGGACAAACCATCGATGTCACCGTATCGTCCATTGGTAACGCGAAAAGCCTGCGTGGCGGCAGCCTGCTCATGGCGCCGCTCAAGGGCGCCGACGGTCAGGTGTATGCCATCGCTCAGGGCAATCTCGTCGTGGGCGGCTTCGGCGCATCGGGTCAGGACGGCTCGAGCATAACCGTCAACATACCGAGCGCTGGACGCATACCCAACGGTGCCAGCGTGGAGCGGCAGGTCGTCAACAGTTTTCTGACGGAAGAATTCCTGACCCTCAACCTGAACACACCGGATTTTACGACCGCGCATCGGCTGGCGGACGAAATCAACGCGACGATGGGCGAGGGCGTTGCCGAAGCGCTGGACGCGGTATCCGTCAGCGTGCGTGCGCCCGTGGACTATCGCCAGAGAACGGCCTTCGTCGCGGCGCTGCAGGAACTCGAGGTCGAGCCGGGTGAAGTGGCGGCGCGGGTCATCGTGAACTCGCGTACGGGAACCGTAGTAATCGGCTCCAGCGTGCGCGTGACGCCCGCGGCCGTATCGCACGGTTCCCTGGTCGTGACGATCAGCGAGCAGCCGTTTGCCAGCCAGCCGATTGCGCCTTTCAGCGATGCCGGCGAAACGGTGGTGCTGCCGGACTCGCAGGTGGCGATCGAGCAGGAGGAGGCGAGTATGTTCCTGTTCGAACCCGGCACGAGCCTCGACGAGATCGTGCAGGCCGTCAATCGCGTCGGCGCAGCGCCCGGCGACCTCGTCGCCATACTCGAAGCGTTGAAACAGGCGGGCGCCTTGCGCGCCGAACTGGTCATTATCTAGGCCCGCCCACGCTATGACGGCCGCCATTACCGATTTTTCGCAGTTCGTCGACCTGCGCCGCATGGCGGGGCAGAACGATCGCGCGGCGCTCGAGGAGGTGGCCGGACAGTTCGAGGCCCTGTTCATCCAGACGCTCTTGAAGAACATGCGCGAGGCGTCACTGGGTGACGGCTTGCTGGGCAAGGACCAGGCGCACGAGATGTACGAAGGCATGCTGGACCAGCAGCTGTCGATGGAAATGGCCAGTGGCAAGGGGATCGGTATTGCCGAAATGCTGGTACGCCAGCTCGGTGGCGCCGCCACGGAGCCGATGCCGCAAGCCGCGCCGTCGGCACCGGTCTCGATTCCTCAACCGGTCGTGTCGGGCGTGCGCGCCACTGCCGCTCAGGCGCCGGCCGAGGTGCAGCCGGAAGAGCAGGCGGCAGCGGACCGTTTCGACTCGCCGGAAAGTTTTGTCGAGGCGCTGTGGCCTCACGTACAGCGAGCGGCATCGCGGCTTGGGGTCGATGCGCGAGCCATTCTCGCCCAGGCCGCGTTGGAGACCGGCTGGGGAAAACACGTGCCCGAGGCGCCGAACGGTGAGTCGAGCTTCAATCTGTTCGGCATCAAAGCCGACTCGCGATGGGACGGTAGTTCGGTCAGCAAGGCCACGCTCGAATTCAGAGACAGTATTCCCCGGCAGGAGCGCGCACGCTTTCGCGCCTACGCGTCAGTAGGAGAAAGCGTGGCGGATTATGCCCGTTTCATTAAAGACAATCCTCGATATGCCGATGTCGGTCGTAGTGGCAGCACGCCCGAAGCATTCGGCGAGGCGCTGGCGTCCGCCGGTTACGCAACCGATCCGGCGTACGCCGCAAAGATCTCGCGGGTCGCCTCGAGCGAACGCATGGATACGCTGATTCAGCGCCTGGAAGGCATCGAACCGGCTTTTGAGCCCGCCGGTGCCAATGCCAGCCCCTGAGTCAAGGAGTAAGCAATGACCGATTTACTCAACGTCAGCCTGACCGGAATGCGCGCTTTCGAGCGCGCGCTGCAGGTGACGGGCCATAACATCGCCAACGCCAATACCCCGGGATACAGCCGCCAGGTGGCCGAATTTACGACCCGCGGAGGCTTCGGTACCGGCAACGGCTTCGTCGGCAGCGGCACCCAGGTGTCCACGGTCAAGCGTATCTACGATGCCATTCTGGGCGAGCAGCTCAGGACCTCCTCGTCGTCGCTGGCACGTTTCGAAACGGTAGCGGGACTTGCGGGCCGCGTCGATTCGCTGCTTGCCGATCCCAGCACGGGTCTCAACGATGGGCTGCAGTCGTTTTTCAACTCGGTGCAGGACGTTGCGAACGATCCTGCATCGGTTCCGACGCGCCAGGTATTGCTCGGTGAAGCGGAGGGGCTGGCGAATCGCTTCCGTGCACTCGATGCGCGGCTCAACGACATGGAGGCGGAGGTCAACAGCCGGGTTCGCCTCGCCGTCGACGACATCAACAGGCTCGCTGCGTCCATAGCCGACGTCAACGACAAGATTTCGGAGACCGCGGGCCTTGGGCAGCCGCCGAACGACCTGCTGGACGAGCGGGACCGGCTCGTTCTGGCACTGTCGGAGCAGGTAACGGTCTCGACGGTGCCTCAGGACGACGGTTCCCTGAACGTTTTCATCGGTTCCGGACAGTCGCTCGTGGTCGGCAGCGAGGCCCGCATGCTGGGCGTGGAGCCCAGCGAGTTCGATCCGACACAGTCGGTTGTGACTTACGTCGGAGCGAGCGGCAACACGCCGCTGGATAACTCACTGACAGGCGGCAATCTCGGCGGGCTGCTGGATTTCCGCGCCAATCTGCTGCAACCCGCACGCCAGTCCCTCGGGCAGACCGCGTTGGTATTCGCCAACAGCTTCAACGAGCAGCACATGTCCGGCATGGACCTGCGCGGCAACATGGGTGGAGCGCTGTTTTCGGTCGGCGGTCCCGAGAGCCTGTATTCCTCGTTGAATACGGGGACCGGTACAGCCAGTGCCACGGTCAGCGATGCCACCAGTTATACCGGTGCGGACTACCTGCTGACCTTCGACGGAGCGGCGTACACGCTGACCCGCAACGATACCGGACAGGCGATTCCGATGAGCGGCAGCGGTACCGCTCTGGATCCGTTCGTCGCTGACGGTCTGTCGATCGAGGTTGGCGGTGCACCCGCCGCGGGGGACCAGGTTCTGATACGAAGCGGCGCCGGTCTGGCCAGCTCCATCGGCATGCTCATTGACGATCCGCAGAGTGTTGCCATGGCAGCGCCGACGCGCTCCTCGATAAGCCTAAACAATACGGGCAACGCCGAGATTACCCCGGTTCGGGTCGTCGACAGCGGTAACCCGAACCTGCTGGATCCGGCCGTGATCGAGTTCACCGGCCCGGCCACCTACACGATCAACGGCGCCGGTTCGTTTACCTACACGGACGGCGATCCGATTGTCATCAACGGCTCCGAAATCACGATTAGCGGTACACCGGCCGTTGGCGATCAGTTCACGATAGAGGCCAACTACGGAGCCAGCGGCGACAACACCAACGGTTTGACTCTGGCCGGGATTCAGGCCGTCGGTATTCTCGACGGCGGTACGATCAGCATCAACGAGAACTACGGGCGTCTCGTATCGGGCGTCGGCGGCGCAACCCGTCAGGCGCAGGCAAACGTCGAGGCACAGGGTGTGTTGCGGAGCAATGCACAGGATGAAGTTCTGTCCGTTTCTGCCGTTAACCTCGACGAGGAAGCGGCAAACCTCGTGCGCTTCCAACAGGCCTACCAGGCGGTTGCACAGGTCGTCAGCGTGGCCAGCACGCTGTTCGACACGCTGCTGGTGGCGACGAGGCGATAAGCATGCGAGTTTCGACACAGGGAAGTTTTCTCAACGGTTTGACCGCGATGCAGCGGCTACAGGCGGCGCTCGACCGGACTCAGCAGCAGATTTCCGCAAACCGCCGCGTGCTCAAGCCGTCGGACGACCCGATTGCGGCATCCCGCTCTGTCGAGCTGCGTGAGTCCATTGGCCGGCTGTCGCAGTTCGACCGCAATGCCGGGATCGCGACCAACCGCCTTGCGCAGGAGGAGGCGGCACTCACCTCCGTGAACGACGTGCTGCAGCGTGTTCGCGAACTGGCCCTGCAGGCGAACAATGCCTCGCAGAGCAACGAATCCCGCGGCCAGATCGAAGTCGAGTTGCGGGAATTGCTCGACAACCTCGTGCAGCTCGCCAACCAGAAAGACGGCAGCGGCCGCTTCATGTTCGCCGGCAACCTCGACGAGACGGTACCGGTTACCCGCTCGGCCGGCGGTTTCGAGTACAACGGCGATCAGAGCCAGCGACTCATCCAGATTGGCGAGAATCGACAGGTTGCCGACGGTGACCCCGGATCGGACGTGTTCTTTCGGATCAGAAGCGGCAACGGCGTGTTTTCGCTGACGGCCGCAGATACGAATCTGGGCTCGGGCACGCTGACGACCGGCAGCGTCGTCGACCCCACGGCCTGGGTGGCCGACCAGTACACGGTAACGTTTACGGCACCCGACACCTACGAAGTACGCGATTCGAGCGCTGCGCTGGTCAGCACCGGCGCCTGGCAGGCCGGCGACAACATTGTGTTTAACGGCATCGAGTTCGGACTCCAGGGAGCGCCGGCAGCCGGTGACGAGTTCGTCGTGGCGCCGTCTGCCTATCGGGACGTATTCACGACCGTCGAGCGGCTGGCCGACGCAGTGGGTACCAGCGTCAACGACGATGCCGGGCAGGCGCAAATGGTGAACGGCATCAACGCTGCGCTGCTCAACATCGATCAGGCCATCGGCAACATTGTGGACGTTCGCACCCAGGTGGGTTCGCGACTGGCCGTCATCGAAAAACAGGCCGACACGAACGGGGCCTTTTCGTTGACCTTGCAGGAGACGCTCGCCGGCATCGAAGACCTCGACTACGCGGAGGCGTTGTCCCGCTTGAGCCTCGAAGTCACCACACTGGAGGCCGCACAACAGTCGTTCGTAAGAACGCAGCAACTTTCGCTGTTCAATCTGCTGTGAACGGCCGTCCTGACCTGCGGTCGGGCGTTCTGCCGTCTGTTTGCGTAACGCGTCACAAAACGGGAAATTTGCGCTAAAGATTCCCATGCAGCGGTCGGCCCCGACCGCCGTCAATTTCAAAATTAGCCAAGAAACCGCTCAAGGTTCTCCGCCGTCCACCGATAACCCCCGTGACGGAGGTCCTGAATGGATATCGCGGCCCTGTTATTCCGCGGCATAAGCAGCCCGGGGTATTACATTTTGTAGACAGGAGTTTTTGAAATGACACAGACGATCAATACAAACGTTGCATCGCTTAATGCGCAACGTAATTTGAGTCGTTCGCAGGGTTTGCTTAACCAGTCGCTGGAAAGACTGTCCACGGGCCTGCGGATCAACAGCGCAAAGGA
>JGI12316J14372_10004091_pt1 | contig 12902 bp, 13 predicted proteins | sample MarCyaLeptolynsp_FD_14372 | JGI IMG/M metagenome (IMG submission 14372) | reverse complement strand
GCGACACGGCGAGCGAGGCGCCGCTGGAAAAACCGGGACGCGTGAGCCCCTGGCCGATGCCGAGGAAGAACTGCGCCAGGATCAGCGTCGCAAAATCCTGCGCCGGGATCAGGATCAGCGCCCCGATTAGCAGCGGGATACAGCCGGTAATCATCAGCGTCTTGTTCTTCAGCTTGAGCAGTGGAATCAGCACCAGCTGCGCGGTCATCACGGCCATCGCCCCGACCATGAAGGCGGGGCCAGTGTAGACCGCCGCGCGTTCCGGCTGGTCGGGCGGGATCTCCAGTTTATCGATCACAGCGAAGACGAAGACCTGTGTCAGGATCCCTGTCACCAGTGACAGGGTGACGGCAAAGGCGAGGAAAGGCAGGACGTTCTTTGAGCGCCACAATCCGATCGCGCCGGGAATTGATTCAACCTTGGTCGCATCCTGCACCGGCTCGCGATTCTCCGGCAGGAAATTCCACAACATGATCGACATCAGTCCGGCCAGGACACAGGTGATCAGCATCGGGCTCAGAATGCCGAAATTCGCCACCAGAACCGCTGCGAAGGCCGGCCCGACAATGGTTCCGAAACTGAAACCGGAGGTGACAAAGGCGATCTCGCTCTGGCGCTCGGCGGGCTCGGTGCGGTCAGCGACATAAGCCTGCGCCGACGGGCTCGACCCTGACCCGATCAGCCCGAACACGGACCGCGACAGGGCCAGACAGGCAAAGATGGCAAAGGGCGCGGTGATGAATTCCGAAACTGCCGCCCAGGAGGAGAGCAGCAACAGGAACATGGACAAGGAATATCCGGCGAGGCCGAATGAGGCGATGCGCCGACGTCCATATCTGTTCGACCGCTTGCCCCAGAAGGGCGACGAGATCGACCAGCACAGGGCGGACAGCGAGAAAATCGCCCCAGCCATCCAGTCTGGCAGCGCCAGCGTCCGTGTCAGGGGGGGAATCACCGCCGCGATCAGCATCGTATTTCCGGCCCCGATCGCCATTAGCGAGAAAAACAGAATGAAAAACGCCCCGCGCCGATTGGGCTGAGGCGTTTGTTCAATTGTACCCTGTGACTCGCTCATGCGCCCTGATTGCGCCCATCGGCGACAAAATCAAGGCCGCGCACGCCCTCTCCTCGCGGATATCAATGCGAAGGCGCGAAACCGGATTGAAAGGAAATCGCGCCATGTTGGCGGTGATACTGAAAGGTCATCTGCCACCATGATCCAGCTGCTCGGATTTGTAATTGTTCTCGTCATCGTCTCGGGCGCTCTGCTTGTCAGCGGCGGTCCAGCCGTCATGTCGGCTTTACCGTTCGAACTGGCCCTGATTGGCGGCGCGGCCTTCGGGACGCTCCTCATCGGCAATTCCACGTCGGTCGCGACAGCGGCCATGCGCGGCTTCGTTCAAGCTTTGCGCGGCGCCAAATGGTCGAAACAGGATTATGCGGGTCTGCTCACGATGATGCATGAAATGCTACGCCGGGCGCGCCGCGGCGGGATTGTCGCCATCGAACAGGATATCGAAGATCCGGAATCCTCTGAACTGTTCGCGAGCGAGCCGCGTCTCATGGCCGATCCGCACGCGCCGGGTCTGATCTGCGACAGTTTCCGACTCATCGCGCTCGATCCGGCCATGCGCCGACAAACGGGCACCTATCTCCAGGACCGGGTGGGCGAGATCGTTGAGGAACGCCAGCGCGGGGTTTCGGCACTGCAGACTTTGGCTGACGCTTTGCCCGCCCTCGGCATTGTCGCGGCAGTGCTCGGCATCATCAAAACCATGGCGATGATTGATCAATCCACCGCTGTGCTCGGCGAGATGATTGCCGCGGCCCTGCTCGGCACTTTCCTAGGCGTGTTCCTGGCCTATGGCCTGGTCGGCCCGATCGCGAACAGGTTCGGCCAGATTGTCGAGGAAGAAGCGGTCTATCTCGATACGATCGCCCGAATCATCACCGCCTATACGCAGGATACTGCGCCGCGCACCGCGATTGAAATGGCCCGCGCTGCGCTGCCGGTTCATGTCCGCCCGGACATGACATTGATCGACGAACAGCTCAGCGTCATTCGTCTCAGCGCCGCGCGGAAGGCCGCCTAAACGCTAAAGATTTGCTACCACCACGCGGCGAAATTTGCCGCGTCAGATTAAATGGATAGCAAAAAGCCTAAGCGATAATGCGCCTATCCAAAGGTCATCCTTCAGGAGCCACGCATGAGCGAACTGGTTAAATCGAACGATCTGACTTTCACGCGAAAGTACTGGGCCAAAGGCCTGCCCGGCCAACTGGCCATGGGCCTTTGCGGCATTATTGCCGTTCTCGTTGCCCTGAAGACGATCACCTATGAGCCAGGCTTCGAGGCGGCATTTGCCTATCAGGATCACTTCTTTCGGGTGCTGTCTTTCGCCGCCCTGACGGTCTGGACAACGTTCGCGATCGGCATCCGCCGCCGCGGTCCGGCCGCGATGATCACGCTCGGCTTTGCGATTTTTGTCGAACTGATCCTTTCACCGATGCGGAACGAGCCATCGACGACCCTGGTCTCGACCAATTTCGGAATCGTGCTCGCTTATTGCGGCATGCAGCTCTACTGGCTCAATCTGGTGAACCAGCGCCTGCAGAAATAAGTGCAGGCAAACAGCTCAAAAGACTAGAAATCACACCGATCGCGCCCTACTCTTAACTGGGTTCAAAGGGGAGTTTGGGCTTGTCTCGATTCGAAGATCTGATCTCGACCGTCGCACATTACCAGGATCTCGCTGCGGAAAACTATACCCGCGTGCGGTCCCTGGCCGAAGAGTTACGCGAAGGCCTATGCGCCTATATTGGCGCAATTGACGGCGTATGCGTCCGTCTGGTTCCGCCCGCTGGCGCATTTGAACCCAAGGATTACGGCGATCAGGCTTTCTCCGTCCCCCCAAAAGGGTTCCGCCCGCTGGGCGCCATCGTATTTGGCCTCGCCATTCGTGTCTCCACAGGCACCGATTGGATGCGCGTCGTCATGGAATGCCAGAAAATTGGTGACGATTTCATCGCCCGCATTGTCGGCGGCGAGGAATATCGCCTCTCCATCCCGCTAAAGGACAATGACCCCGAACCGTTCTACGACCACATTTATGAACATGTGCTCGACTGGTTCAAAACTCAGATTGAACGCTATGAAGCGGGCGACTATGGCACCCGCGAGATCGGGTTCGATATTTCGCGCAACCAAGAAGAGGCCATGGCCTGATCGGGCCAGGACGAGGCGGGTAGATGGACATGGGTCTTCTTCTGGCCGGCGGCGCGGGTAGCGACGTCATATTTGCCTGCGCTCTGATCGGGGCGCTTGGTCTTGGCGCGCAATGGCTGGCCTGGCGCCTGCAGGCACCGGCCATCGTTTTGATGTCGCTCGCCGGCCTCACGGTGGGACCGCTTTGGTCTGTATTATTCGGCGCCCCATTGCTCAGTCCGCAAGCCACATTTGGCGATGTGTTCCGACCGATCGTGTCGCTCGCCGTTGCAGTGATCCTGTTTGAAGGCGGACTGGTCCTGAAGTTCGAGAACTTGCGCGAAGCCGGCGCGGCCGTGCGCCGAATGATCTTCATTGGCGGGCCATTGGCCTGGATCATGGGGACGTTCGCGGCCTATTATGCCGCCGGGCTCGACTGGGCCAGCGCGGTCGTGTTTGCGGGCGTCATGGTTGTGACCGGACCGACCGTGATCATGCCGCTCATGCGTCAGTCCAAACTTGGCGGACGCCCGGCCCAATTCCTGAAATGGGAAGGCATCGTCAATGACCCGATCGGTGCGCTGTTCGCGGTCGCCTCATTCGAGATCATTCGCGTTGCTTCGCAGGGCGAGAGCATCATTGGCGCCGGGATCTGGATCATCGCGGCCGCCGCACTTGGTACGATGCTTGGCGTGGCCTTTGGCTGGGGCATGTCGAAAGCGTTCCGTGAAGGCTGGACGCCGGAATATCTCAAGGCGCCGCTGATTCTGGCATCGATCGTCCTGTGTTATGCGCTCGCCGAACTGATCGAAAAGGAAATCGGACTGGTCGCGGTGACGGCGTACGGCATGACCCTCGCCAATTCGAAACTGGCGGGTCTGACCGAGCTTCAGAAATTCAAGGAAGATATCGCTGTCCTTCTGGTGTCCGGCGTGTTCGTGATGCTGACCGCTGACCTGACACCGGCAATTATCGGCCAGGCGATCAACTGGAACACATTGGCCTTCCTGCTCTGCATGCTGTTCATCGTGCGTCCGCTCTCGGTCTGGATTTCGACTTACGGAACGCTCAATCGCAAGGAGGCCATCCTGCTCGGCTGGATTGCCCCACGCGGGATCGTGGCGGTGGCGGTGTCCGGCCTGTTCGGATCGCTGCTCGTCGACCTGTCACGCGAAGGCCGGTTCTTCTTTGAAGGAGCTGATCAGATCACGCCGCTGGCCTTTGCCATGGTGTTCACCACCGTCGTCCTGCACGGCTTCACCATTGGCCCGCTCTCGCGCGGCCTCGGCCTCGCCCGCAAGGAAAAACCGGGCGTCCTCATGGTCGGCGCCAATGCCTGGAGCGTGCAATTTGCGACGGCGTTGGAAAAAAGCGGGATCGATGTCATCGTCGCCGACAGCAATTATCGGCGCCTGAAATCCTCGCGCGATGCCGGTCTCGAGATCTTCATGGGCGAAGTGCTGTCGGAAGATGCCGAGATCAAGCTCGACCATGCCCGTTTCTCAACCGTCATCGCCCTGTCGACCAATGATTCCTATAATGCCCTAGTCTGCAGCCATTTTGCGCCGGAAGTCGGACGGCACATGGTCTATCAACTCTCAATCAGCGATGATGAAGAGAATGATGAGCGCGTGGTGAGCTCAAATGCCCGCGGGCGCACGCTGATCCGCCGTGGACGTACTTATGATAGCCTGATCCGCGACCAGTATCGCGGTTGGGAGTTCGCCCGCACCACGCTGACCGACAGATATTCACTCGACCAGTTCCGCAAGGATCGCCCGAATGCGGATATCGTGGCTGAGCTCCGCCCCGATGGCACGCTGGTTCTGCTCGGGCCCAATCGCGAAGCCCGCGGCGGCGAAGGCACCATGCTGATCAGCTTTGCGCCAGCGATGAAGGATGAGCGCCCGCAAGCGGATCTTGCGCCGCAGCCCGCCTAGGCGGCGCGCACCGCGTGCAGGTCTCGGCCATGCTGGCGCAGCCAGGCGCGCTCGCGTTTCCAGGTCGGTCGGCAGGTTTCGACATGCGCCCAGAAAGCACGGCTGTGATTCATTTCCAGCAAATGCGCGCATTCATGGGCGGCGACATATTCCAACACCTCTGAAGGCGCCATGATCAGGCGCCATGAAAAGGCCAAACGCCCGTCTGACGTGCATGAGCCCCAACGTGAACGTGTATCCTTGACGGTAACACGGCGCGCTTCAACGCCCAGCGTGTCGCAATAGCGAATCACAGCGTCCGACAAATCGTCCTTGGCTGTCTTTTTCAGAAACCGTTCAACCCGGCGTCCGGCGGTCTCTGGCAGACCCGGCACGGAGAGGATCTGCGGCACGCCATCGATCAGTTTCGCCAGCCGTCCCTGGCCCTCCAGACTGACCCTGCAATCCTCGCCACGTAATTGGAAAATAGCGCCGTCCTGAAGCAGAACATGGTCTGGAAGCGCCTGTAAATGCTCGGCAATCCAGTCAATTCGGTCGCGCGCGAATTCCGCCGCTTCGCCAATCTTGCGCTTGCTCGGCGCGACGGCGACAGCCTCGCGATTGCGCTCATCAAGCCGCAAAATCAAACGCCGCGCTTTTGGGTTCACTTCCAGGCGAACGTGAACAGTCTGGCCACATTTTGTAACCAACGCCATCTTGTCGCCTTTATCGATAATCATTAAATACGCCTCGACAGAAGTGTGCGATATGTCTAATGGAAACCGCCTAATTGGGGAATCGACTATGAAGAAATTAATGTTTGGTGCAGCTGCACTGGCTCTGGTGACGGCTTGTGGCCAGGGCGACTCGCCGGAAGAAGTCAATATTGAAGAGCCGAAGCTGAAGGAACTCAGCGTTCGCGCCGGTGATCCCGCCGAAGCCGCGCAAGCGCTCGCGGCCATGTCGCTGAGCGAGAGCGGCGGCCTTCTCTCTTTCGCAGGCAGCACCACAGACGGTGCGTCGGCGACATTTACCGATCTGACGATTACCGGCGAAGACGCGGTCAAAGTCGGCTCTCTGGTCTTTGAAGGCCTGGATATGGACAATGGTCAGGCAAATTTCGGCAAGATGAGCCTGAACGACATCACGATTTCCGAGGAAGGCGAAGATGTTGAGGTTAAGCTCGGCTCGATCGAACTGATCAACCCGTCGGCAGAACTCGCAGCCTGGCTCGCTGCCGGCCTGAATGGTCAGGAAGCGCCATTCCCAGCCGCCGAGAACATTGTCTTTGACAGCTGGTCGATCAATGGCCTGACCGGTGATTTCGCCGATGACGAAGCGGATGGCACATTCGGCATTGAGAAGATCGAGATCCGCGACATGGTTGATCTCAAAGCCGCCAAGACCGTGATTAGCGGCCTGTCCCTGAACGGCACGGACAATTCCGAAGGCATGAATTTCGACATCAAGCTGGGCGGCATGTCAGCCACCAATGTCGACGCCAAGTTCGTCAAAGCCATCCAGGAAAATGTCGGTGACGAAGAAGCCTTGATGGCGGCGGTCATGGATATCGCCTATGAAGATCCAATGGAGCCTGGCTATGACAGCTTCACGCTCGATGATCTTTCGATCGATGTCGGCGGCGCGTCCTTCGCCATTCCGAGCATTGTATCTGGTGTCGAGCGCAACGCAGCCGGCCAGCCGGTGAAGTTCGTCACCCAGCCTTACTCGATGACGCTGAAAGCAGACGCTGCCGGCGGCGAAGTTGGTGAAGCGCTGCTGCAAGGCCTCTCCGTGGTGGGCTATGAAGAGCTTGAGCTGAAAGGTGCAAGTGTCGCGACCTATGATCCGGACAAGGACATTGTCGAGTTTGATGCCGGCGCGAACTATATCGAGCTGGTCGATGGTGCCAAATTCAGCATGGGCGGCAAGATTGAGGGTTACAGCTCATACGCCCAGGAAGCCGCCACAGCCTTCAATTTCGAAGACCTGGCCGCTGGTGCTGAGCCGGACCCGATGGCGATGACCAATGCCATGGGCAAGCTCACCATTCACGGCTTCGAGTTCTCGATTGCCGATGACTCGCTGCTCGACCGCGCGTTCAACGCCGCTGCGACCTCGCAAGGCGCTGACCCGGCAGAGCTGAAGTCCCAGATCGGAATGGGCCTCGCCATGGCGCCGATGATGGCACAAGGCTCAGGCGTCGATATGGCGCTGGTCTCTGAGGCCACGGGCGCCTTGTCCAAGTTTATCAGCGATGGCGGCACGTTCACCATCAAACTGGACCCGGAAACTCCGCTTTCGGTCGCCTCGATCATGGAAAACCCGGATCCGTCGGCCTACACGAAAGACGCGCTCGGCTTTACCGCCACGCAAAAATAGTCGCGTCCTGCGTCTAATCTAATCCCAAAGCGCGCGGTGCTCAGCATCGCGCGCTTTTCTTTTGTGTATCCAGCGCGCATAAGAACGCCATGAAACTCGCCTTTTTCGGAGATGTGGTCGGCAAACCGGGTCGACAGGCTGTGATTGATCACTTGCCGCACGTGCGCGCCGAGCTGGCGCTCGACTTCGTCGTGGTCAATGCAGAGAACGCCGCGGGCGGGTTTGGCCTGACCGAGAAGATTGCCAATGAATTCTTCGATGCCGGCGCCGATTGCCTGACCCTGGGCGACCATGCCTGGGACCAGCGCGAGGCACTGACTTATATCGAGCGCGAACCTCGGTTATTGCGCCCGATCAATTATCCGGCTGCCTCAAATGCACCAGGGCAAGGCGCGCATCTCTTCGTTCTGCCCGATGGTCGCCGGGTCGGCGTGATCCAGGCCCAGGGCATCGTGTTCATGAAGCAATTACTGGAAAATCCATTCGGTGCCGTCGACGCCGCGCTGGATGCCATGCCGCTCGGCAGTGTCGCCGATGCTGTCATTGTCGACATGCATTGCGAGGCAACATCGGAGAAGATGGCCATGGGGCATCATTGCGATGGCCGCGCCAGCCTGGTGGTCGGCAGTCATACCCACGTCCCGACCGCTGATCACATGATCCTGGCGGATGGCACAGCCTATCAGAGCGATGCGGGCATGTGCGGCGACTATGACAGTGTCATCGGCATGCAGAAGGACAATTCCCTGCGCCGGTTCGCGACGCAGCTGCCCGGACAACGCTATGAGCCCGCCCTCGGCGAAGGCACTTTGTGCGGCCTGTTTGTCGAAACGGATGATGCGTCGGGTCTCGCCAAACGCTGCGAGCCGATAAGAGTTGGTGGGCGATTGTCGGAAATGCTGCCCGCCCTTTGATCTCTGCCGCGAGCTGAGTTAAGCAGCCGCAATTGATGATTTACCGCAGGAGCCCCCATGGCTGGCCATAGTAAATGGGCAAATATTCAGCACCGCAAAGGTGCGCAGGACAAGAAGCGCGCGGCTTTGTTCTCGCGCCTGTCGAAAGAGATTACCATTGCTTCGAAAATGGGCGGTCCTGACCCGGACGGAAACCCGCGCCTGCGGCTCGCCATTACCAATGCGCGCGGCCAGTCCATGCCGAAGGACAATATCAAGCGCGCCGTCGACAAGGGCCAAGGCGGCGGCGGCGAAGACTATGTCGATATCCGTTATGAAGGCTTCGGCCCCGGCGGCGTTGGCGTCATTGTCGAAGCCTCCACCGACAACAAGAATCGCGCGGCCAGCGAGATCCGCACCGCCTTTTCCAAGAATGGCGGCAATCTCGGCGAAACCGGATCGGTGTCTTTCGGGTTTGAAAATGTCGGCGAGATCCACTTTCCCCTGGAAGCGGGTGACGAGGACACGATCATGGAAGCGGCGCTGGAAGCCGGCGCCAGCGATATTGTCACCGATGAAGACGGTCATTTCATCTATACCGAGCGCGAGGACCTGTCTGAAGTCGCCTCTGCCCTGGAAGGTAAGTTTGGTGAGATCGAAGCCAAGTCGACCAAATTGATCTGGAAGCCGCAAAACATGGTGCCGATCGAAGGCGATGATGCTGACAAGCTGATGCGCCTTCTGGATGTGCTCGATGATCTCGATGATGTGGCAAATATCTATGACAATTCGGAAATTTCAGCCGCAGAATTGGAGCGACTGGCCGGATAAGTGACGTTTTCCGGTCACAAGCGAACAAAAACCTGTGAATTGTGAAAATTCGCCTCGCAATTTACGGCGCGACTCGTCATATGCGCATTCAGACCCGAACACCAATTCTTCGAGAAGATGATGAAGCTCACACATCCCCTTTCGATCAGCCTGATGGCTGGCGGCCTGGCCGCGGCAGCGACTTTCGTAATGTCGGCCTTCGCAGAAAACAGCCCGACCACATTGGTCGAGAACGAAAATCTCGAAACCGCGATTTTCGCCGGCGGTTGTTTCTGGTGTGTCGAAAGCGATTTCGACAAGCTGGACGGCGTGCTGGAGACGGTATCGGGATATACGGGCGGCGCGACCACCAACCCGACCTATAAGACCCATACCAAACAGGGCCACCTCGAAGCCGTCAAAGTCGTCTATGACTCTTCGAAGGTCGAGTATGGCGAACTGGTCGACTATTTCATTCGCCACGTCGATCCAACGGATGATGGCGGACAATTCTGCGACCGTGGCAATTCCTATCGCACCGCCGTCTTTGTCGGCAGCGCCGAAGAACGCGCCGAAGTTGAAGCCCAATTCGAAACGATTGAGCGCGCCGGCATCCTGCCAGCGCCGATCGTGACCCGCGTCCTGGACGAGACCGCCTTTTACGATGCCGAAGGGTATCACCAGAATTATTACCTGAAGAACCCGGCGCGCTATAAGCTCTATCGTGTCGGCTGCGGACGCGACAAACGTGTTGCACAAGTCTGGTCTGGCGCTGGCGACAGCTGATCCCCGCGCCATCGCAGCGCGCAAAACAGCGGCGCTGCTTGCACAGCCCCCTCAAAGCGCCCAAATAGGCGTCTGTTGAACCAATTGGACGCAAGACATGACGGATACGGCTGCAGACACGCATATCAAGGATTCATCGGATCAGGCCTTCATGGCCGACGTCGTCGAGGCGTCGAANACCCAGCCNGTCCTGGTCGATTTCTGGGCCCCTTGGTGCGGGCCGTGCAAAACGCTGACGCCAACTCTGGAAAAAGTCGTCAATGAGCAAGGCGGCAAGGTCAAGCTGGTCAAGATCAATACCGAAGAACATCCAGGCGTCGCCGGTCAGATGGGCGTCCGCTCAATCCCGTCCGTCTTCGCCTTTGACAAAGGTCGACCGGTCAATGGGTTCCAGGGCGCGCTACCAGAGAGTCAGGTGCGCCAGTTCATTCAGGACGTGATGGGCGGCACCGATGGCGCCAAGCAATTGAAAGAGGCGATTGAGCAGGCGGAAGCCGCGGCCCAGTCAGGCGATATCGCCACCGCTGCGCAGATTTATGGCGCCGTGATCGAAGCCGATCCCGCAAATCCTGCTGCGATTGCCGGGCTGGCGCGTTGCTACCTGGCCAATGGCGATCATGACCGGGCCCGCCAGATCCTCGACATGGCGCCGGAAGACAAGGCCAATGATGCCGCAATCAAATCGGTCCGCACCGCCCTTGATCTGATGGCTGATGCGCCGCTTGATGAAGACATGGCGAGCGCCAAGGAAACGGTTGCCGCCGAACCGGAAAACCACGAGGCCCGGTTCGAGCTGGCTGAAAAACTGATTGCTCAGGGTAAGAATAGCGCAGCGTCCGATCATTTGCTGACCATTCTCAGTGACAATCTCGACTGGGGAGAAGGCAAGGCGAAGGCCAAGTTGCTGGAGATTTTCGAGGCCGCGGGACCAAAAGACCCGGTTACGGTCGACGGGCGCCGACGCCTCGGCTCGCTCATGTTTTCGTGATCTTACGGATTCACAACTCGCCTGATCACCGTTTCAGTCCAATATGTGTTAAGAGGACTGAAAACGAGACCAAGCCGTGACTTTCGAATCCTATCGCAAACTGACTGATCTGCCGGATATCATCCCGGTCTTCCCGCTCGCAGGGGTCTTGCTGTTCCCGCGCTGGTCTCTGCCTCTCAATATTTTCGAACCGCGCTATCTGAACATGATCGACGATGCGATGCGCGGGGACCGCATCATCGGCATGATCCAGTCACAGGGCGAGGACCGGACGGTGCCCGAGCTCGCGACTGCGGGTTGCGCCGGCCGGATCACATCCTATTCGGAAACCGATGATGGTCGTTACCTGATCTCCCTGACCGGAATTTGCCGGTTCGGCGTCGCCGCTGAGCTGCCCGTAGAGACACCCTATCGGCAAGTTCATCCGGATTGGCAGTCATATGAGCGCGACCTGATTGAGCCTTCCGATATCAGTCTGCCCGATCGCCCCGATCTGGTGCGGGCCCTGAAACGCTATACCCAGATCAATTCGCTCGAAGTGGACTGGGAAGCGGTTGAGAACGCCCCCATGGAAACCCTGATCAACGCGCTCTGCGCCGGCTGCCCGTTCGGCACCCTGGAAAAGCAGGCCCTGCTGGAAGCCCCCGGCGTCGCAGAACGCGCGCAAACCCTGATCGCACTGCTTGACATGGACATGCCAGGAGATGACAGCTCGACCCTGCAATGACTGAAGACGTACAAGACAATTCTGCTGCGCCGTGTGGTGTCAGCCCGCGGCTGTTGGAGCTGCTCATCTGTCCGGTCACTGGCGGCCCGCTCGTCTTTGACCGCGAGGCCTGTGAGCTGATTTCGAAGAAAGCCAAGCTTGCCTTTCCGATTCGGGATGGATTGCCCATCCTGTTGGAAAGTGAAGCCCGAGACCTGGAGCTGTCCAAATGAGCGCGCGCGCCTGGCCGACGGAGCTGAAATTTTCCAAGAGCAAGAAAGCCCTGTCCATCGCCTTCGATGATGGTGCGCGGTTCACTCTGCCCTACAAGACTTTACGGCTGGAAAGCCCGTCGGCTGAAGTTCAGGGCCATGGCAGCGGGCCAAAGCCGCCACCACCTGTGATCAATGATGATCTTGGTGTCGAAAAGGCCGATCCGGTCGGTCGCTATGCGGTGCGGATCTTTTTCAGCGACGGCCATTCCAGCGGCTTGTTCACCTGGGCCTATTTGCGGGAACTGGGCGAAAAATCCGCCACTGCCTGACGTCGGCTCATCTGCCCCCTTACCGCGCTCCCAAATCGTGCCTATATGGGGCCAGCACAGAGGCTGGGGCGTTTGAGGACGGTCAGCTATCCGCCGACCTTAAGTTCCGTCAGGGAGCTGGCTCTGGACTGGACCGTGGTCCTATCTATCCGGCGCCCACCTAGTCTCTAGGTCGACGGGATACAAAGACCCGAGACGGCGCCTTCGGTCCTGTGCGCGCACGCGGTGATTGCCTCACCCCCATTATTTCGTTTATCGCAACAGGGGGAGGAAACCGAATGAACATACCCAAGGGTCTGTACTATCTCGCTGCCACACTGAGTTTGCTGGGCGCGCTCGCACACGAGGTCCTCGGCGCGCCGAAAGTCCTTCAACCGCTGGCCGAAACCGACTTGCCGAAGGATGTCATCTGGCTCCACCATTTTTCCTGGCATGTTGGCACCGTTGCGGTTCTGGTCATGGTGACCATGTTTGTGTTGGCCGCCAGGCGCGAGGACGGACGCATCTTCGGCCTCCTCGCATCCGCTATGAGCGCCGGGTTTGCGGCCCTGGGGATTGGTCTGGCTCTATTTGGTGATGCGGTGCTCTGGGGCACACCCGCCCCTTATCCCTGGACATTGATTGCGCTGCTCGGATTTGTCGGCGTCGCGACGTCCCCACGCAAGGATT
>JGI12316J14372_10004086_pt1 | contig 12910 bp, 10 predicted proteins | sample MarCyaLeptolynsp_FD_14372 | JGI IMG/M metagenome (IMG submission 14372) | reverse complement strand
GAAACCCGCGATGGGTACGTCGCTAAATGTGCTACCCGCCAATATCGATAAGGCGACCGAATTCGCCGATGCCGGTTTGGTCGGAAACTACGCCATCAACATTATCTGGGCCGACGGGCACCGCACTGGTATCTACGATTTTCGTTACTTGCGACTGCTTTCCTCCGAACTAGACCAATAAGTCCCGCCCGTTTGCTCGTGCAGGCGTTACCCGATTGCATCACGTCAAGTCAAACACGCTTCCATTCAACCCGGCCCCTCATATTTCGCTACAATCCACCGATCGAATGACGCAGATTACCCCCGCACAAATTGACACGTGGCTAGAACGCACCACGCCCTCTCCGCGCGAAAACTACCCGGTGTATTTCATCTTCGGGCTGTTCATTGCCAGCATCCTTGCCCCGTTAGCAACGCCCTTGCTCACCAATGCGAAGTGGGAATGGGAACAGCTTGAGATCATTCCCTGGATCCTGCTGACGATCATTCTGTTGGTCAGTCGCTGGCGTGCCCGACGCCGGCAACGATCGACCGAACGCGTCGAGCAGATGTGGGAAGACGCCAAACTCGAAAAGTGGGACGCCGTGGAGGCTGCCTTGCCGACGACGCTCAACCAAACGATTTACGACCCAACGTTACGCGGTCGCGCGTTTATGCTGCTCGCCGGATTATTGGAAACGCGCAAGCATCACGACGTCGCGGGCTATATCTACGAATCGCTGCTGCGCCGCCGTTTGGGCGATCCGCTCACGTTGCATCAAGCGCAGCTGGCGCTGGCCTCTGCCAAACTGCGCAACGAAGAGTTGACCGACGCCGTCGAGCTCATCGGTCGCTTGCAAAAAATTGAGATGCCGCCGCCGCTGCGCGCAATCTTTGAAGCGGTGCGTTTGCATCAACAAGTTTTCATGGGACAGAACGAAGACGCTGTCGACAAAATCTCCGAACGGCGCGATCTGTTTCGCCGCCACCTTTCGACACGTGCGGGTTACGCTTACGGCCTGTTGGCCGCCGCCTTGCATCGGTTGGGCCGCAAAGACGAGGCCCAACGCTACTGGCACGATGCCACCCTGCTGGTGCCGCCTGCCAAACTCACCGACCGTTTCGAACTCTTGACCGACGTCGCCCCTCATTATCAAGCGAGCCAATCGCCGTTATGAATTTCGAGCAAGCCAAAACCATCACCGGCAAGCTGAGCCTGCACGTCTGGCTTACGCGTTTGCTGCGCGGCCTGCTGCTCATCGGCATGCTGGCGGCGGCGACCGGGGCTGTTTTCGCGCCCACTTTCGGTCTCGAAGCCGATGCCGAGCACCTTTGGACGATGGCGATCTTCTTCGCTGGTTCCTGGATGGTGCTCTCGATCCTCGGCTATCGCCAAATTAAAACGGCCAATCAGGCCGCGATTTATATTTCCACCGGGCGCCTCGATTTGGCCGAAACCCAATTGCGCGACGCGGTGCTCGCCTTCAATCTGCACCCCCGCGGCAAATTGATGGCGTGCCATAATTTAGCAGTCGTCGCGCACAATCAAAAAAACTTCATGGCCGCCGCCGAGTTGTGTCGGGCCATCATCCAACTCAGCGGTCGATCGCTTACCGAGATGGTCAACCTCTGCCGCATCTTGCTGGCCGATTGCCTATTGGAAATCCAACAAATCGAAGCCGCCGATGCTGCAATTCGACCGCTGCGCGTAGAGACCCAAACGCTTCCGCTCGATCAGAAATTGTTACTCCTGCCAATTCAACTGCGCTGCGACACGGCGCGCGGTGAATTTCAATCCGTGATCGACGATTTACCCGGCAAGATGCTCCATGCAGAAATGCTCGACGCGCCCAAGGCCGGGTTGTGTCACGCCCTGCTTTCCAAAGCATGCGAAAAGCTAAATCGCGGGACGGAAGCCGCCTTTCTGCGCGAGCGGGCCGAGCTGTATCACGATATCGACTTCGAAGAACTCAAGATTCCGCTTGCCAGCCCCTCGGCTAACTGATACAAGTAACGATAAATAAAGACCTTCCGGCGATTTCCAATGCCTTCGCCGGTCGATCATCAGGCCGCACAGGAACATGGGAGGTTCGTTGATGGCCGCAATCACACTCGCCACCATTCTATTTTTCGCATCGGGCAACGCTCAACAAGAAATGACGCTGGTGCCGGCAGAACCGGAGCCCCAGCCGACCGCGAAGGAGCCCGCGTCGGAGCGTCCCGCAACCGTCCCCAACAGCGCGCCCCGACCGATCGATCGCAATGTCGTCGATCCCGATATCGGCAATTGGCTTGTAAACCTTGCGCGGCATGAGGGACACCTGACCGGCGCGCGCAATGTGCGGGCCAATTCCTTGCATGTCTTGTCGCTCTTGCGCGCCGCAGTGCGCAGCGCGCCGAACAACGCCGACGCTTGGAAGTTCACGTACGACTTGGAATATCGCATGGGGCGCGAGGCCAACGCCCACGAAGCGTTGCAGCAGTACAGCCGCTTGCGCCCGGAAGACGACAAGGCCGCCATCGATCTGATTCGGCTCGAAATCGAAAAAGCCCAAACAGCCGATCAGCGGGCTAAGTTCGTGCGCGAAGCACTCGCCAAGCCACGCCGCTCGCGACCGGTACAGAGCGAATTGCAATATTGGTTGGCGCGCTATCACTTCGAACGCGGCGATCTCGACAATGCCTCCACGCATATCAGCAAGTCGCTCTTGAAAAACCCGCTCAACATCGCGGCGCGCGAACTGGCATACGAGATGTTCGGCGAGACCGAGCCCGAGTTGCAGCGTGTGGAAGTTGCTCTGCAGCTTATTTCCGCCAACCCGTCGCAGGTGGCGCTGATTTGGGATTTGGGGCAGTTCCTCGATAGCCTCGCTTTGCATCAGCGCGCCCAGGAATGGTTCAATCGCGCGATTGAAGTGCATCGCCGCAGCGATCCGTCGCCCGTGCCCGCCGAAAACTGGATGCAGCTTTGCACGAGCTACTTAAATTCCGGCGACTTCGACAACGCCCTGCGCACAATCGATCTCGCCGTCGAACTTAACGCTGACGATTTTGATGCCCAAATGTTGCGCATCGATGTGCTACGCGCTCGTGGCGAAACCGACGCGGCCGATGCTGCCATTGCCAAGCTTGACGCCGCCATCAAACCGCAAATCGACGCCATTATGAAGGACCAACGCCATGCCGAGGCTGCGCGCTTGGCTTGGTTCTACGCCCAGTATCAACGCGAACCTGCCACCGCCCTGCGCCTCGCCGAACTTGCTCAGCGCGCCATCGGCCACGACCCCATTGCCGATATCGCCGAAGCGCTCGCCCAACATCTGCAAGGTCAACAACGCGTCGCGCTCACCAAGCTCGGCACCGCCGCCACTGAAGATCAGTTGGCCGCCTACGTATTGGCGCAGGCATTAATGGCCGAGAAGCAGCCCGACCGTGCAAAGTCGATCATCGAACAAGCGCTGCGGTTGGAACAATCGGGACTGGGTCGCTATTTGCTCACGCAACTAAGCCGTTCCGAAGCCCTGCAAGCCGATGGTCCGCCGCCCAATACCAAAATCATCGCCGTGCTCGATAAATTCCGCCGCGATGTGTTCGACTATTACGAGCGCCCCGGCGAATTCCTGCGCTTCAGCATCACGCCCGAGCAACAGAGCATCGCCCCCGCCGCCCCCTTGGCCGTGCGGTTTCGCATGGAAAACATCGGACCGTTTCCGATCACGTTTGGCGAAGGCATGATGGCGCGGCCGATGATCGTGCTGACTGCGGGCATCAACGGTGCCACGTTTCGCAACTTCACCACCGTGCTGATGAACGAGCGCCCGACGCTCCTGCCCGGCGATGCGTTTGAGAAGACCGTCAGCGTCGACGTGGGCGAGGTGCGCCGCCATCTGCTGCGGCATATCGATCAACCGCAACCAATCGAATTGACGGCCGTGCTTGACCCCGTCTTTGAAGACGGTCAACTCATCGAAGGCATGGGCACGCAGGTCGCCGGGCCGGTCAACATTCTGCGGCGACCGTTAAACCTGACGACGACGGGCATCAACGAATTACTCAAGGAATTCGATTCGCCCACCTGGCAGGTGCGCGCCTACGCTGCCGAAAAGGCCGGTGCCGTGCTGGCCGCCAAGCACATGCGACCACAAGACGTGAACATCAGCGCAGGTGATCTAACGCGCGTGCAAACCGCGCTGGCCAATGCCCTAAACGACGGCAGTTGGCAGGTGCGCGCCCGCACGCTCAACGCCGTGCGCTGGGCACCGTTGGCCAAGTCCATCACGACGGTCGCCAGCGCCCAAGTGCGTGCCGAAAACGACATCGTTCGGCTAATGGCCGTGCGCCTGTTCGCCAAGGAACACGGCGATAAATTCCGCTCCATCCTGGAAGAATTCGCCGCCGCCGATAGCAACGAATCGGTCCGCCTGATGGCCGCTAGCTATCTGCCGGATTCGGCCCATGCGGAAGCGCTGGGGGAGAAGAGCCCGGTTCGGACGGTGGGAGAGGCACGCTGATTTTGTTGGTTGTTTAGGGCATCCCACTCTATTCTCGCATGGGAATTTGATTTGCATTTCCTTACTTAAACCTGAGCTTTCTTGCGTCTAGACCAAATCGTTCACAGACAGACTTTACAGTTGAATGAAAACGCTCTCTGAAATAGGCGCGATCAATTATAATATTTGAATGGCTGAGATGGACTTCTAGCGGCCAGTCTTGAGTCTCCAAGTCATGCGCCCATTGTAACATTACTTGGCCAAAATCTTCGTTAAGAGCAAGATCTGGCACAACATCCAAATCTTCGATTGAAATCAAACGCGGCGATGAAACTAATTCTGACATTGCGACTTGCGTGAGCGGTTGAAACAATGGCGCGAAGAAATCTGACAAACCAGGTACCCGGGGAATTGCTTCGATTGTCACTATCAATGGTACTATCCTAGTGCACGTCCAGTCATAATTTGGCATCCTAGTGCAAGCCAGTTCGCTTGCTCGTAACATGCGGATGGTATTTTCAATCTGGCCAACGGCTTTCTTAATATTTAGCCTGATTAGCTTTTCGAACCGCTGATCTAAATTAATCGCCGCTCGATGATCAAGGCCAGCCCAGTAACTGCCCTTTACTTCTATCACTAGTACTCGATCACGATATGGCAGAATATAATCGGCAGATTCACCAGGTGTGTCGTCCGGCACTCGCCAAAGTTGGGCTCCAAACGCATCGGAGAGTATTCGGTCAGCATACTCTTCAAACAATTGCCCCAAGTCACCGCCGAACGCCTTCAGCAAACGACGACGTTCATCACCATGGTGATTCTCGACGATATTTGTGATTACCGCATGCCTGACGCCCGAGAAGATTGAGTCAATCGCAGCGGGAGTGCTTACCATTAGTCCGCCTACGCCATCAATATCGACGATTGGATACCGTGATAACGCGACGACATTAAAGTCCTGTATTGGCCTACCTGATTCTCGCTTACGAATCTCCTGGACGATGTCATCTGTTGAGGCTCTTCGTAGTTCGTAAAAACTACTCAAGCAGGCCGATTCTGCTGCATTGTTGATCTGATTTGCCTCCGCGACAGGGATAGCGCCTCTCTTATAGTCATCGAGGTCTCTAGATGATGCTTTTACTACCGCAGAAAACGCCCCAAAGACATAATCATCAAGGTCAACACCTGTGGCCTCTTTGAAAATTCTCTTAATCTTCAGAGCCACTCGTGAGCATTCATTCCGGCTTACTTGGTACATGTAGAATGCTCGCGTGGAGACATCTTGAGACGGACTGGTCGGCATCCTCGCGATATCTTGCAACACTCGGGCGAAGACATCGTTCGCATCTGTTGGAGGCCTACCTGGGTTCATCAAGTCCCAAGTAATAAAATAGGCGTCAGCCAAGGCGTCAAAATCCTCTGCCGTCTTGAAACTCTCTCCCTCCCTCGGGGCGTACAAGAAAGTGATCTCTGACAAAACTGACAGCGGAGCTTCGAATAGGAGCCGAATGTTCTTTGTATTTGAACGTTCTTCGAATGATATTATCGCTTCTTGTGTTCTTGGGCCCATTAACCCTTTAAAGGCTTCTACCTGCCTGTCCAAATCTTCATGGTACGGCGGAGCAACCATTGCCTGCATGTTCGATATAAACGCGATCCACTCGCGAAGTGAATAATGTGAGACGATTTGAAGAAGCTCGCATCGCGTAGGACTTCTCTGATAAAGATCGTAGTACTTGGGCACGACTCCCAGAATCGACTTGACTATCGGGTTCATAATTCCTGCATTTTATTTTCGAATCTGTTTACTAGATTAAGTACTCACCCCTCAACATACCTTCTCATCGCCGCCAGCGTCCGCGGGCTAATATGATGCTCGATCCCTTCCGCATCCGCCTCGGCGTCCGCGCGGGGTACGCCCAGCTTCAAAAGAAATTCCAACACCATCTCGTGGCGGGCGCGCACGTAGTCGGCCAGTTCCTTGCCCTTGTCCGTCAGAAACACCGAACGGTAAGGTTCCGACGTGACCCAACCGTCTTTCTTGAGGCGTTCGATGGTTTTGGTGACTGTGACCTGTGTGACGCCCAGCCGTTTGGCCATATCGACGGCGCGGGCCTCGCCGCATTCGGCGATCAGGTCGTCGATCAGTTCGACGTAATCCTCGGCGATCTCACGCGCGTGATCGCTGCGCGTGCGCTCGTGGCTGCGGGCCGTGGCTTCGATCGACCGTCGCGCGGCGGTAGCGGCCTTTTTCTTGGTCTTCTTCGATTTCGCCTTGCTCGCCGGCGGCATGAGGCGGCCCTTTCTTGCCTGCGGGCCCGCGCCGGAGGCACGCAAACCCAGTTTCCGGAAACAAATATCACCGCAGTTGCCAAATCTGACAACTTGCAGATTATTTTAGCACAAGCTATATTTTGTAGCACGACTTGAAACAGGAGAATTTTATGCCACATCGGCAAAGAAATATGTTGCACGTATCGCTGGTCGCCTTAATGGCAGTCGCCGGCTTGCTCGGTGGTTGCGAAAAAGGCAATCAACCGAGTCAACCCGACGCACCCACCGACAAAAATGACGGCACCAATCGCTACACCATCGTCTGCACCGNCGGACCATGGTCGCGGATCTGACGCGCGAGATCGCAGGCGACCGCGCCACTGTGGAGTCGATCATCGGCGCCTCGGTCGATCCACATCTCTACCAAGCCTCGCGCGGCGATATTGTGAAGCTCAACGAAGCCGACGTCGTTTTCTACAACGGCTTGCTGCTCGAAGGCAAGATGGAAGACATCCTAGAAAAGTGCGGTGGTGTGGCCGTGGCCGCTACGATCGACGTATCGAAGCTAATCGCCCCGCCCGAAACGCCCGGTCATTACGACCCGCACGTGTGGATGGATGTGCCACTCTGGCAAGAAGCCGCGCGCGAGATCGCCGCGCATCTGTCGGAGTACGACGCCGCGCACGCCGACGAATACGCGACCAATCTAGACGCACTCTTGCCCGACCTCGATCGTCTGCACGCCTACGCTCAAAAGTGTATCGCCACTATCCCGAAAAACAGCCGCGTCTTGGTAACGGCCCACGACGCCTTCGAATACTTCGGTCGCGCGTATGACATCGAGGTGCGCGGCATTCAGGGTATCAGCACCGAGTCGGAAGCCGGCGTGCGCGATATCAATGCTTTGGTTGATCTGTTGGTAGAACGGAAGATTCGCGCCGTTTTTGTCGAGTCGTCGGTTTCGGAAAAGAATGTAAAGGCCCTAGTCGAAGGCGCGGCGGCGCGCCGGCACGAACTGAGCATCGGCGGCACGCTCTTCTCCGATGCCATGGGCACGCCCGGCACCTATGAAGGCACTTACATGGGCATGATCGATCATAATGTGACGACGATCACGCGTGCGTTAGGCGGCGAAGCGCCCGCAGGCGGAATTGATGGAAAGTTAAACATGGTAAAGGAGTAGCGTTGCTTCAGCGTTGAGAAATGGCTGCGGGCGCCCCACGCCCCTCTGGGGCTGGGGGACCATCGCACAGCATAGCACGGCAGGAAACGACTCGGCGTAACAGTCAATGCCAAGCGACAACGAGAGTTTAGACACACATAAATAATGAACCTCTTACCCAAACAACGCCGCCTGCCCGAAGCCGCCGATCAGCATCACGATCCGCGCGCGCCCATCTCCATTCACGATATGACCGTTGCCTATCACCGACGGCCGGTCTTGTGGGATATCGACTACGCGGCGGAAGAAGGTCGCCTTATCGGCATCGTCGGCCCCAATGGTGCGGGTAAGAGTACACTGATCAAGGCGTGTCTCGATCTGATCCCGAAAGCGTCGGGCAGTATTCGCATCTACGGACAGCCCTACAAGAAACAGCGACATCTGGTCGGTTATGTGCCACAGCGTGAAAGCATCGACTGGGAATTTCCCATCAATGCGCTCGACGTCGTCACGATGGGCACCTACGGCAAGATTGCCTGGTGCCTGCCGCCGCGCAAGAAACATCGCGCTGCTGCTTACGAAGCGCTCGAGAAAGTCGGCATGGCCGAATACGCCCACCGACAAATCAGTCGCTTGAGCGGTGGTCAACAACAGCGCGTCTTTCTGGCGCGGGCGCTGGTTCAAGATGCCCAGCTTTACCTGATGGACGAACCCTTCGCCGGTGTGGACGCGGCCACCGAATCGGCGATTATCGCTTTATTAAAAGACCTCAAAGCGCGCGGGCGCACGGTGTTGGTCGTGCATCACGATTTGCAGACGGTCAAGAGCTACTTCGACGATGTGATTCTGCTGAATATGCGCATCGTGGCCAGCGGACCAACGGCAACGACCTTCACCGAAGAGAATTTGCGCAAGACCTATGGCGGTAAGCTGACGCTGTTGGTCGAAGCCGCCGAAGCCATCGCACGCGGCGGCAAGGAAGGCGTCTGATGCGCGGCCCCGCCATGTTATTGGTGTTGCCTGCACTGGTTGCCGTTGCAGTGACGGCGGCGGCCGCGCTGGGAGGCGATGAATTTCGCCGCGTGCTGTCACTGGCCGATTACAACACGCGCATCGTCGTGGTCGGCACCACGCTCTTGGGTGCGGCGGCGGGCCTGATCGGCACATTCATATACTTGCGCAAACGCGCGATGGTTTCCGACGCCCTTGCGCATGCGACCTTACCCGGCATCGCCGCGGCATTCTTACTCGTCGGTCAAAAAGAAATCGTGCCGCTACTCATCGGCGGTGCGATCGCGGGAACCTTGGGCGTGTTGTGCGTGATGGGCCTGCGCCGTATTCCGCGCATTCACGAAGACGCGGCGATCGGAATCGTGTTGAGCGTGTTCTTCGGCATCGGCCTCATCCTCAAATCCGCCGCCACGCAACTCAGCATGGGCGATCAGGCTGGGCTGGATCGATTCATATACGGCACCACGGCTGGATTGATCAAACAAGATGCGTGGCTCATCGGCCTCACGGCCGCACTCATATTGATTTCCGTCGTCCTGCTGTTTAAAGAGTTTCGGCTGTTATGTTTCGACGCAGCGTACGCCCACTCGCTTGGGCGACGCGTGCGTTTGCTCGATCTATTGATGATGGGCTTGGTCGTCATCACGACCGTGGTAGGCTTGCAAGCCGTGGGGCTCATCCTCGTAATCGCCTTATTGATTATCCCGGCGGCGGCGGCACGCTTCTGGACCGACGATCTCGCGACCATGACATGGCTCTCAGTCGAGTTCGGTGCGGCCAGCGGGTTTGTCGGCGCGCTCATCAGCGGCAGCTATGCGAACTTACCCGCCGGTGCCGTGATCGTGATCTGCGCCGGCGTATTGTTCTTCTTCAGCATGGCCTTCGCGCCCGCGCGCGGACTAGTCTTTGCCTGGTGGCGTCGCTTCGCGTTGCGACGACGCATCGGTCGCCAGCATGTTTTGCGCGCGCTAGCCGAGCATGAAGAAGTCCATGGAAACGAACGCCCCTTGCCCTTTGCCGATCTGCACCAATTGCGTAGCTGGCGACGGATCGAACTGCGCGACCATATTCAACGGGCTCGTGCGGCAGACGAACTGACCATCGACCCCAACGATAACATTCGCTTGACGCCGACAGGGCGCGTAAGCGCCCATCGCCTGTTGCGTAACCACCGTCTGTGGGAGCTTTACCTCATTCGCTACGCCGATGTCGCGCCGACGCATGTTGATCGCGATGCCGACCTGATCGAACACGTCTTACCGGCGGCGATCACGGTCGAACTCGAACGCGTGCTGGCCGAGAAGCGCGGCGCTATTCCCGCGTCGCCGCACCCGCTGGGGGACGTGCCATGACGTGGAGTTGGCAAGGTGATGGCACGGTGGTTCTGGTTGCCATGCTCGCCGGTTGCGCCTGCGCCCTGGTCGGCAGCTTTCTCGTCTTGCGCCGTATGAGCCTGATGGGAGACGCCATCTCGCATGCCGTGCTGCCGGGGTTGGTCGTGGCATTTCTGGTGACGCATTCGCGCGGCATCGGCGCCATGCTGGTCGGTGCCGTCGTGGTGGGAATTCTGACGGCGTTACTCACGCAAGTGATCGCGCGCTACGGCAAAGTGGAAGAAGGCGCCGCCATGGGCGTCGTCTTTACGATTTTGTTTGCCATCGGTCTGGTACTCATTCGCCAGGCGACCGATCACGTCGATCTCGATCCGAGTTGCGTGCTCTACGGTAACATCGCCCACATTTATGCCGACGCCTTCCACGGCACGCCGGTTGCACTCAAGAATCTCGCCATCGTTTTTGCATTGAATCTGATTTTCGTCACGGCATTCTATAAAGAACTCAAAGTTAGCGCCTTCGACCCGGCACTATCCAGCACGCTCGGAATCAATGCCAATCTGATGCACTACGCGCTGATGATTCTCGTCGCCCTGACGGCGGTCGTGAGCTTTGAGGCCGTCGGCAGCATTCTCGTCATCGCCATGTTGATCGTGCCGCCCGTGACGGCGTACTTGCTTACCGACCGGCTTGGCATTTTGTTGTTTCTTAGCGTGGTGTTCGCTGCGGCATCGGCAGTGCTATCACAGCTAACCGTTATCGCCTTTCCGGTCTGGTTCGATACACCCGTTCAGCCCGACACCTCAGCCATGATGACCGTCTTCGCAGGATTGTTCTTGATGGTCGCGATCGTGGTCGCGCCCACACGCGGCTTGGCCAGTAAGGCGTGGCAACACCTAGCGCTGCGTGCCCAAATTCGCCGCGAAGATATTCTGGGCATCCTCTACCGCTTCCAGGAAAGCCTCGGCGAAACAACCACAATCGCCATGCCCACCGAGGACCTGCGCCGCATCTTTGGGCACGGCCTGCTAACCCGTTACGCATTGCGGTCGCTCCGTCGCCGTCGCCTCACGCTCAGCGTGGCTGGAACTGGCCTCGTTTTGACGGATAAGGGGCTGAATCGTGCCGAACGGCTGATTCGCTCCCACCGTCTGTGGGAAAGCTACGTCGCCCAACATTCCGACCTACCGCTCGACCACTTGCACGAGCCCGCCGAGCGGGTGGAGCACTTTATCGGCCCCCGTCTGGAAACGGCTCTTCAGAATGAGGTCGCTGACGCTCAGGCTGACCCCCACGGGCGCTCGATCCCCGCTGGACAACCTGAAAAAAACGACTAAATATATTGCTATTCGGGGAGTTAACGGCACCAAGCAGAAGGTGTCTAACTCTGCAGATTTCCCCGCGTATTGAGCGGGGCAACCCGAATTTTTTTGGAGCACGAGACACGATGACGAGCGCTAAGCCCTGAATTTACATTAACTTAACTGGCATATTATCAGCACCTTATTTTCTCGTTATCAGTATTCACTTTGGCTCATTGAATGGAATAATTAGGAAAGCAGCGATTAACCAATCGATTCACCGTGCCCGGTCTGGCGGTTATCTGACCCGGCAATGTGGAGGGAGGAAAATCTTCGCTGCTCCATCCTTACACTGATCGCCCTTTCTTGCGGTCGGTATCCCCCTGGAGATTCGCCGTGTCCACACTACTCACAACAATCCGCGCTCAATTTTCGAGCGCACCGAATGACAGTTACCACCGATATCAATCGTTGCATCAACCGCATGATGGCGCACTCAAAATCGGCATCATCGCATTTGCGGCCTTGTCTGCATTGGCCGCATGGCAGGCCGACGTCGCATGGCAAGCTGCAGATATCCTTTGGTCTTCCGCCATCGGGCGCGCATTCCTGCTCGTCGGTGTTCCCTACGGTGCCCTACTCACCTTTTGGAGCTTTTGGAGACTTCACCTCGCGCTGCGGTATCGCCCCGTGCCGACTGTTGCGGAATCGCGCTTGCCGTCGATCACTGTCGTCGTGCCGGCGTTCAATGAAGGTAAGCTGGTTTACGAAACACTGAAGAATATCGCCACTGCGAACTATCCGCGCCATCTCTTTGAAATCTACGTTGTCGATGATGGCAGTGTCGACGACACGTGGCGTCACATTCAACGCGCCACGCGCGAATTCGGCGATCGCATCACGGCGTTGCGCTTCCGCAAGAACCGCGGCAAGCGTCACGCACTGTACGAAGGCTTCCGCCGCGCGACGGGTGATATTCTCATTTCGATTGATAGCGACTCGCTGATTGAGAAAGACGCGCTGCGCGCGGTTGTTAGTCCGCTGGTCGAGGATGCAACCGTCGGCGCAGCTGCCGGCAACGTGCGCGTGCTCAATCGCACTCAGGGGTTCATCCCGCGCATGCTGTCCGTCCGGTACGTGATGACATTCGACTACAAGCGTGCCGCCCAAAGCATGATGGGCAACGGTGCCGTGCTATGTTGTGCCGGTGCTTTGGCCGCCTATCGCCGCTCGGCCGTGATGCCGATTTTGGATCAGTGGCTACATCAAACCTGGCGCGGCTTGCCCGCGCGGGCGGGGGAAGACCACGCCATGACCAATTTCATTCTGCAACAAGGCATGAAGGTACGCTTCCAACGG